>Ga0070661_100000526_pt1 | contig 29379 bp, 26 predicted proteins | sample KBSC43metaG_FD_64663 | JGI IMG/M metagenome (GOLD analysis project Ga0070661, IMG submission 64663) | Corn rhizosphere microbial communities from Kellogg Biological Station, Michigan, USA - KBS C4-3 metaG | ecosystem: Host-associated > Plants > Roots > Rhizosphere > Soil ... | reverse complement strand
GATTCCGCTCTCGACCGTGGCCGTGCCGGTGGCGGCATCGGGCGCGAATTTATCGGCGGTGACGAAATCGACAGGCAGGTGAAGATTCACGCCCGTGGCTTTCGCCTTTTCGACAAGCTCGGGAATGATCTCCGCGCCGGCGGGATCGTAGAGGCTCTCGCCGATTTCCATGCCGTTGAGAACCTTGTGGAAGGTGTAGGCCATGCCGCCGCCGATGATGATGTCGTCGGCGCGGTCGAGCAGGTTGCGGATGAGCGGGATTTTGTCCGCGATCTTGGCACCGCCGAGGATGGCGAGCAGGGGACGCTGCGGGTGATCGAGCACCGCGGCGAAGGCGGTGAGTTCCTTCTCGACGAGCAGGCCGGCGACCTTGTCCGGCACGTCGATGCCGACGACGGACGAGTGTGCGCGGTGCGAGGTGCCGAAGGCGTCGTTCACGTAAACGTCACCGAGCTTCGTGAGGCTGGCACGGAACGCCGCGACCTTTGCAGGGTCGGCCTTCACGCTGTTGCCATCGGCGTCCTTGGCCTTGCCTTCCTCCTCGAGGTGGAAGCGGACGTTTTCGAGCAGGACGACTTCGCCCGGCTGGAGCGCGGCGCAGGCGGCCTCGACTTCGGGGCCCACGCAGTCGTCGAGGAATTTCACGGGCTTTTCGAGGAGTTCCTCGAGCTTCGCGGCGACCGGCGCGAGCGTGTATTTCGGCGTCTTCTGCCCGTTGGGCCGGCCGAGGTGGCTGGCGAGCACGACGGACGCGCCTTTTTCGAGCGCGTATTGAATGGTGGGCAGCGCGGCGGTGATGCGCTGCGTGTTCGTGATTTCGCCGGTCTGCTTATCCTGAGGGACGTTGAAGTCCACGCGGACGAACACGCGCTTGCCGGCGAGGTCGAGGTCCTTGATCGATTTTTTGGCCATGATGTTTGGGTCCGAAAATGGGAAAGCAGGAATTCAGGAAGTGATTTCCCGCGTTCCTGCTTTCCGAATTCTCAATGGAATTTTTTAGCCGACGACCTGCTTGAGGAGATCGACGGTGCGGTTGCTGTAGCCCCACTCGTTGTCATACCAGCTCACGAGCTTGAAGAAGTTCGCGTTCAGCTCGATGCCGGAACCGGCGTCGAAGATCGACGAGTGCGTATCGTGGATGAAATCCGAGGAGACCACTTCGTCGCTCGTGTAGGCGAGGACGCCCTTGAGGTAGGTCTCGCTGGCCTTTTTCATCGCGGCGCAGATTTCCTTGTAGCTCGTCGCCTTGGTCGTCTTGACCGTGAGATCGACAACGGAAACCGTCGGCGTCGGCACGCGGAACGACATGCCGGTGAGCTTGCCCTTCACTTCGGGACAAACCAGCGCGACGGCCTTGGCGGCGCCGGTGGTGGAGGGGATGATGTTGATTGCAGCGCTGCGGCCGCCCTTCCAATCCTTCTTGCTCGGGCCGTCAACGGTCTTCTGCGTGGCGGTGTAGCTGTGAATGGTGGTCATCAGGCCTTCCTCGATGCCGAAACCTTCCTTGAGGAGGACGTGAACGACCGGCGCGAGGCAGTTCGTCGTGCAGCTGGCGTTCGAGATGATGTGGTGGATCGCGCCGTCGTATTTGTCGCTGTTTACGCCCATGACGACGGTGATGTCCTCACCCTTGGCCGGAGCGGAAATGATGACCTTCTTGGCGCCCGCGTCGATGTGGCCCTTGGCCTTCGCGGCATCGGTGAAGAGGCCGGTGCATTCGATGACGATATCGACGCCGAGATCCTTCCAGGGGAGGGCGGCGGGGCCTTCCTTCACGGCGAGGCATTTGATCTTGTGGCCATTGACGACGAGCGTGTCGTCTTCCTCGAGCGACGGATCGGACTTCTCGCTCGTCACGGTGCCGGCGAATTTGCCCTGCGTGGAGTCGTATTTGACGAGGTAGGCGAGGTTGTCGGCGGGAACGAGGTCATTCACTGCGACCACTTCGATTTCCTTGCCGAGGAGGCCCTGCTCCGCGATCGCGCGAAACACGAGACGTCCGATTCTTCCAAAGCCGTTGATGCCGATTTTTGCCATGATGATTTTAGATGAGTAGTGCTGGGCGACAGCGGCTGAAAACGGCCCGAACAAACGGTGCTCGTGACCTTCCCCGCCTCGACAGCGTGTCAATTAAATCGCGCCTCCCGGAGAGCGTCAACTGCCAAACCCCTCCGGCCTTGTCCGCGCGCAATTTTCCGCGGCCTCGATCACGGCCCGGGCCGCGTCGTCGTGCGAAAGGTGCGTGGAATCGACCGAGAAATCCGCCGCCGCCGCGTAGATTTCCCGGCGCGAGGTGAGCAGGGCGTCGAAGCTCGCGCGGGGATCCTCCGTCTGCAGCAGTGGGCGCTTTTTGTTGCGGGACACCCGCTCGAACAATGCGTCCGGCGCGGCGTCCAGCCATGCTACCACGCCGATGCGCTGGAGCGCGGCGCGATTTTTTTCGCGCAGCACGATCCCGCCGCCAGTCGCCAGGACAATGCTGCTTTCCGCCGCCAATTCCGCGAGCGCCGCCGTCTCCAGGTCGCGAAAATACGCCTCGCCGTGCGCGGCGAAGATTTGCGTGATGGAGCGGCCGGCCCGCGAGGTGACGAGTTCGTCGGTATCGACGAAACGATGGCCGGTGCGGAAGGCGATGCGGCGGCCCACGGACGACTTCCCACTGCCCATGAATCCAATCAGGACGATGTTTGGTAGCACGCGGCTACACTTTCAAAACATTGCGGGCGCGCGAACCTTTTTCGTCCTGATAGAGTTCGTATTCGACATCCTCGCCTTCCTTCAGCGTCCGGAATCCCTTCGATTGGATGGCGGAAAAATGGACGAAAATGTCCCCCCGCACGTCGGGATCCACAATGAACCCGAACCCCTTTTTTTCGTTAAACCACTTAACTGTTCCTCGAGCCATAAACATCTACAAATCAGCGAGCCCTCCGCCGGTTCCTCACGCCTCCGCCGCGCTTACGGGCCGCGCCCCCGGCCCGGTCAAACGGTTATTCGCTACAAAATTCGCCACATTCCGCATATACGAACGCTGATGGAGAAAAAACCGGTGGTCGGAGTTGTGATGGGAAGCACTTCGGATTGGCCCACAATGCGTGAAACTTCTCAGCTGCTTGAAGCATTCGGCGTGCCACACGAATGCCGCGTCGTCTCCGCGCACCGCACGCCCGACCTGCTCGCGCGCTACGCAAAATCGGCCCAAAAACGCGGCCTGCGCGCGATCATTGCCGGCGCGGGCGGCGCGGCTCATCTGCCGGGCATGCTCGCCGCGCACACGCTGGTGCCGGTGCTCGGTGTGCCGGTGGAGAGCCGCGCGCTGAAGGGCATGGATTCGCTGCTCTCGATCGTGCAGATGCCGGCCGGCATTCCGGTCGCGACCTTTGCCATCGGTATTCCCGGCGCAAAAAATGCCGCGATCTTTGCCGCCGAAATGCTTGCCGCGGGTGACGAAGGCGTGCGCGCCGCATTGGAAAAGTTCCGTCGCGAACAAACCGCCGCCGCGCTCAAGAGCAAGCTCGCTTGAAGACCGAGATTCTGCCGGCGGACGATCCGTCCACGCTGCGCCGCGCGGCAACGGCGCTGCGGGAAGGCGAGCCCGTCGCGCTGCCCACCGAGACCGTTTACGGCCTGGCCGCGAATGCCCTCGACGCCCGCGCTTGCGCCCGGATTTTCGAGGCCAAGGAACGGCCGCTTACCGATCCACTCATCGTGCATTTGCCGGGACTCGAGTGGCTCGAGCGCGTGGCGGTTGCGAACGCCACGGCGATCCGGCTGGCCGGAATTTTCTGGCCGGGCCCGCTCACGCTCGTCCTCCCGCGGCGACCGATCATTCCCGACATCGTGACGGCCGGACAGGAAACCGTCGCCGTGCGGCTGAGCGCCCATCCGGTTTTTCGCCAGATCGCCCTGAACACGGGCACGCCGCTCGCGGCGCCGAGCGCGAATCGCTTCGGCCGCATCAGCCCGACCACCGCCGAGCACGTAAGGGCGGAGCTCGACGGCCGCATCGGCCTCATCGTGGACGGCGGGCCGTGCACGCATGGCATCGAATCGACCATCGTGCTCGTCGCGGACGATGGCCTGCGGATTCTGCGTCCCGGTCCGATTTCGGCCGAAGAACTCGCCGCGATCGCGCCGCTCCATGTGGCCGAAACCGCGGGCGTGGTGGTGCCGGGCAGCTTGAAGAGCCACTACGCGCCGCGCACGTCGCTGGACATCGAGAGCAATCCCGAGCCGCACTCCGGCGACGGCCTGCTCGCCTGGAGGCCGGTGACCGCGGACGGATTCGCCGCCGTGGAGGTCCTGTCCGCGACCGGCGATCCGCGTGAAGTCGCGGCGAATCTCTACGCGGCGATGCGCCGGCTTGACGCCGCCGGTTTGCGCCGCATTGTGGCGCTGCCCGGCCCGGAATCCGGCCTGGGCGCCGCCATCATGGAACGTCTTCGCAAAGCCGCCGCGCGTGGGTAGTCACAAGCTCAACACCAAAGCCTCGGGCATCATCGCCCTGGCCGTCATGTGCTCGCGCGTGCTCGGGCTCGGGCGGGAAATTCTTTTCAATTCGCTCTTCGGAGCGGAGCTCATGGGCATCTTTCGCATCGCCTTCCGCGCTCCGAATTTGCTGCGCGATCTATTTGCCGAGGGCGCGCTTTCCACGGCCTTCATCACGGTCTTCTCTCAAAAAATCGAACGCGAGGGCGACGGGGCCGCGTGGGCGCTGGCCTCGAAGATGTTCACCCTGGCGACGGTGTTCATGAGCGGCATCACGCTGCTGGGCATCGTGTTTGCGAAGCCGCTCATCGGAATTCTCGCGTGGGGTTTCGACCCGAAGGATGTCGAGGCGACGGTCTGGCTCACCCAAATCATGTTTCCCTTCATCCTGCTGGTGTCGCTGGCCGCATTGGTGATGGGCATGCTGAATTCCAAAAACGTCTTCGGCGTCCCGGCGATGGCCTCCAGCTTTTTCAACATCGGCTCCATCGCGGGCGGGGTCGTGTTCGGATGGTGGCTCGATCCCGTATTTGGTCCGCGGGCGCTCACCGGTCTCGCCATGGGCACGCTGGTCGGGGGTGCCTTGCAGCTCTTCATTCAAATGCCCAGTCTTGCGCGGGCGGGATTTCGATTTCGCTGGGACTTCCATTGGCGCGATGCCGGCGTCCGCCAGATTCTGACGCTCATGGTTCCCTCGGTGATCGCGGCGAGTGCCGTGCAGATCAACGTGATGGTGAACAGCAGTTTTGCCTCCACGCTTGGAAAATCCGCCATCAGCTGGATCGACAGCGCGTTTCGGCTGATGCAGTTGCCGATCGGAATCTTTGGCGTCGCGGTGGCCACCATCACGCTGCCGGTGGTGTCGCGCATTGCGGCGAACGTGGACCGCAGCGCATTCGGACCGACCCTCGGACGCGCGCTGCGGCTGGCCGCGTTCCTGACGCTTCCTTCGGCCGTCGGCCTGTGGTTTCTAGCGGCGCCGATCATGTCGCTGATCTACGGGCACGGGCGTTACACCGCGACCGATACCGAGCAATCCGCCCTCGTGCTGCAGTTTTACGCCCTGGGTCTCGTGGCTTACTCGGGCATCAAGGTCCTCTCGCCGGCGTTCTACGCGATCAATCACAAGTGGATCCCGATGCTCGTGAGCTTCGGATCGATTGCGTTGAACATCGCGATGAACTGGGTGCTCATTTTTCATGCGCATTTTGGTCCTCGTGGCCTCGCGCTCTCCACCGGCGTCGCCGCGACGGCCAACTTCCTCGTGCTTTACGCCCTGATGCATCGGACGGTTGGCACGCTCGATACCACGCGATTACTGGGAACGGTGGCGCGTTGCGCGCTTGCCTCGGCTGCGCTCGGAGTCACGTGCTGGGCCGCGACGACCTGGCTGCACGACTGGTTGTTTGCGGTCCATTTCGCGCTGCGCGCCGTGGCAATGGCGTTGCTCGTGGGCGCGGCGGGCGCCGTTTACCTCGGGCTGTGCGTGCTGCTGCGCGTTGATGCGACCGAGGATGCGATCGGCGCCGTCCGCCGAAAGCTCCGCCGGCGCGCGGCCTAGAATTCCACGAGCGCGGTGCCCGGTAGGAACGGTCGCCCCTCAGCGGCGGCAAGGATGTTGTCCACCGTGGTTTCGGCGATTTGCACGAGCGCCTCGCGCGTGAGAAAGGCCTGATGCGAGGTGACGAGCACGTTGGGAAACGTCAGCAACAACGCGAGCGTCTCGTCGTCGAGGATCGTGCCGGAGTGGTCGGCGTAGAAATAGTCGTCCTCCTCCTCGTAAACATCGAGACACACGCCGCCGATCCGACCGGAGCGCATGCCGTCTAGCAGGTCGTCGGTCTTCACGAGTTTGCCGCGGCTTGTGTTGATCACGATGACGCCTGGCTTCATTCGGGCGATGGTCTCCGCGCGCACGAGATATTCGGTTTCGGGAAACAGCGGAACGTGCAGCGAGATGACGTCGCATTCCCGCCAGATCGTCTCGAGATCGGTGAGCTGGACCTCGTGTCGCGCCGCCCACTCCGCATCGGCGTAGGGGTCGTAGGCCAGCACCCGCGTCTCGAAGCCGCGAAAAATCTGGGCCGCCTTGCGACCGATCTTGCCGCAGCCGATGATGCCGACCGTTTTTCCGGCCAGGTCGAAGCCCACCAACCCCGCGAGGGAGAAGTTGTGATCGCGGATGCGGTTGTAGGCGCGATGCGTGCTGCGCACGAGCGTGAGCAGCATGGCGACCGCGTGCTCGGCGACGGCGGCGGGGGAGTAGGCGGGCACGCGCGTGACGGTGATGCCGAACTCCCGGGCGGCGTCGAGATCGACCGCGTTGAAGCCCGCGCAGCGCAGGGCGACCATCCGCACGCCGCGGTCCCGCAGCGTCTGGAGGCAATCGCGGTCCAGTTGATCGTGCACGAACGCGCACACCGCGAAGGCGTTCGCCACCACGGCGGCGACCTCGGTTTTCAGCGCGAATTTGAAATAATTCACCTCGACACGCCCAGCCGCGGCGCGATCGAAATATTCCCGGTCATAGGGTTTCGTGTCGAAAAAGGCGACGCGGGGCTTGCTCATTGTTTTCAGTGTGGGGGCCGGTCGGGCCGGAGGCAAGTTCGGGTGCGTGCCAACTTTGGCGCGGAAAATGCTTGCGGAAGCAGGATTAATGCCTGATTACGGTCGTAATGGCCGGATTTGAGCAGTCTCTTGGTCTTTCCCTTCAACAGGCACTGTCGCCGCAGATGCAGCAAAGTCTGCAGGTTCTCCAGGCGCCGGTGCTGGAGTTGCGCAATCTCGTGGAGCAGGAGTTGCAGGCCAATCCGGTCCTGGAGGAAGAGGTTCCCGAGCGCGAGACCGACCTGGATGGCGTGGATGAGTGGGATGACGACCTGCGCGAGGTCAATCGGCTCGACGACGAGTGGCGGGATTACATGTCGCAAAGCGGCGCCTACGATGGCCGATCGGCCGAGGCCCAGGAACGGCGCGAATATCTCTTCAATTCGCTGCACACGCCGAAAAGCCTGCAGCAGCACCTTCTCGACCAGCTCACGCTTTCCGATCTGGACGAACAGGAGCGCGAGGTCGCGGATGCCATCGTCGGTAATCTCAACGAAGCCGGGCTGCTCGAGATCACCGTGCCGGAGCTGGCCAACATCACGAACATGCGGCCCGAACGCGTCGAGCGCGTCCTCGCGCAGGTGCAGGCGCTCGATCCGGTGGGCGTCGCCGCGCGGGATTTGCGCGAGTGCCTGTCGATTCAGCTCGAACGGCTCGGTAAGCGCGAGAGTCTCGAGGCCCGCATTGTAAATGGCCACCTCGACGATTTGCTGAAGCGCCGTTTTCCCGAGGTGGCCCGCCGTCTGGGCGTGGACGTTCACGACGTGCAGGAGGCGGCCGATTTCCTGGCGACGCTCGAGCCGCGGCCGGCGCGGCAGTTTTCCGTGGCGATTGATCAGGTCATCCAGCCGGACGTCATCGTCGAGGAGGACGAGGAGGGCGCGTTCCACGTTTCGCTCAACAACGAGCACGTGCCCATGCTGCGCATCAGCAATTACTACAAGGATCTGCTCTCGGAGCCGGCGTCGCGCGGGCAGGTGCGCGATTACATTCGCGAAAAGATCAAGGGCGGGCGCTTCTTCATCAAATGCATCCAGCAGCGCCAGCAGACGATTCTGAACATTGCCCGCGAGATCGTGCGGCGGCAGGAGGAATTCCTGCGCGTGGGGCCGAGCGCGTTGCGGCCGATGACCATGAACCAGGTCGCGCTGGCGGTGGGCGTGCACGAGACCACGGTCAGCCGCGCGACGAATGGCAAATACCTCCTCACGCCGCAGGGCATCTTTGAGATGAAATATTTCTTCACGCCCGGCTATCAGACCGACGGAGGTTCGGATATCAGCAATGAAAGCGTGCGCCGTGTCATCTCGGAGGTGGTCGACAAGGAGGACAAACATCGTCCGCTCAGCGACCAGGCGATCCTCGAAGTTTTGAAGGAACGCGGCATTCCCATTGCCCGGCGCACCGTCGCCAAATATCGCGAGCAACTCGACATCCTTCCGAGCCACCTGCGCAAGACGTTCTAATTTCCGACGAAGATCGCGACGAATCCCTCCTTCGTGTCCGGCGCGATCTTCTGTTAGCCTTTCCCGCCATGATTTCCGAAGACCAGATCCGCGCCGCCCTGAAAGACGTCAAATACCCGGGGTTCAACCGCGATATCGTGTCCTTCGGTCTGGTGAAGAGCGTTCGCCTCGACGGCGCGGACATCGAGGCGCAGCTTTCGCTCGCCACCAACGATCCGAAAATTCCCGCCGCGATTCACGAGGCCGCCGTCACGCGGTTGCGCGCGATTCCCGGGGCCGGTCGCGTCGAGGTGCGCATCGACATCCAGGCTCCGCCCGCCGCCGCGGCCAGTGCGCCCGGACCGCAGACGATCGATGGCATCCGGCACGTCATCGCCGTGGCCAGCGGCAAGGGCGGGGTGGGGAAGTCCACCGTCGCGGCGAATCTCGCCGTGGCACTGCGCCGCGCCGGCGCCAGGGTCGGCCTGTGCGACTGCGATCTTTACGGGCCGAGCATTGCGCTGATGTTCGGCGCGAACGAACGCCCGACGGCCGACGACGACAATCGCATCATCCCGATCAATCGCTACGGCGTGGAGCTCATGTCGATGGGCTTCCTGCTCGACGACGATTCCCCGGCCGTGCTGCGAGGGCCAATGGTTACGCGCTACACCCAGCAATTCCTCCGGCAGGTCGCCTGGGGAGAGCTCGATTTCCTGATTCTCGACCTGCCGCCCGGCACCGGCGACATTCAGCTCACCATCGTGCAAACCGTTGCCCTCGCCGGGACGATCGTCGTCACGACCCCGCAGGAGGTTGCCCTGATCGATGCGCGCAAGGCCGCCCGGATGTTCGCCAAGACGAACGTGCCCGTGCTCGGCATCATCGAGAACATGAGCTACTTCCTCTGCCCGAGCGATGGCGTGCGCTACGACCTCTTCGGTCGGGGCGGCGGCGAGCGCGAGGCGAAGCGACTCGGGGTGCCGCTGCTCGGGGAAATTCCCATTGATGTTGCGCTTCGCGAGGGCGGAGACGTCGGTCGGCCGGTGATGGAATCCGCGGCCGAATCGGCGTCCGGCACGGTATTTGCTCAAATCGGACGAATGATTCTTGAACAATTTCCACTCGGCGTAAGAGCCTGAGAAGCAAGATCTAAACGGCTGCGTATTGACTTTTTTGAAACGAACCGCAGTATAAACCCCGATTTCCATATGAGTTCTCCCAAAAGCGAGGTGCCTTTCGACCTCGTCAAAAATTCCTCCCTCTACCGCGAATATCTCGCGGAGCGCGAAGAAATCCTTCGTCACAAGTGGATCGAAAGCGAAAAGGCGGGCCGCGACATCGGCTTCGAACGCGCCTTGCTCGACTGGATCATCAAATATCGCTCCGAATGGCGTGACCTGCGCGTGAAGCCCGCATCGCCGCCCGCCAGCGGTGAACGCACGGAGGCTGGCGTGGTCTGAGCCCTTCCAGTCGTCCTTTAATGCGGTCCCGCGAGGCCGCGAAGGAAACGAAATGACAAAACTTCCCAACGAACCGGCCACGGTGGTGGTCATGGACGCGGACGCGATCCGCAAGGCGATCCGGCGCATCGCGCACGAGATCATTGAACAAAATCCGGACGCGTCCCGGCTCATTCTTGCCGGCATTCCGACCCGCGGCGTCGAGGTGGCGCGACGACTCGCGGAGCACATCGAGAGCGTCGAAGGCGCGCGGCCCGCGCTTGGCACGGTGGATGTCTCGATGCATCGCGACGATCTCGCCACGCGCCAGCGGCTGACCGCCGTCGAGACCACGCAGCTGCCCCTCGATCTCGAAGGCCGCACCCTCGTCCTGGTCGATGACGTGCTTTACACCGGCCGCAGTTGCCGCGCCGCGATGGATGCTGTCGCCTCGTTCGGCCGGCCGGCCCGCATCCAGCTCGCCGTGCTCGTGGATCGGGGCCACCGCGAGTTGCCCATCCGGCCCGATTACGTCGGCCGTAACGTCCCGACGGAAAGCGCCGAAAAAATCCGCGTGCGATTTGAAAACTACGATGGAGTGCCCGACAGCGTCGCGGTGGTGAAGCCATGACGACCACCGCCTGGACGCGCAAGGATTTGGTCGCGCTCGACGCCCTCAGCGCCGACGAGATCACCCTGCTGCTCGATACGGCCAAGGCCTTCAAGGGCGTCGGCGAACGAACCCTCAAAAAAGTTCCCGCCCTGCGTGGCAAGACGCTCGTGAATTTCTTCGTCGAACCGAGCACGCGCACGCGCACGTCGTTCGAGCTGGCGGCCATGCGCCTGAGCGCTGACGTCGTCAACATCGCCGCGACCGCGTCGAGCCTGCAAAAGGGCGAAACGCTCAAGGATACCGCGCTCAATCTCGAGGCGCTGCTCGCCGACGTGATCGTGCTGCGGCACAGCTCCGCCGGCGCGGCGCAATTCCTCGCGGAGCGCCTGCAGGCCAGCGTGATCAACGCCGGCGACGGCTCGCACGAGCACCCGACGCAGGGCCTGCTCGACGTCTTCACGATGCGTGAGCGCGCGGGACGCCTTGAGGGCCTCGAAGTCGCCATCGTCGGCGACATTCTGTTCAGCCGGGTCGCGCGCTCGAACGTCCACGCGCTCGTGAAGCTCGGCGCGAAGGTCACGCTCGTTGGCCCCACCACGTTGGTGCCGCGCAGTTTGGAATCGCTCGGCGTGCGGGTGACGCACCGCCTCGAAGACGTGCTGGAAACCACCGACGTCATCAACCTGCTTCGCATCCAGCACGAGCGACAGCGGAAGGAATATTTCCCGAGCCTCGGCGAATACACCTCGCTCTTCGGCCTCACCAAAGCCCGCGCCGCGCGGTTGAAGCCCGGCTGTCTCATCATGCATCCAGGTCCCATCAATCGGGGCGTCGAGATCGACAGCGATGTCGCCGACGGCCCGCACAACGTCATTCTCGAACAAGTCACCAACGGCCTCGCCGTGCGGATGGCGGTCCTTTACCTCTGCGCCGGCGGCGCGCGAGCGGCGGTATGAGCGCGATCAGAATCACCAACGGCCGCATCATCGATCCGGCCAACGACCGCGATGAAATCGGCGACCTGTGGATCGAGGACGGAGTTATTGTTGCCGAATCCAAAATCCAAAATCCAAAATCCAAAATCGAAGAGATCGACGCGACGGGACTGGTCGTTGCGCCCGGCCTGATCGATCTCCACGTCCATTTTCGCGAGCCCGGTCAGTCGCACAAGGAAACCATTGGCACCGGCACGGCTGCGGCGGCGGCGGGCGGCTTTACGAGCGTCGTGTGCATGCCGAACACGAGTCCTGCGGCGGACAATCCCGCGACGATTTCGTGGATTCACGAGCGGGCCGCCGACATCGCGAAGGTGAACGTCTTTTGCACGGGCGCGATCACGAAGGGGCTGAAAGGCGAGGAACTCGCGCCGGTCGCCTCGATGAAAAACGCCGGCATCGTCGCGATCACGGACGACGGACATTGCGTGCAGAACAACGAGGTGATGCGCCGCGCGCTCGAATACGCGCGGATGTTCGATCTGCCGCTGCTCGACCATTGCCAGGACTACGGAATCGTCGGCGACGGCATCATGCACGAGGGCGAGTGGAGCGTGCGGCTCGGCCTGCCCGGCTGGCCGCGCATCGGCGAGGAATTGATCGTGATGCGCAACATCATGCTCTCCGAATTGTGCGACGCGCCGATCCATTGCCAGCACCTCACGTCCGGCGGCAGCATCCGCCTGCTTCGCGAGGCAAAGGCGCGCGGCGTGAAAATTTCCGGTGAGATCTGCCCGCACCACATCACGCTCACCGACGAATCGCTCAAGGGTTACGATTCGAATTACAAGATGAACCCGCCATTGCGCACGGAAGGGGACATCAACCTGCTCGTCGGCGGCATCGCGGACGGCACGATCGACATTCTCGCGAGCGATCACGCGCCGCACGCCCCCTACGAAAAGGAGGTGGAGCTGGATCACGCGCCGTTCGGAATTCTCGGACTCGAGACCGAGTTCGCAATCTTCTGCGACGTGCTTGTCCACAAGCGCAAGGCCATCGCGCTGCCGCGCTTGATCGAAATGCTGACGATCAATCCCGCAAAGCTGCTGCGCTTGGATCGCGGCACGCTTTCCGTCGGAGCGCCGGCCGATGTGACGCTCCTCGATCCCGATCTCGAATGGACCTACGACCTCACGAAGACGCCGTCGCCGTCGCGCAACTCACCATTCCACGATTGGACGTTCAAGGGGCGCGCGGTGCGGACCATCGTGGCAGGGGAGACGGTCTGGAAGCTGTGAGTTGTTTCCAAGTTCAGGCCAGCGTCGGCAAGGCGCGCGCGGGATTGCTTCAGACGCGGCGCGGGGTGGTCGAAACGCCGGTCTTCATGCCCGTCGGCACGCAGGCGACCGTGAAGGCGATGACGCCCGTCGAACTTCGCGAGGCGGGCGCGCAGATCATTCTCGGCAACACCTATCACCTTCATGTGCGGCCGGGCGAGGAGCTCATTCGCGACCTCGGCGGGCTGCACAAGTTCATGAGCTGGGATCGGCCGATTCTCACGGACAGCGGCGGCTTTCAAGTTTTCTCCCTCGCGAAACTGCGCAAGATCACCGAGGAGGGCGTGCATTTTCAAAACCATCTCGATGGCACGCCGACATTCATCGGGCCGGAGCGTTCGATGGAAATCCAGCGCGATCTGGGCTCGGACATCGTGATGCTCTTCGACGAATGCCCGCCACATCCCTGCACGCACGACGATGCCGCCAAAAGTCTCGACCTCACGCTGCGCTGGGCGAAGCGCTGCCGCGAATGGTGGGACGCGCAGCCGAAGGAGGGCCGTCCGCTGATCTTCGGCATCGTCCAGGGCAGTGGCTATCCCGATCTGCGCCGGCGCGCGGCCGAGGCGCTCGTCGAGATTGGGTTCGATGGCTATGCAATTGGAGGCGTGAGCGTCGGCGAGCCGGAACCCGAGATGTTCGCCGCGGTCGAGGCGGCGGAGCCGCATTTGCCGGCGGATCGCGCGCGCTATGCGATGGGGCTCGGCACGCCAAAGCAGGTGATCGAGCTGATTGCGCGCGGCGTGGACATGATGGACTGCGTGCTGCCCACGCGGCTCGCGCGCAACGGCACCGCTTTCACCAGCGACGGCACCTTGAATTTGAAGAACGCGACCTTCGCCCGCGACGAACGGCCGATCGAGGCCGATTGCCCGTGCTACTGCTGCCGGAATTTCACGCGCGCCTATTTGCGACATCTCGTCAAGGCCGAGGAAATTCTCGGGTTGAGGCTCCTGTCGATTCACAACCTCCATTTCTACGTGGGGCTGGGGCGGCGGGCGCGGGCGGCGATTCTCGACGGATCGTTCGAGAATTTTCGTCGCGAAGTCGTTGGCCGGCTCGAGGCGGGCACGGCGGATTTCTAAAAAGAAAAAACGGCGGAGATTGCTCTCCGCCGTTTCGGGAAAAAGACTGACCTGCGCTTTAGAGCGAGGGATCCTGCTGGTAGTCGCGGACGTAGTTGTAACGCGTCTCGAAACCGAGTTCCGGCGGGAATTCCGCGTAGCCGCAATGGATCCACGGGATGTCGCTCTTGTAGGGTGGGCGGTAGCTGCCCTTGTAAGTCGGGAAGGGGAACAGCGCGACTTCGTAGATGCCAAAGCCGAGGCGGGCGAGCGTGCGGCCCGTGCCGCGGACGATGCCGTAGCTGAACGCGGCAGAGTTGCCTTCGGAATAATTGATCGAGACGAAGGAGTCGATCAGCTCGGACGATCCAAACGCGATGTTGGCAATGCCGCGGCCCAGCTTGCGGGTCGGACCGTAGTCGGAGGCCGGGGGGGATTGGATGTCTGCGAATGCGGCCGATGCGCCAATGACGAGCGCGAAAGCAAGGAGGGCGGGAAACTTCATAGCTTGGTGCTATGTATGGTGTTCCACGGAAAACGTGGCAAGGATTTTTCCCGGCGTGCATCAACCTTCGCCAACCAGCGCGCGCAGATGGGCGCTTGCGGCTGCGGCGAAACCGGGCAGGGCGTAGCCGCCTTCGAGCACGGAAACGAGGCGAGCGTCGAGTCCGGCGGCGGTTTCCAGCACTTCGCGGGTGAGTGTGGCGAAATCCGCGTCGATGAGCCGAAACTCGCCAAGCGGATCGCCGAGCCGCGAGTCGAAGCCCGCCGAAATCAGGATCAACTGCGGTGCGAACTTCCGGACCGCCGGGAGAAATTCATTGCGGAAGGCGCCGCCGATTTCCGCCATGCCGGCGCCGGCGCGGAACGGGCGATTGATCGTGAAGCCGCGGCCGGCGTCCTCGCCGCGTTCATCCGCGGCGCCGGTGCCGGGATACCACGGGCTTTGGTGGGTGCTGCAGAAAAGCACGGAACCGTCGGCGAAGAAAATATCCTGCGTGCCGTTGCCGTGATGGACGTCCCAATCGAGGATCGCCACGCGCTCGATCCGGTGCACGGCCTGCGCATGCCGCGCGGCGATGGCGACGTTGTTGAAAATGCAGAATCCCATCGCGCGCGTCGCCGTGGCGTGATGCCCCGGCGGGCGCACCGCGCAGAAGGCGTTGTCCACCACGCCGGACAACACGGCATCCGTCGCCTCGAGGACGCCGCCCGCGGCGTGGAGCGCGACTTCGCCGGAGCGCCGGCAGATGCTCACGTCGCCGTTCGCCAACGAGTCCGCGCCATTCGCAATCGTCGCGAGCACCGATTCGACGTAGCGCGGATCGTGCGCGCGCGCCACTTCGTCGAGAGTCGCGGCGCGCGGCGGGATGCGGAAGGTTCGGTCGAGCAGGCCGGCGGCCGAGAAGGCGTCGCGCAGGGCGTCGATGCGCTCCGGTGCCTCGGGGTGATCCCACGCCGTCTCGTGCTCGCGATAAATCGGATCGAGGAGGAGGCCGGTCACAATTTCAATCCGGGTAATTCGACGCGTCGGCGGCCTGCATCACATCGACCCAGATGGGCAGCGCGAGATCCGCGCCGTAGCCGCCGCGCAGGATCGTTTGAGGACGGTCGAAGCCGACCCACACGCCGCAGGTGAGCGAGCGCGTGAAGCCAACGAACCAGGCGTCGTGGAATTGATCGGTGGTGCCGGTTTTTCCCGCGGCGCGCCGACGGAGGCCGAGTTCACGGGCGTTCGCAGCCGTGCCGCGGGTGAGGACATCCGCGAGAATGTCGGCGGTGGTGCGGGCGGCCCGTGGATCGAGAAAGCGAATTTTTCCGTGCGTGGCCTGGAAAAGCACCGCGCCATCCGTGTCGGTGACCTTCTCGATGAGGAACGGTTGGAGACGGACGCCGTCGTTCGCGAAGGCGGTGTAGGCGGCCGTGAGTTTTTCGAGCGTGGTCTCGAAGGACCCGAGGCAGATCGACGGGAACGGCGCAATGTGATCCGCGAGGCCGGCGCGTTCCAGCGTATCGGCGACAGCGGGGAGGCCGGCGCGCAGGCCGACGCGCACGCTGGCGGTATTCCGTGAGTCGATCAACGCGTCCGCGACGCGAATGTCGCCGCCGTAGCGGCCGTCGGAATTCGCGGGATCGTAGCGGCCAAGATCGGCGGGAATTTCGCGCGGCGCGAGACGGCCGTCGGAAATGCGGTCGCCGGGGCGCAAGCCATGGGATTGCGCAAACTCGGTCGCATACACGAACGGCTTTACCGTCGAGCCCGCGGGCCGATTGGCGTCGAAGGCGCGATGGTATTTGCTGTCGGCGTAATCGCGACCGCCGACGACGGCACGGATTCCGCCGGTGCGGTTATCGATCACAAGCAACGCGCCCTGGAGGTATTCCGCCGCGGCGTCCTTTTTGGGATGCGGATAACCGGGCCGTTGCTCGACTTGTGTGAGCCGGCGGGCGAGGGCGTGCTCCGCGGTCGTTTGCAGGCCGGCATCGAGCGTCGTGTAAATTTTCAGGCCGCCCCCTTCGAGACGCTCCTCGGGCAGCACGAGGGCAAGTTCGCGGCGGATCGTCGCCGTGGCCCAGTTCTCGTCAGGCGTGGGGGCAGGCTTCGGCGCGAGATGCACCGTCTCCTGCAGTGCGGACTTCATTTCGGCCGCAGTGATCAGGCCCACCTCCTGCATGCGGTGAAGGACGACGTCGCGATTGCGGATCGAGGCCGGCAGGTCGTTGAACGGCGAGAAGCGGGAGGGGCTGCGAATGAGGCCCGCGAGCAGCGCCGCCTCGGAGAGTGTGAGGCTCGCGGCCGGATGGCCAAAATACGCGCGGCTGGCGGTATCGACGCCGTAGTAGCCGGAGCCGAAATAAATGCGGTTCATGTAGGCCTCGAGGATTTGTTCCTTGGTCAGCTCGGTCTCGATGCGGAAGGCGAGCGCCGCTTCGACCAGCTTGCGATTGAGCGTCCTGCCGCCGAGCGGAAAGCTGTTTCGCGCGAGCTGCTGCGTGAGCGTGGACGCGCCCTCACGCACGCCGCCGAACAGAAAATTGCGCACGATGGCGCGCGCGATGCCGATGGGATCGACCCCGTGATGGCTGTAAAACCGGGTGTCCTCGCGCGTGATGAGCGCGTTCACGAAGTCGTTCGAAATGTGATCGAACGGTGCAACGATGCGGTTTTCCCCGGCAAGCCGGCTGTAGAATTTGTCGTTGCGATCGAGCACGATCGAGCGCTGCGGCATGTCCTGAATCGCGCGCAGGTCGAACGTGCAGGCCCAGGCGTAGTAGGATGCCGCAACGAGTCCCCACAGCACGAAGGCGGCGAAGCCGAGCTTGATCAGCGCCACGCGGAAGGGATGGCGTCGGCGTTTCGATCCGCGATGGCGGGAGCGTCCGCGACGCGCGGCCTTCAGCCAGAGGCGTTTGAGCGTGGGTTTCTTCCGCACGAGCACTTGCGCAGGTTAAACGCGACCGCCATAAATGCCAGTGTTTGCGCGGTGTTCGCGCCGAATTCATTCCGTGAACTGTCCGTGAACCGCCGCCAAAAATTGCGTGAAAATTGAAATCCTGACCCTGTTTCCGGGCATCTGCCACGGCGCGCTCGGCGAGAGCATGCTCAAGCGCGCGCGCGACCGCGGCCTCGTCGAACTCGACGCGCTCGACCTGCGGCAATGGGCGCCGGGGAAGCATCGCGTGACGGACGACATGCCCTACGGCGGCGGGCCGGGCATGGTGATGAAGATCGAGCCGATCCACGCCGCGCTCCAGGCCGTGCGCCGGCCGGAATCCAAGGTCGTGCTGATGACGCCGCAGGGTCGGCCGTTCAGCCAGGCCATCGCCCGCGAATACGCCCATGAGCAGCACCTCATCCTGCTCTGCGGGCATTACGAGGGCGTCGATCAACGCGTGGCCGATCACCTCGTCGATGACGAACTTTCCATTGGCGACTACGTGCTCACGAATGGCGCGCTGGCCGCGCTCGTGGTGACGGACGCGATCGTGCGGCTCATTCCCGGCGTGCTCGGCGACGCGGATTCCGCGCAGCAGGATTCGTTCGGCGAGCAGTCCGACGGGCGTTTGCTGGATCACCCGCACTACACGCGCCCCGAAGTTTACGAAGGCTGGCGGGTGCCCGACGTTCTGCTCTCGGGCAACCACGCCGCCATCGCGAAATGGCGGCTGGAACGCGCCCGGGAATTCACCCGTGAGCGCCGGCCGGATTTGCTTAAATGAGGATTCCGGCAATGCAGGCCATCAGGTAGGTCGCGAGCAGGCCGCCGACCATGGCGCGCAGGCCGAGCCGGGCGAGTTCATGGCGGCGCTCCGGCACAAGCGCGCCGATGCCGCCGATGGCAATCGCGATGCTCGAAAAATTGGCAAAGCCGCACAGCGCGTAGGTCGCCAGAATGTAACTGCGCGGCGAGATCGCGTTGCGCAGGCTGGCGAGGTCCAGATAGGCGACGAATTCGTTGAGGACGATGCGTTCGCCGAGCACCTGGCCGACCTTGTTGCAGTCGGCCGCGGGAACGCCCAGCAGCCATGCGAACGGCCAGTTGATCCAGCCGAAAAGATGTTGCAGCGTAACCGGCGCCGTCGCGCCGAATGCCTCCTGCGGCCAGGCGATGAGGGCGTTCGCGAGGGCGACGGCCGACACGAACGCGATGAGCATCGCGATGATGTTGATCGCGAGCATCATGCCCTCCGAGGCGCCCTGGCACAGCGCGTCGATGCCATTGACGGTGTGTCGTTCGACGCTCGCGGAGTGCGTCGCGGAAGTGGTGCTTTCCAGGGTTTCGGGAAACAGCACCTTGGCCATGAGCAACCCCGCGGGCGCGCTCAAAACGGAAGCTGCGAGCAAGTGGCCGGCGTCGATTCCCATCTGCGCGTAAACCGCGAACACGGACACCGCGATGCTGGCCATTCCGGTGACGATGAGCGCGTGGAGTTCGCTCGGCGTCATGCTGGGCAGATAGGGGCGGATGATCAGCGCGGCCTCGGTCGTCCCGAGGAAAATATTGCCCGCGGCGGCGAGGCTCTCGCTGCCCGAGGTGCGCATGACGCGTTGCATCACCCACGCCGTCGCGTGAACGACCCGCTGCAGAATGCCGTAATGATAGAGCAGCGAGGAAAGCGCGGAGACGACGATGACGGTGGCCGTGACGATGATGGCAAAAATGACGCCGCCACCGTGCAGGGATTTGTTGACGGCGTCCTGATCGGCGAGGGGACCGAAGACCATGGCCGCGCCCTGCTGGGCGAAGTCCCCGAGCTTGTTCATCGAATTGCGGGCCGCGCCAAAAATCGGCTCGCCGAACGGCGTTTTCAAAATCAGCACGGCGCAGACGAACTGCAGCGCGAGCCCACTGAGGACCGTCCACCACGGGAAGCGATCTCGCCGCGTGGAAAAAATCCAAGCGAGGGCGATCAGAACGACGATGCCGAGCGCGCTGACGAAGTGGGGACTCATGGATGGTGGTCGGCGGGGAGGGGAGCGATTCCCGTGCCGAGCGGGCCGGGAGAATTCGATTGCGCTGTCCGGGGAATCCGCGCATGTTCCTCGCTTTCACGGGCTGTGGCTCAGCTTGGTAGAGCGCCTCGTTCGGGACGAGGAGGTCGTGGGTTCGAATCCCGCCAGCCCGATTTTTCATAAGCTTCAGCCGCCGCGCGCGGCCTTTTTTATTCCGTGAATCCCTTTTCCCAAATTCCCATGCCGCGCTCCGGTAACCGCACCGCCAACGACCTGCGCCCCGTCACCTTCGAAACCGGCGTCGCGCCGCACGCCCTCGGGTCCGTCCTGATCTCCTGCGGCAACACCCGCGTAATCTGCGCGGCCACCGTCGAGGATTACGTGCCCCGCTGGATGAAGGAGCAAAACGTCACCGGCGGCTGGATTACTGCGGAGTATTCCATGCTCCCGTATTCCACGCTGTCGCGGAAGCCGCGCGATATTTCCAAGGGACGCCCCGACGGCCGCGGCACCGAGATCCAGCGCCTGATCGGGCGTTCGCTGCGCGCCGCGGTGGATCTCGAGGCGCTCGGCTCGCGCACGCTCTGGATCGATTGCGACGTGCTCCAAGCCGACGGGGGCACCCGCACGGCGGCCATCACCGGCGCCTCGGTCGCGGTTTATCTCGCCTGCCGCAAATTGCTCGAAGCTGGCAAGGTGAAACGCCTGCCCATTCGCCAGCGCGTCGCCGCGGTGAGCGTGGGCGTGGTCGAAGGCAACGTGCTCGTCGATCTGGACTATTCGGAGGACAAGGATGCCTCGGTGGACATGAATCTCGTGCTCACGGAGCACATGGAATTCGTCGAAGTGCAGGGCTCCGGCGAAGAAGCCACCTTCACGCCGGAGCAGTTGACGGCGATGCTCGAGGCCGGTCGCGCCGGGGTGGGGCGGCTGCTGGAATTGCAGGCCGCCGTGCTCGCTCTGTGACGCCCCGCGCAATCAGAAGGAAAAACACTTGACCGAAGCGGACAGGCAAAGGATTCTCCACCCCTTCACGATTTACAGATTTTATGGCTAGACAGTGTCAAATTACGGGAGCCAAGCCCACGCGCGGTTCGAAAATTCACCGCCGCGGTATGGCGAAGAAAAAAGGCGGCATCGGCATGCACGTCACGAAGGTCACCCCTCGTGAGTTCGTTCCGAACCTCCAGAAGAAGCGCATTTGGGTCGCTGAATTGAAAAAGTTCGTGACCGTGAAGGTGACGGCGCGTGCGCTCAAGACGCTCACGAAGAATGGCGCTTACGCGACGCTCAAAAAAGCGGAGTTGATTTAATTGCCAAAATAATCCACAACCCAACCAACCCAATCCACCCCACCCCAAACGACCATGTCCTTCAGCGTTAATAGCAAGAAATCCGGCAAGACCTATTTCCTCCATCATCGTCGCCAGAAATTGCGCGGCGGTCAGGAAGTCTCCCTTTACTATTTTGCAGGAGTTGCTGGCGAAGGCGCGCTCGATGCGTTGCCCGCGGGATACGAGGTTTCGGAGAACGCGAAGACGGGTCTCCCGCTCCTCAAAAAGATTCGGTAATCACCCAAGCGGATAAATTTCCGGGCGGCTGAATGGCAGTGTCATTCAGCCGCCTTTTTTGTGTCCTGTCATTGGGAGCGTGGATCGCTTGAATGGGATGGGGATGTCCCGACCCCGCCGCTTGGAGTCCACGAATGGAATCAATATCGCAGAATGCGGCTCCCCCAGAACGGTTCGCCTACTGCGCGGGCCTACGCCCGGGGATGCGCCTGATCGTAGGCCTTCTTGAGCCGATCGGTCGTCACGTGGGTGTAAACCTGTGTCGTCGAGAGGCTGGAATGCCCGAGGAGGGTTTGCAGGCTGCGGAGGTCCGCGCCGTTGTCGAGCAAATGAGTGGCGAAGCTGTGACGGAGCTTATGCGGACTGATGGTGGCGGGCAAACCAACCTGTCGGAGGTATTTCTTCATTCGACTCCAGATCGAATGCGCGCCCAAACGCCGGCGTGATTTGTTGAGAAAGAGGGGGCCATTGTGAACACCCGCCGCCTGCCGATAGCGGGATATTGCCAAAAGAGCCGGCTCGCCCACGGGACAAACGCGCTCCTTCGCGCCCTTGCCGATCACGCGCAAGGTTTCGCTGTAGGGATCCAGATCGTTGACGTTGAGCGCGGCGAGTTCGGACAGACGTAAACCGGCCGAATAGAGAAGCTCCAGGATGGCGGCATCACGCAGCGGAACCCAAGCCGGCGCCTGCTTTTCAAGGGGGGCCGTCAAGGGCGCGGCAAGCAGTTCCTCCACCTGTTTAATCGTTAAAAACGCTGGTAATTGTTTTTCTGCCTTTGGAAGAAGAACTGATACCAATGGATTGAGGGTCAATCCTTTGCGCTCCATCAAAAAACGATAAAAACTTCGCAGGGCGGAAAAGGTCAGGCGAATCGACGCACGGGACTGTTCCCGCTTCATGCGGTCGAAAAGGAAGGCTCGGAAGTCATCAGCGGTCGCAGCGCGCCAGGCCGTTTCGGGCCGGAATTTGCGGAATTCGGCGAGGGCGTGCCGGTAATTGACCAAGGTGCGGGGGGAGCAATTGCGCTCGCCTTCGAGATAGACATAGAAGGCTTCCGTCAGCGGGTCGCGGGAGGACTTGGCGGGCATCACTAAGAATGACGGGCGGAATCCCTTTGGTCCGCTCCGGATGAAGGCAGCGGGATGCTACGACTTCGTCTCGCCCATCGGCGCCCCGAGCGGAGGCTGGGGGGTGTCGGTGACAAGGCCGACTTTCTCCGTCGCACGAGTGAAGTTCAGCGTGGCGGAACGGGTCTCGACCTTGTCCGGTGATTCGGCGACGACCGGAATCAGGTAATCCGAATTCGGAAACACGAAGTGGTAGCGGAAGGTGCCGTCCGCGTTGAGGGTGATGGGTTCGCCGGCAATCGTTACACGGGCCTTGGGATCGGTGCCGCCGTAGAAAATGACCTCGGCGTTCACGTTCATGAAGAAATTGCGTTCGCCGCCGAAGGAGGAGAGGGTCTCCGACGCGCCGCTCCAGCTCGTGGTCGCGGCGGCGCTGAACCAACTGGAGACCTCCGCGGAATTCCAGCTTGAGAGCGCGGCCTCGGCCCAACTGCTTTGCACGCCTTGCAGCCAGCTCGACATCGCGAGCAGCGCGCCGCTGGATTCCGCGCCGAGCAGCCAGCTCGACGCGCCGGCCTGCGCCCAGCTCGTGAGGGCGGCCTGCGTCCAGCTTGCACCAACGGAACTCGTCCAGTTCGCAGCGGCGGCGCTGGAGAGCACTTCGCCGCTCGAGCCGACGGATTCCCCGGCGCTCCAGCTCGTGACGCCACTCCAGCTCGTGAGTTCGGCGCCCGAGGTGGCCCAGCTCGTGATTGCGCCGGCGGCCCAGCTCGAAATCGCGCCGATCTCCCAGGAGGTCGATCCCGTCTCGCCGGAAAACGCGCTGGAAAGTGAAGCGCCGCCGAAGAGGGCGGCCGTTTCGCGGAAGGAGTTCAGCACCTCGCTCGCGCCGCCGGAGCTGAGCTGCTCCTCGAGGAAGGCGCGGATCCGGGCCTCGATCTCGCCCGAGCTTTCGCCGCTGCTGGCCAGCGAGGCGATGAGATCGGGGCCAAGGAGGGCACGCAGCAGGGCGCGTTGGGCGTCCGTCAGGAGATCGGGCACGCCGCCGGTGCCGAAGGCGGAGAAATCGCCCTTCTGCTGCAGACGCGAGACGGCGGCGAGCAGGTCTTCGTCGGACCCGCGGGCGCTCTCGAGGTGGTCGAGCATGCGCTGAAAACTGAGATGAAAAGGCACCGTGGCGTAATCGAAGGCCTCGGAGGTCGCCATCCCCTCGGGCGGCGTGGTCACGGAAACCGAGCGCGCGATGACGTTCCAGACCTTGCCGCGGTAAAAGCCGATTTCGACAAAATATTCCGTGCCGGCGCGTTCTACGGGCACATACCAGTTTCGCGTCTCGAAGGGAACCTCGATTTCGCCCTCCAGCGTGCCATCGGCAAGGTGGTAGCGCAGGTAGGCCGCGCCGCCGGGATGGCGCGCAATGTCGATATCCCAGTAGGTAAAGAGCCAGTGCGGTTCCTGCGCGATCAGGAAAATCGTGTCCACGCCGTAGCCGTAGGGAAGCTCGCCCAGATTATCGAACGGCTCGCGCGCGGCGACGGAGGCGGCCTCCGAATCGCGTGGGCTTTCGCTCGTTTCCTCGGGAAGCGGGCGGAGGTTGAATCCCTTACCTTTCGGCTGGCTCGGTCGCGGCTTTTGAGACATTTGCTTGGCGTTCGATGGGTTATTGTTCGGCGGGATCGGATCGAGCATGCACCGCGGATGGGCCCTAACAAGGCATTTTTTGTGCCAGCACGCACATTTTACGCGGGACCCTTGAAATTCGGCTCCGCTTCACTATTTTTACCGCCGATGAATCGCTTCTTCATTGCTGTTGGTTGCGCGTTGGTGATGGAAGTGGCTGCTTTCGCGCAAAATACGACTCCCGCCGCCGCTTCCTCGCCGGATCTCGCAAGAAGCTTGAGCAAGGCCTTCGCGGACGTTTACGAGCGCGTCTCGCCGGGCGTTGTGGTTATCGAGGCGAAGGAAGCTCCGGCCTCATCGGGCTACCCGATGGCCTCGCCCCTCGCGCAATTTTTCGGCGCCACGCCCCTCCCGCCCAGCGACCGCGACGAGACCAACCAGGGATCCGGCTTCATCCTCACGGCCGACGGCTACATCCTCACGAATAACCACGTCCTCGAGGGCGCCTCGGCCAATGGTCTCGTCGTCACGCTCACCGACGGCCGCAAAATGCCCGCCAAAGTCGTCGGCATCGACCCCACCTCCGACCTCGCCGTCATCAAGATCGAGGCGACGAATCTCCCCGCGCTCGACCTCGGCGATAGCGACAAAACGCGGGTGGGGGAATTCGCCTTCGCCCTCGGCGCGCCCTACGATCTGCGGAATACCTTCACCTCCGGCATCGTCAGCGCCAAGGGCCGCACCGACATCACCGGCAGCGAGAACTACGAGGAATACATCCAGACTGACGCCTCCATCAACCCCGGCAACAGCGGCGGCCCGCTCGTCGATATCGACGGCCGCGTGATCGGCGTGAACACCCTCATTCGCGACCTGAACCGCGGCCTCGGCTTCGCCATCCCGATCAACATCGCCAAGAAAGTCGCCACCCAGCTCATCGCCAACGGCCGCGCCTCGCGTCCCTGGCTCGGCATCTGGATCAAGAGCGTCGATGACTTCCCCGGCCTCACGGACCGCTTCCCCGACCTGCCCAAGGGCATCATCGTCATGGGCATCCAGAACGGCACGCCCGCCGCGCTCAGCGACCTCCGCCGCAACGACATCATCACCACCGTGGACGGCACCGCCGTCACGAACGCCCGCGAACTCCAGAAGGCGATCCTCGACAAAAAGATCGGCCAGGAGATCGAGGTCAAAGTCTGGCGCAACGAGCGCATCGTGAAGATCAAGCTCCGCACCGCCGAGCACACCGAGGGCCTCCAGCCCGTCGTGAATCAGCGCTTCTCCGCGCCGGTGAATCCGAACCTCCCCGGCAATGCCGACGAAGACGACACCGACGACGAGCAGTCCGCTCCGCCGCAGGCAAACGCCGAGCCCGCCGCGCCACCCAGCCCCAACGCCGGCCTGATGGTGCGCCCGCTCAACGCCGACGCCGCCCTCGCGATGAAGCTCCAGGGCGAGGACGGCCTCCTCGTCACCAGCGTCCAACCCGGCAGCCCCGCCGCCGCCGCCGGCGTGCAGGTCGGCGACGTGATTACGTCGGTCGGCTCCATGCCCGTCCGCACGAAAGAGGACCTCGCCAAAGCCCTCGACGCCGCCCCGGCCGACGCCGTGATGCTGAACCTCAACCGCGGCGACCAGAAGACCTACGAGATCCTGAAGCGGTAACGGGGGCGGCGAGTTAAAGAGATGCAGAGTTGAAGAGTTGAAGGGATGAAGAGTTCGGGGCTTTCCATTGGCCCGCTTCAACCCTTTAACTCTTCAACTCTTTAACCACTCCCCCGTGAACCGCCTGCTCAACGAAATCGGCCGCACCCAGCGGCTCGCCGTCCTCCACGAGCTCAAGCGCACCGGCGACGGTCTGCCCGTCAAGGAACTCGCCCGCCGCCTCGGCATGAGCTACATGGGCATCAAGCAGCACTGCATCGAGCTCCACCGCGACGGCTACCTCGACACCTGGCGGCACCCGCAGCCCATCGGCCGCCCCCGCATGCACTACCGCCTCACACGCAAGGCCCACGAGCTCTTCCCCGTCCAATCCCACGGTATGCTCCTCGCCGTGCTCGCCGCCGCCCGCGAGCTCTACGGCCCCAACGCCCCCGCCAAGCTCCTCTTCGTCCACTTCCGCGAAAAAGCCGACCACTACCGCGAAAAAATGCGCGGCGAAACGATCGAGGAACGCGCCAAATGGCTCGCCCGCCTGCGCGACGCCGAGGGCTGCATGGCCACCTGCGAACCCGGTCCGCCCCTCCGCCTCATCGAGCGCCACAGCCCCATGGCCGAACTCTTTACCCGCTTCCCCGAGACGGAGGGCATGGAACGCGAACTCATCGAACGCACCCTCGGCGCCAAAGTCCGCCGCACGGTCAAAACCACAAGCGGCCTCTACGAAGCCACCTTCGAAATCACAACTTGATCCTGAGGCCCCCGTAAAACCTTGGAGGGAAACGCGTTACCTGCGGCCATCTCCGGCTTCGCCTTCGGTTGTCGTTTTCCAAACAGCAAGACAGGCTTGCTTTCATTGGGGGGAAATCGTCAGTCCTAGAAACACGTTGCAGAGCCCGGGGGACCCTCTTCTGTCAAGATTTGTTGACTGACCCTATTCATCGATCCTAGCGTGTCCTCCAAAAGCTTTGCCGATGTTTATTTTATAGGACTGACCCCTTTTAGGACCCTTGCCTTATAATTACAGCGTTGGCGGCTGCCTTTTCTCATCGATCCAACCCGGAGGCAACGGCTCTAATGCATCAATAAAATTGTGCATCTTGGCAATGATAGTATTATCTTCGCAACTTTCTGGATCATTCAAGACCGTTAAAAAACCTTTTTGCTGCCAGTCCTCGAAAGCTGCCCTAATCGATGCCCAATCGCTTTCTCCATAAAGTCGAGCAGCCCAACGCGGTATAAATCCACACCCCTCGCCTACGAAATTATTGAGATGATTTCTTAGTAAAGTTTTATTCATATTATGGCCAAACTTGTAAGCCAGTGTCCAAATCAACAACCTTGGTTACGGGAAAGGAGCCGTCGATTTTGAATTGCGTGCCTTCGCTAGCGAGGGAAGTTCCTCCACCTGGAAAGCTAACGGGCTCGTCTCGGCAAACAGGCTCAAAAACATTAGCAGTATCTTGCTCGCCCCTAACCATACGAGATGTTTGTTGAACAGAAGACGTATCAAACTCAAATCGATATTTTGGTGCGCTAGTTTCCAAAGGCAGAAGAAGTCGATCTGTGACAATGTATTTATTGTCGTAAAAATCGAAGCTCGCATACCAACCTTCTGGACGTGCCGGGAAACTGCCAGAAAAAGAAGACCATCCATTACTAGGCGAGAAGGAACTGTATCTGTAGGCCGTGGACTGGAGCCCTGAAATGTTCTTGATCCACAACTTCGCTTCGGGGTCACTCGTTGCCGCCGCTTTGTAGGCCGCAAGACTATCATTGAGTGATTGCTTCTTTGCCGGTGTATCGAGTCCTTTCCACAAAGATTTCAAATCCGAGAATCGGTCCGAGTTATCGACACTTTCCTTGAAAAGTTTTTTCTGGAGCAAAGCAAAGCCTTCCAACGCATCCTCGCTAAGCGTTGTGCCCATGATTTGCTTCAGCTCCGCGACACGGCGAGCAGCGAGCTTGATGCGGGCGGCCCTGCGCTCGGGCGACAGGTCTGTCCAAGCGTCCTTCCAATGCTGAAGGCACCGATCTCGCAATTCCGGCTTGTCCGCGAAGGCCTCCGTAAAATGTTGGGCGGCGGTCTTGCCGTCGGCGAGTTCCTCTTTGCCTAGATAGCTCGCAATCGAGGATAGAGCCGCGCATTCCTTTTCAGACGCCTCGACGGTCTCCCGGCAACCGAGGAGCAACAGGATGTTCTTGGCCTTCAAGGTCGCCTTTTCGGTGGCGCTCAGAGCCGAGAGGGAGTAGCTGCCGGTCTTCGCGGTCTTGATAATCCGCTCAACCGTCGAACCAACCTTGCCGGCGTCTCCGACCCCGTTCGTCAGCACTCCGACCAACGCCCCTTCGACGATCGTGCCCGCGGCGAAGCCAGACACGTAGAACAGCACATCGGGACTCGCCTGCTCGCCAACTGGTTTCCAGGGAAGCTCCTTTTCGGCAGCGGTGTAGAGATCGTCCTGGAGGTCCGTCGTAATTTTTTGAAGCTGCGTGAGCAGATTGTTGCCCCATAACTGCTTCACCTGACCGTAAAGAGACGACACGGCCGAAACGCCCTCCTTCACTTCCTTACACATCGCAGCGGCGCGGAAGTAGAAGGCGACGCCGTTAGCAACGGGATTAGCGAATATACTGGCGAAAGCGGCTGCTTCTCCCGCAAATTCCACATCTCCCTTGATCCCCATCGAAAATCCATCAAAGAGCCCCTTGAAGTAACCCAGCGCGATTTTGTCGGGGTGCTTGATTGCAAGATCGAAGAAAATCCGCCCCAGCATCGCCCGGTGCTGAAGGGTCGGGGTTTCCCCGACCGCCACGAGATCGATGGAGTCCCATTCAATGGCACCGTTGTCGCCAAACCGGCGGATGGCACCACGCGTAGGATCCCCGCAGACGGTGCGTCCCTCGAAATCGAAATTCAAAAGTGATAACTCCTGCCGCGAAGCCACCTTGAGATGAATCGAATCAGCGACCCTTACCCGCCCTTTGTTGTCGGTGTATTTCAGTGTGAGAGTCGCATCCGGAGTGGCGCTCAGCCCTTCGAGGAAGATTCTTTCCCGGCCCTGGGTCGCCAGGGCGGCGAGGTCACCAGATGGCGACGCCAGATTCACGGAGTAGCTCGCCAACTCGCGTTGTCCAGAAGGAGTGAGCACTCGCACGGCTTTTTCATTCGACACGCTAAGTGTCATGGTGCCACCGGCGGAGGGAGGGCTGGCTGGTCGCTTCAACAGCACGGAAGCAATATCATCGTCATTGGCTGAGATGACTGATCTGGATTTGTCCTGATGTCCGGGCACTCCGTCATCATCGTTGTCATCGTTAACTGCCAGCACAAGATTGCGGGACCTTCCATTGAATCCTCCAGAGACCGGTGCTCCAACCTTCGCAATCGTTCCGGGATTGAATCCTTGGAGAAGATCATTGGACGCGGAATCCGGAATGCCGTCGCCATCCACATCGATCAGGATGTTGTCCCCGCCCGGAACGTCGATCGAGTCCAGGCGCGCGTCGACGTCGTCAACGAAGGAGGCCACGTCTTCATCCCGCGTCAGTTTGCAGGTGAAGACATAGGGCTTTTGATCAGTTCCGAGAGTGAGTGTGACGTCCACGTCACCAACCTCGTCGAATACCGTGCAGAAGCGCAGTCTCCGAGGGTTCTCGGGATCGCGGGCAAAGACCACCTTTTGATTTTGGATGTTATCCGGCAGCGAGCCACCCGCGGCCTGCGTCATTTCCTGAGCACCGAAGAAATCATCGGAACTGTCGTATATCTTAACGGCGCTCGTCCCGCCGGGTTCCAAATTAGCGAACTTGCCTAAGTCCTGCCCGGTCGTCTTGTTCTTAAACGCAAGCCCGACCTGCGTCCATCCCGTGGGGATGTCGATACTCCCTTGTAGAATTCTGTCACGGGTATTTAACGTGAGCGGCAGGAGGAGTCCCGCGCTCCATTTTTGGTCGGCTTCGGAGATGGGGGTGCCGTCGGCGTTTTTGGTCTTTTTGATTTTGGCGGCGAGGAGGCCGTCGTCGGTGATGCCTTGGGGGCCGCCGAGGAGTTGGACTTTGTA
>Ga0070661_100000524_pt1 | contig 29415 bp, 22 predicted proteins | sample KBSC43metaG_FD_64663 | JGI IMG/M metagenome (GOLD analysis project Ga0070661, IMG submission 64663) | Corn rhizosphere microbial communities from Kellogg Biological Station, Michigan, USA - KBS C4-3 metaG | ecosystem: Host-associated > Plants > Roots > Rhizosphere > Soil ... | reverse complement strand
AACGGCCAGCTGAAAGCGCCTCAGGGGATTGCCGCGACCTCGAGCGGAAACCTCTGGGTTGCCGACACCGGCAACAGCAGGATCCAGAAGTTCTCCCCGACCGGCAGCTCGCTCAACGTCCTCTCTTCGGAAGGAACGGAACCCGGGAAACTCAAAGAACCGAGCTCGATCGCGATAGGCCCTGATGGTTCCGTCTGGGTGGCAGACAGTGGAAATAACCGAATACAGGAGTGGAACAGCTCCCTCTCCTTCATACGCCAGTTCGGGACCGAAGGCAGCGGCTGGGGCCAGTTCAAACGTCCTGCGGCGCTGGAGGTGGACCAAGCGGGGAACGTCTGGGTCGGCGACCAGAACAACAACCGGGTCCAGGAGTTCAATGAAAGCGGTGAAATGCTGGTCCGCTTCGGGTCCACGGGGACGGGAACGGGGCAGTTCACCTTTGGCTCGCCGATCGGCCTTGCGACCGACGCGAAAGGCAACCTCTGGGTGGCCGACGGCAACAACAACAGGGTCCAGAAGTGGACCGTTCCCGCCCTTACGGTGGGTCCCGCGATCGAGCTGGTTACCGGCTACGCCACCGACAGCGGTTCCGGCGTCACCACGATGACCGCGAAGCTGATCGACGAAACGAAGCAGACCGTGACGCTGGAGACGGCGACGCAGTCCTGCCCGGAAGGCGTCTGCGCGATGAAACCGGTCTTCGAAGAACTCGATCTCTCCAAGGCCGCCGGGCTTTACACCCTCGTGATCGAAGCCAAAGACGCGGCCGGCAATACGAACCGGACCTCGAGCAGGTTCCTCCTCAGCCCGGAACCGCCGCAGCTGGCGCTCTCGGGAGCCCTGGCCGAAGCGGATGGGGAGCCGCTGGCGACCGCCGCGGGGGAACTTTCGGTCAAAGCCAGCGAGACGGGCTCGCCCAGCTCCGGGATCAAGAGGATCAACGTCGAGGTCGATCACCAGCGAGTGGCCGCCAGCAGCTTCAACTGCGCGGTTAGCTGTCAGGAAGTCGCCACCTCCTATCGGTTCTCCGCCGCCCGCGACGGCGCCGAGCGCACGATTGAAACCGCGGCGAACCCGACCGGGGCGACCTCGAAGAGCCTCAACGGAATCTCCTGCGTGAACGCCGGCAACTGCACCGCCGTGGGTTCCTACAAAACCACCATCGCCACCTCGACGCTGGTCGAGCGCTGGACCGGTACGTCCTGGCAGGTGATCCCCAGCCCGAACCCGAGCGGGGCTCTCGAAAGCCGTTTCGAAGGCATCTCCTGCATCTCGACCACGAACTGCACGGCCGTCGGCTACTACAAGACCAGTGCCGGCTTTTCGACCCTGGTCGAGCGCTGGAACGGGACCGCCTGGTCGATCGTCGCCAGCCCGAACCGCGCCGGCTTCGCCCGTAACTACCTCTACGGCGTCGCTTGCGCGAGCGGCTCGGAATGCTGGGCGGTGGGCAAATCCGCCTACACGCCCGAAGAAGAACTGCTCGGCAAAACCCCCACGGCGCTGCTCGAGCGCTGGAACGGCAGCGAATGGACGGTGGTCACGATGACGCTGCCTCCGGCCCAGCTGCGCGGGGTCTCGTGTCCTTCGGCGAGCGCCTGCATGGCCGTGAGCGGATCGGCCGACGGCCTGGCGGCGCGCTGGAACGGCACCGCCTGGTCGCGCCTCACCGCCGCGACTCCGCCCGGCGGAACCGCAATCTCGCTGAACGGCGTCTCCTGCACCTCCGAAAGCAACTGCGCTGCTGTCGGCTCCTACACCCTCAGCGGGCGTTCCGTGCCCCTGGCGGAGCGCTGGAACGGCTCCTCCTGGTCAGCCCAGAAAGCTGTCGATCCCACGGGGACTATCGAGGCGGTCACCTCCGGCTCGCTCGCCGGGGTCTCCTGCTGGAGCGCCGAAGCCTGCACTGCCGTCGGCACCCGCAGCAGCGGCTCCGAAAGCGCTCCCATGGTCCAAGGCTGGGACGGGACGGACTGGGCGTTGCAGCCGGTGGAGATTCCCAGCGGCGCCACCGCCAGCGGGCTGAGCGGCGTCTCCTGCGTGGGAAGCTTCAATTGCTCGTCGGTGGGCGGCAAGGCCGGCAACAACGCCCTCATCGAGCGCGAAGTTCCCGATCAGGGAAGCAAGGCACTGACGATCGAAGCGATCGACAGGTACGGCAACGCGACGAGCAGGAGCCTCGAAGTGGACGTCCCCGTGTATTCCGCCGAAACGCCGGAATGCAGCACCGAAACGAGCTCCACCACGCCCAAAGCCGTGGTCACGGCAAGCGAAGCCACCACCTCGGTCCAGAGCGCGCTTCCGACCGCGGTCGCCGGGTCGAAAGCGACCGTGGACGACGACAGCGAAGAAACCGTCGACCCCTCCTACTCGGAACCGAAACCGGATCTCGAGAGCGTGAACACCCTCGTGGAGGGAGAGACCGAGGTGGCCCCAGAAGGAGGGTTCACCCTGAAAGGGATCGCGTGCGTATCTCCGAGGCGGCTGACCACTGCGGCCACCGAAGCCAAAGTCGTGAACGGGGACGCTGCGGTATTTGCCAACACGGCTGCCGAAACCGACACGATCATCCGGCCGACTGCAAGTGGGATGATGGCTGTGCAAGCGCTGCGAGGATCGAGTGCTCCGACGAGCTTCTCCTGGAACGTGACCGTTAACCCAGACGAGAAACTCATGGAATTACCTTCAGGAGCAGTTGCGATTACGCGTGACACTTCGAAAGACATCGAACCGGACCAAGTTATCGAACTACCCGCTCCGGAAAAAATGGAATCGGTGTCGGCTTTGAACGACGCAACGATCCAGCTGGAAACCGGGAGATACCAATTGACCGCGGCACAGACCGAAACGACCGACGAAGTCGTCGCCGTCATTTCGCGTCCATGGGTCATTCTCAAACAGGGATCGATCGTGCCGCTCAAAATTGAGGTTCAACAAGATGTTGCGATTCCGACCGAATACACGATGACCTATGAATACCCCCCGTTCGAAATCAACTTCACGCCGGTTGCCGTGGTCGAAGAAGCGACCGCTTCGGCAAGTGCGGCGGCGGCGTGTCCAAGCCACAGCCCATGCGGAACCTTTGTCGTCGACGAGGCAGCTCAATACGCAGTGAAATGGGGAGACCCTCCCAATGATCGAAACCCGAGGTACATCAACTACCATGCCGAGAACTGCACCAATTTCCTCAGTCAAATCATGGTGCATGGAGGCATGAATTACATGCATCCCTACGTGGATGATGACGGAAATTATGAAGGGAGTTGGTGGTACCACCGCTTCGTTATCACGAATAAAGTAGGAACCTATCCCACCTCTGACAATTCTGACTCATGGTCGCTTGCGAACATCCTGCCGAGGCATCTTTGGCAGTACGGTCTGGCCGTGATCCACTCCTACAATGACCCGAGTGGATGGACCAAGGGAGTCATGCTCGCCGAGGATTCCTATGGCGAAAACGGCAGAGGAGACATCAACCACCTACAGTTCGTGGTCGGCACCCAGACCCCACCGGGGAAGCCGCGCGAAGCGCTGATCGCGAACGAGTCCGAGCCCGAAGACGCTAACTACTCGGCCAAGCCGTGGGCCATCGTCAAGAAGCGGATCGAAAAAGGAAACCCCTCGGGCTGGGATCGTATTCCCCTGCTCGTCACGCACAGAACGGCGATCTGGGACGAACCGGGGGCGAAGAAGCACGATCCGGCAAATCTCTACAACTCGAACGGCATCTTCCAAGGATGACGTCGCCGAAGGCAGTACTCGTCGCGCTTCTCCTCGCACTCGGTCTTCTGTCGACCGGGTGCGGAGGCGCCGGCGAAGACGAAAGCTCGGCCGAAGGGTCAGCCGGTGCCGGTGGACAGGCCGCGCCGCGCGCCCTCAGCGCCAAAGAAGCCAAACTTCTCCTCCTGCAGCTCCCTTACCGATACAAGTGGAGGGCCGTCGAGGTTCCGGAGAACGGCGTCGGAGCGCTTGCCGGGACCGCAACCGGGGATCACGGCACCGTGCTCCATTTCGGCGTCGCTCTCGGGAGAGATACCGAAGGTGTCCCAGTCCCGCGCGCCGGAACCAGCGGGGCCTACGATTACTCGCAGGGCGGGGGCTTCGTCCTGACCGATGACCTTGAGGAACGTAAGGGCTACTCCTTTCGTCCGGGCAGGCAGTTCCGGACGGCGGCGCAGTGGGACGAAGCGATCGACATGGAGTTCGAAATGGAGGAGAAGCTGTGTGAAGAGGCAACCGGCGAACCCTGCCCCGCTTGATCGGGTGAGGCATTGGTGAGCCAGATCGCCTCCTCGCGAGCGGTGAAAGCCGCTCTCGCGCTCCTAATCGTCGTCATCGCCGCCACCCTTGCCTGGGCACTCCTCGTCGACGGCGGCGAAGACGGGGGAGGCGCGACCGAGGCATCCCCTTCCCTCTCGGCCGAAGAATCGGCTGGGATGAGCGAGGGCGATCAACCGGATCAAGGAGCTAGCCCTCCGGCGATCGAGTCGCTTCGGCAGCGATCGCTGCGCTGAGCGCCGTCGCGCTGATCTGCCAAGCTCGCCGCCCATGGCACCCGCTACGCCCGCTGTAACGGTCCTCGTCGGCGCCTATGAAAACGAGGCCACGGTTGGCCGGGCGATCACCTCGATCCTCGGGCAGACCGAAAAAGACCTGGAGCTGATCGTGATCGACGATGGGTCGCGGGACGGCTCCGCTGCGGCGGCCGAGGCGGCGATCGGGGGCGATCCGCGGGGGCGGGTGATGGGGCTGGAGCGGAACCTGGGGATCGCGCGGTCGCTCAACGCCGGGCTGGAGGCCGCTGCGGCGCCGGTCGTCGCGATCCAGGACGCCGACGACTACTCGGCTCCCGACCGACTCGAGAAGGAGCTTGCCGCGCTCACTGCCCACCCCGACGTGGCGGCGGTCGGTTCGCGGATGCGGGAGGTCGACGGAGAGGGCCGGGAGCTGCGGCCGCGGACGAGCTTTGCCGCCGGCGATGTCGGGCCGGTGCTGATGCGCTTCAACCCGATCCCCAACGGCTCCGCCGCTTTTCGCAAGGACGTGGCGCTGGCGCTGGGCGGCTATGACCCGCGCTACCGCTACGCGACCGAGTACGACCTCTGGCTGCGAATCTCCGAGCGGCACCGGCTCATCGCCCTCGACGAGGTCCTCGGCACGCGGGTGATGGGCGGCGGCAACGTCGCCGCCCGGGCCGAGCGCGCTCAGTTGGCGGAGGCCCTCCAGATCCGGGCGCGAGCTTTGCGCCGCCGCCGCAGCCTGCGGGGCGCCAGCGGCCTGCTGCGCCCGGCCATCTCGTACGCGCTGCCCGCCTCGCTGAAGCGGTCGCTGCGCGAGCGCCGCGGTCAGGCGCCCTGAGGCCCGGCGGCGATCGCCGCTTCGTACTGCTCCCGCGTCTCCTCCAGGAACCGTTCGAGGCTGAGCTCGCCGGCGATCCGCTCACGCGCCGCGGCGCCGAGGCGGGCGCGGGCATCGGCATCGGCGGCGAGGTCCGCCAGCTGGGCCGTCATCGCCGCGACGTCGCCCGCCGCGAAGACGACGCCCGCGTCCCCCACGGTCTCGGCGTTGCCGGTGCCGTCGGCGACCACCGGCGCCAGCCCGTGCGCCATCGCCTCCAGCAGCGCGAACGACATCCCCTCGCGGTGGGAGGGGAGCAGGAAGAGGTCGGCTGCGGAGTAGAAATTCTCCAGGTCGTCCCGGTGCCCGAGCGCCCGCACCGCCGGCCCCTCGTGCGCCTTCACCTCCCGCTCCAGCGGTCCCCCGCCGGCGACGATCAGGACCAGCTCGGCGCCCCGCTCCCGCGCCGCCTCGACGGCGGCGATCGCCCCGAGCGGATCCTTGCGCTCCTCCAGCTGGCCGACGAAGAGGGCGGCGACCTCGTCCTCGGCGAGGCCGAGTGACTCGCGGGCGCTGCGTCGGCGTTCCGGGTCAACCGCCGCCACAGCCACACCGTTGGGAATCACGACGAGGCGACCGTGGAGGGAAGAGGGCAGTGCCGCGGCAAGGTCCTCGCGCTCGTCGCGGGCGATGCAGATCGTCACCGCCGAAGCTGCGACGGCGGCCCGCAGGCGTCGCCGCACGATCCGGCCGGCGACGCCGGTCGAGCGCCGCAGCCGGTGCAGACCGTGGGTGGTGATCACCAGGGGCCGCCCGCGCAGGCTCGGCGCAACGAGCATCGCCGCCATGTCGCCGTGGACGTGGACGACGTCGGCCTCGCGCGCCAGCCGCCGCACCGCCCGCAGCCGCCCCAGCACCGAGGGGACGCCGCGGACGCGGGAGCGGGTGACGCTGAGAGGGAAGCGCCGGTGCTCGTACCCCTCCAGCCCTTCCAGGAGGTCGACGTAGGTCTCGCCGCCCCCGCCGCGGTGGGGGAGGACGTGGAGGACCCGCCGCATCAGCGCCTGCCCCAGAGGGAGGCCGCCAGCAGCGAGAGCTCGATCCCCATCGTCTCGTTGCGCCCCGCGAGCCGCCGCAGCGAGCGCCGCGCCAGCCAGCCGATCGGCGGCTCCGAGCCGTCGAGGCGACCGAGGCGCCGCAGCGCCCGCGCCTTCGCCGGTTCGAGCTCGCCGACCCGCGCCTCGATCTCCCGCGCCGAGGTGGCGATCCGCCGCGCGTTCGTCTCCCGCGCCCGCTTCGCGTGCTCGGAGACCCGCGCCATCGTCGCCCGCGGCTGCCGCCAGCTGACCACCCGCCCCGGGTCCCAGCCCTGCATCGCCCGCTCGTGCCCGCGGGCCGCACCCCCATGCTGGACGTAGTCGTAGAGGGGACGGGGGACGTAGGCGATCCGCCCGCTCGCCAGTGCCACGGCGGCGATCCACTGGTCGTGGAAGGGGTCGGCGACCGGCTCGGGGAAGGGGAGCACCAGGTCGAGCAGCTCGCGCCCGAACAGCGACGCCGCGCCGGTCACCGTGTTGGCGAGGAGCAGCGAGGCGAGGTCGGTGTAGTTGTTGCGGCGCCCGCGCCAGAAGGTCTCGGAGACGACGGCGCCGGACTCGTCGACGATCCGCATGTCGCTGTAGACGAGCCGCGCGTCCCCGCGCGAGGCGATCAGCGTCTCCAGCTTCTCCGGGTACCAGCGGTCGTCCTGGTCGGCGAGGGCGACGAGTTCGGCCGCCGCCGGCACCATCCCCAGCGCCCGCTCGAAGTTGGCGTAGAAGCCGAGACGCTCCTCGCCCCGCGAGAGCGTGAAGCGCTCGTCGCCGGCGGTCAGCGCCCGCAGCAGCTCCCAGCCCTCCGCCCCCGAGCCGTCGTCGCTGATCAGGCAGACCCACTCCCCGTGCGTCTGCGCCCGGATCGAGCCGATCTGGCGCTCGAGCAGCAGCGGGTCGGGTTCGAAGGTGGCCATGCAGATAGCCACCAGCGGTGCCTCGGGGGCCATCGCTGTCAGTAGGCGCCGTCGCCGCGGACGATCGCCCGCGGCGTCCGCAGGAGGATCGCCAGGTCGGTCAGCAGCGAGAGGTTGTCGAGGTAGTCGCGCTCCATCGCCAGCCGCTCCTCGAAGGTGAGATCGCTGCGCCCGTACACCTGCATCGGCCCGGTCACCCCCGGCTTCACCGCCAGGCGGCCGCGCTGGCGCTCGTCATATAGGGCGACGATCGCCACCTCCTCGGGCCGCGGCCCGACCAGCGACATGTCGCCGCGCAGGACGTTGATCAGCTGCGGCAGCTCGTCGAGGCTGGCCCGGCGCAGGAAGCGGCCGACCCGGGTCACGCGGGGGTCGTCGCGGATCTTGAAGGCGGGCTGGTCGAGGCTGGCGACGTCGATCAGCTCGGGCAGCCGCTGCTCGGCGTCGACGACCATCGTCCGGAACTTCAGCATCGTGAACGGCCTGCCGTCTTCGCCCGCGCGCCGCTGGCGGAAGAGGACCGGGCGGCCGCCGTCGAGCAGGATCGCCAGCGCGATCAGCAGCAGGAAGGGGGAGAGCAGGAACAGCAGCGAGCCGGAGACGGCCACGTCCATCACCCGCTTCATCGCGATCGTCGAGCGCGGCGGGTCGCTGAAGCGGAAGTCGAGGACGGGCAGCTCGGCGAGCCGGTTCAGCTCGACGCCGGGGCCGAGCAGCCCGTAGTGCTGGGGAAGGAAGGTGAGGGACAGCCCCGCCGCCTTGCAGTCCTCGATCAGCCGCTCGGTTGCCGGCTCGCTCATCTCGCCTTCGCTGACCACGACGCGCTCGATCGCGTGCTCGCTGGCAGTCCTTGCGAGATCGGCGACCGAGCCCAGCCGCGGCAGCTCGCGCGCCGCCGGCTCGGGCTCGGAGGAGAGGTAGCCGACCAGCGCCAGCCGCGTCTCCGGGTGGATCGCGACGCGGCGGGCGACGACGTCGACGGCGGCTGCGGAGCCGATCACGATCCCGGTCCCGACCGGCGTCAGCCAGTGCCAGAGCAGGCGCAGCATCCCGCGCAGGAAGAAGCTGCCGCCGAAGGTGCCGACGCCGACGGCGATCGCGCTGGCGGGGGAGAGCGGCCCGACCGGGCTCAGCGCGAGCAGACCGTCGAGGATGAGGACGCCGACGGCGCTGGCCGAGATCAGCGACGGGAGCTCGTCGAAGGTGCTGTGGCGGATCCGCCGGTGGTCGTTGTCGTAGAGCCCGTGAAGCTTGAAGACGAGGACCCAGGTCGGGCTCACCAGGGTCGCCCAGAAGAGCGTCCCGACTTCGGTGCTGGCGCTGGTCGCGGTGACGACGAAGAGGCAGCCGATCAGGACCAGCCAGTCGGAGAAGGCGAGCAGCCGCCGCAGCACGGCGCCGCGCCGCCGGTACTCCTGGGCGCCGGGGCTCGGGACCGGCTCCTGCTCGACCGGCAGCTGGGCCGGTGGCGCCTCACTCTGTCTGGTGCGTGAGATCCGGTTCATCGTCATCCACACCCTTCGAAACCGCCGCCGAGGCATTTTTCTTCGGGGTTGAGGCGAACCGCTTCCGCGAAGTCGGCCCGCGCCGCCGCAGCGTCGCCCGCCCGGTGCTCGACCCGCGCCCGCAGGTAGTAGAGGAGCCAGTTGTCGTCTTCGCGGTCGATCGCCTTGTCGAGGTAGCCGATCGCCGCCGGGTAGTTGCCTTCGAGCTCGGCCAGCAGCCCGAGCTGCTTGTAGGGCGAGGTCGCCCAGGGCTCGATCTTGCGGGCGTTTTCGGCGTGGCTGACCGCGCTCGGGTAGTTGCTTTCGGCCGCCGCCGCGTTGCTGGCGTCGATCTCGCGGTCGACCAGCAGCGGCCCGGCGAGGGCCAGCATGCTGATCCAGGCGACGGCGAGGCCGCCGACGGCAAGGGCGAATCCGCGCCGGTCCTGGTGCCCGTTGCCGCTCGCGCGCAGGCGGGCCAGCTGGGCGCAGCGGGCGGCGACCAGCACCCCGCTGGCCATGAAGAAGACCATTCCCATCACCGCGATCTGCCAGAACCAGTCGATCGCCGAGCAGACGGCGAAGGCGAGGCAGGCTCCGAGCAGGACGGCATAGAGGTCTCGCCGGTGCTCACGGGCCTCGCGCCAGGCGGCGAGCCCGGTCCAGAGCAGGAAGCCGACCATCGCCAGGACCAGCAGGCCGCCGACCACCCCGAGCTCCGAGAAGGCCTGCAGGTAGAGAGAGTGGGCGTCGGTGTTCGGCTCCGAGTTGTGCCGCAGCGCATACCAGGAGAAGCGAAAGGTGCCGGCGCCGCTGCCCAGCGCCGGCTTTTCCCCGAAGCTGTCGACGGCGACGCGCCAGAACTCGTTGCGGCCGCTGCTCGAGAGTTCGGTGAAGTGGGATTCGGGATTGCTGGGGGGCCGCAGGTCCGGGCTCGTGAACTGATCCCATGCGCGGCCGCCGACCGCGAGCGCAGCCCCGATCGCGAGCAGCGCCGCCCCCAGCGCCAGCAGTTTCAGCAGCCGTGGGTTGCGCGAGACCGCCAGCGCCCGATCGGTGAGCCGGCCCTGCCGCCGCTCGACCCGCCGCAGGACGGCGAACAAGACGAGCGCCAGGATCGAGCCGGCGGCGAGCACGGCCAGCGCCTCGTGCCCCTGCCCCGCGATCTGGTCGTCGTTGAGGTTTTCGGCGATGCTGCGGTGGCCCTGGACGACGAGCACCGCCGGCAGGGCTCCGAGGGCTCCGACCGCAAACGTGCCCAGCAGCCAGAGACGATCGTGGGAAAGCACGATCAGGCAGCCGCAGGTGAGGGCCGTCGCCAGCAGGCCGCCGCGCGAGTAGGTGAGGTAGAGCGCCAGCAGGGCTACCGGCAGCAGGGCGACCGCGAACCAGCGCAGGAAGGGGACGAGGGAGCGCCTGCTGAGCCAGAGCGCCAGCCCCGTCGCGATCCCGAAGACGACGCCCTCGCCGTTCCAGTAGCCGAGCGGATAGCTGAGCCGGGAGCCCGACCCTGGGCCTTCCAGGACGTGGATCACGTCCGGCAGCAGCCGCGAGGCCACCGCAATCGCGGCGATCGCAACTAGTGCAATTGCCAGGCCTTCACCGAAACGTTGGCGTCTCTGGCCGGTTTGGGCGATCAGGAAGGTGGCTATGAAGACCCCGAGATAGACCAGGACGCGGTCTGCCTCGGTGACGCTTAGCTCGATCGATCCGGACCAAAAGGATGACAATGCGGACAGGAGCGCCAGTGCACCGATCAATCCAGTCGCCCAGTAGAAGGGCCGTGCGAGCAGGGCGCGGCCGGCTGCACCCAGAACCAGCATCCCGACCACGAGCAGCCAGACGGCCAGGCCTGCCGCGTGCCGATCGCTCAGCCCGAAGCCGCCTCCGACGAGGGCCAGCGGCACGAGCAAAACGAGCGGACTTATCAGCGCCGCCCATTCCTCTAACCTTGCGCGCCATGCTTCGGACCCCCCACCCCCAAGGCCCGAGCCAGGGGCGACGTGCCGTCGCGCTTGTTTCAGTGCTGGTTCTGCTGGCATTTGCGTGCTTCCCGGTCTTCGCTCAGGCTGAAACCGTCTACGAACCCGAATCGACCACCCTCCCGGGCGGCGGTGCTGGGAAGACTCCTACTCAGCACAAGAACCCCGATTCTCCGGAAAGTTCCCCCAAGGCGCATCAATCGGGGAATTCCACCGCGGACGGCGGTTCGGAACAGCCGAACGAAGAATCTTCGGAATCAGGGGGCGTGTCATCGGGCAATCCAAGCACTCCCGGAGGGGGCGCTGGAGCCCAGGGTAAAGATGGCGAGGGCGCCAAGGTCGCGAACAAGCAGCCGGGTGGCAGCGTGCAGAACGCCGAGCCGCTGGCGACGACGACCAACACCGCCGACGATTCGTCTTCACCGTTGGTGCCGATCCTGATCGCCGTGGCCGTGCTGGCGGCCATCTCCGTCGGGGCGGTGCTCTACCGCCAGCGTCGCGGCGGCGGCCGGTTCTCGCCCAACGCGAGCTGACCCGGAGGTAGAACCGATGCTTCGATCGATTAGGAAGACCGCTGCGCCGGTGTTGGCGCTGGCTCTGGTGATCGCGATGGCCTTCGCCGCCACCGCCCAGGCGGTGCCCGCCAAGTTCTGGGGCGCGGTGCCGCAGACCACGCTCTCCAGCGAACAGTTCCAGCGCCTCGGCCGCGGCGGCGTCGAAAGCGTCCGCATCCCGATCGGGTGGGGCGACCTGCAGCCGCAGAGCGGCGGCCAGATCAACTGGGACGGCGTCGACGACGTCGTCGAAAGGGCCGCCCGCGCGGGGATCGACGTGCTGCCGACGATCAGCGGCGCCCCGACCTGGGCGGTGCCCACCGCCTCCGTTCCCGGCGGCGGCGGGACCAAAGCCCCCGCCCGTCTCCCCGCCGCCGGAGCCGCCGGGGCGGCCTGGCAGGTCCTCCTCTCAGAAGCGGCAAAGCGCTACGGGCCGAACGGCAGCTTCTGGGCCTCGCACCCGGGCGTGCCGGTGAAGCCGATCCGGACCTGGCAGATCTGGAACGAGCCGAACTTCAAGTACTTCGTCGCCAAGCCCAACCCGGCCGAATACGGGAAGCTGGTGAAGATCTCCAGCGCCGCCCTGAAGTCGGTCGACCCGGGGGCGCAGGTGGTCCTCGCCGGGCTCTTCTCGCAGCCCAAGGGCGGGCGCTACGCGCGCGTCGTCGGCGGCAAGAAGAAGGTCGTCAACGCCACCAACGTCAACTACTTCGCCAGCTACTTCCTCGAACAGATGTACAAGCGGACGCCGGGCGTGAGGTCGAAGTTCGCCGGCGTCTCCCTGCATCCCTACACCGGCAGCTGGAAATACCTAACGCCCGAGATCGAAGAAGTGCGCAAGGTGCTGACGGCGGCCGGCGACGGCCGCAAGGGCCTTTTCATCACCGAGCTCGGCTGGAGCTCCGGCCCGCCTGCCTCCGACGGCACCAACTCCTTCGCCAAGGGCCCGGCCGGGCAGGCACGGGAACTGAAGCTGTCGTTCAAGCTGCTCAAGGCCAAGCAGCGGGCGTGGCGGATCCAGCGCCTCTACTGGTTCTCGGTCGACGACGCGGCGAACGTCTGCAACTTCTGCGACGGCTCCGGCCTCTTCGGCCCCAACTTCACGCCGAAGAAGTCCTGGTTCGAATACGTCAAGTTCACCGGCGGCCAGCCTTAACCCGGTAGAGCCGACCCACCGATCTGCGTAAGATCGGTGGGTTGGCGACTACCGCGAAACCGAGTAGGAAATCTGATCCACTGGCGCCTTTCAGCGCCCCGGTGCGGCGCTGGTTCGAGGCCTCCTTCGAGGGTCCGACCCCGGCGCAGGCGGGCGGCTGGGAGGCGATCTCCAGCGGCGAGCACGCGCTGATCTGTGCCCCGACGGGGTCGGGGAAGACGCTCGCCAGCTTCCTCTGGGGGATCGACAAGCTGGCGCGCGCCAAAGATCTTGGGACCGGGGTCAAGCTGGTCTACGTCTCGCCGCTGAAAGCGCTTTCGTACGACATCGAGCGCAACCTGCGGGCGCCGCTGCGGGGAATCGGGGCCGAGATCTCCGTCGGCCTGCGGACCGGCGACACCTCGCAGAAAGAACGGCGGGCGATGGCCAAAACCCCGCCCGACATCCTGATCACTACGCCCGAGTCGCTCTACCTGATGCTGAGCAGCAGCGTGCGGGAGATCCTCACTGGGGTCGAAGCGGTGATCGTGGACGAGATTCATGCTGTGGCGCAGACCAAGCGGGGGTCGCATCTGGCGCTGACGCTGGAGCGGCTTGATTGGCTTGTTCGGGAGGGGTTGGGGGAGGGGGTTGGGGGGGACGAGCCAGGGGGGTCCTCTCCGGACAACGGCGGGGGAGGGTCCGGAGAGGACCCCCCTGGCTCGTCCATCCAGCGGATCGGTTTGTCCGCTACCCAGCGGCCGTTGGAGCGGATAGGTCAATTCCTCGTCGGGCCCAAGAGGTCATGTCGGATTGTTGATGCTGGGCAGAAGAAGGCTCTGGATCTGGAGATCGTGGTTCCGGTCGAGGACATGGCCGATCCGGGGGCTCCTGCCTATCCCAGCGAGGACGGGCCGCCGCCTCCGGAAGTGGAGCCCTCGGCCCACGTGAGGTCGATCTGGCCTGCCATCTACCCGAAGCTCCTGGAGCTGGTCCAGGAACACACCTCGACGATGATCTTCGTCAACAACAGACGAGCAGCAGAGCGTCTGGCGAAGAGACTCAACGAGCTAGCCAACGGCGAAGGCGAACAAGAACTTCCCGCTACGGAGCATGCGGGTCACAAAGCGGATGGAGGGGCGTCAGGGGGGTCCTCTCCGGACCCTCCCCATCAGTTGTCCGGAGAGGACCCCCCTGACGCCCCCACCGACTACGTAGAGATAGCCCGAGCCCACCACGGCTCCCTCTCCCACGAGGAGCGCTCAGTAGTCGAGGAAATGCTGAAGTCGGGGCAGCTGCCCTGCCTCGTAGCCACCTCCTCGCTGGAGCTCGGCATCGACATGGGCGCCGTCGACCTGGTGATCCAGGTTGAGTCGCCGAAGTCGGTGACCCGAGGGTTGCAGCGGATCGGCCGCGCCGGGCACCGCATGGGCGAAGTCTCCAAAGGCCGGATCTTTCCCAAATACCGTGGCGACCTGCTCGAGTGCGCGGTCGTCGCCCGCCGCATGCGCGAGGCCGAGATCGAGGAGACGACGATCCCGCAGAACCCGCTCGACGTCCTCGCCCAGCACCTCGTCTCGCTGGCGGCGCACAAAGAGTGGGAGGTCGACGAGGTCGAGCGCCTCGTCACCTCGACCGAGTCCTTCCACGACCTCTCGCGCGAACAGCTGGAGAACGTCCTCGACATGCTCGACGGCCGCTACCCCTCCGACCGCTTCGCCGAGCTGCGGCCGCGGATCGTCTGGGACCGCACCGAAGGCACGATCCACGGTCGCAAAGGCGCCCGCCAGCTGGTCGTCACCAACGCCGGCACGATCCCCGACCGCGGCCTCTACGGCGTCCACCTGCCCGACGGCCGCCGGGTCGGCGAGCTCGACGAGGAGATGGTCTACGAGGCCCGCGCCGGCCAGACCTTCCTCCTCGGCTCCAGCACCTGGCGGATCGAGGAAATCACCCGCGACCGGGTCATCGTCACCCCGGCCCCGGGCGCCCCCGGCGCCGTCCCCTTCTGGAAGGGCGACGGGATCGGCCGCCCCGCCGAGCTCGGCCGGGCGATCGGCGCCTTCGCCCGCGAGGCGGTCTCCCGCGACCCCGCCGAGCTCGCCAAGGAGTACGACCTCGACGAGCGCGCCGCCAACAACCTCGTCAGCTACCTGCGCGAGCAGCAGCAGGCGACCCGCGTCGTCCCCTCCGACGAGACGATCGTCGTCGAGCGCTTCCGCGACGAGATCGGCGACTGGCGCCTCTGCATCCTCTCGCCATACGGCGGCCGCGTCCACGCCGCCTGGGGCCTCGCCCTCGCCGCCAAGATCCGCGACGAACGCGACCTCGAGGCCGACGCGATCTGGTCCGACGACGGCATCGTCATCCACCTCCCCGACGCCGACGAGCCGCCGCCCGCCGACCTCGTCCTCATCGACCCCGACCAGATCGAAGACCTCGTCGTCGGCGAGCTCTCCGGCAGCGCCCTGTTCGGCGCCCGCTTCCGCGAGAACGCCTCCCGCTCGCTGCTGATCCCGCGCGCCTACCCGGGCAAGCGCACCCCCCTCTGGCAGCAGCGGCTGAAGAGCCAGAGCCTGCTCGAGGTGGCGCGGGACTTCCCCCGCTTCCCGGTCGTGCTGGAGACCTACCGCGAGTGCCTCCGCGACGTCCTCGACCTGCCCGTCCTCGCCGAGCTGCTGGAAAAGCTGCACTCGCGGGCGCTCAGCCTGGTCGAGGTGGAGACGCCGACCGCGTCGCCCTTCGCCTCCTCGCTGCTCTTCGACTACGTCGCCACCTACATGTACGAGGGGGACACGCCGAACGCCGAGCGGCGGGCGGCGGCGCTGGCCCTCGACCGCGACCTCCTGCGCGAGCTGTTGGGGCAGGAGGAGCTGCGCGAGCTGATCGACCCCGAGGCGCTGGAAGAAGTCGAGGAGCAGCTCCAGCACCGGACCGAGGCCGGCCGTGCCGGCGACCGCGACGCCCTCCAGCAGCTGCTGCGCAACCTCGGCGACCTCACCCTCGAGGAGTGCGAGCAGCGCGTCGCCGAGGGCTACTCGGCGAAATCGATGCTGGAGAAGCTGGTCGGCGAGCGCCGCGTCGCCAAGGTCCGGGTCGCCGGTGAAGAGCGCTACATCGCCGCCGAGGACGCCGGGCTCTACCGCGACGCGCTGGGAGTCCCGGAGCCGCCCGGGCTGCCCGAGACCTTCCTCGAGGAGCACCCCGACGCGATGCGGACCCTGGTCCGCCGCTACGCCCGCACCCACGGTCCCTTCCCGACCGCACAGCTGGCCGAGCGCTACGGGGTCGACCCGACGCCGGCCCTGCGCGAGCTCGAGTCAGAAGGGGCGATGGTCCGCGGCGAGCTGCTCCCCGGCGGCACCGAGCGCGAGTGGTGCGACGCCGAAGTTCTGCGCCGCGTCCGCCGCGCCAGCCTCGCCCGCCTGCGCAAGGAGGTCGAGGCCGCCGACACGCGGGAGCTCGCCCGCTTCCTGCCCAGCTGGCAGAACGTCGATGCCTTCCGCCGCACCGGCGCCGGCCTGGACCGCCTGCGCGAGGCGCTGGTGCCGCTGCAGGGGGTGGCGCTGACGCCGAAAGTCTGGGAGGCCGACGTCCTCCCCCGCCGCCTCGGCGCCTACTCGCAGAGCTGGCTCGACGAGCTCTGCACCAGCGGCGAGCTGGTCTGGATCGGCGCCGGCGCCCTCGGCCGCAACGACGGCCGCGTCGCCCTCTACTTCCGCGACGACGTCCGCCTCGCCGGGCCGCCGCCGGCCAACGCGAAGCTGGAGTCGCCGATCGGCGAGGTCCACGAGGCGATCCGCGAGCGCCTCGGCGCCGGTCCCTCTTTCTGGCTCGACCTCGTCGTCGAGCTCGACCATCCGGCCGAGGACATCCACAACGCGCTCTGGGACCTGGTCTGGAGCGGGCAGGCGACCAACGACGCCTTCGCGCCCCTGCGGGCGCCGCGCCTGCGCGCGGTGCCGCCCTCCGAACGCCCGGGCCGCCGCTTCGCCCGTCGCCGCAGCACCACCGGCGCCGCCGTCCAGGGCCGCTGGTCGCTGACCGCGCCGCTCTTCGCCAACGCCCCCGGCCCCGGCGCCAAGCTCCGCGCCCAGGCCGAGCTGATGCTCGAGCGCTACGGGATCGTCACCCGCGAGACCGTCCTCGCCGAGGGCATCCCCGGCGGCTTCTCGACCCTCTACGGGGAGCTCGGCAACCTCGAGCTGCTCGGCACCGCCCGCCGCGGCTACTTCGTTGAGGGCCTCGGCGGCGCCCAGTTCGCCCTCCCCGGGGCGGTCGAGCGGCTGCGCTCCCTGCCCGAACGCGACGGCTCCTACCTCGTCCTCGCCGCCACCGACCCCGCCAACCCCTACGGCGCCTCGCTGCCCTGGCCGAAGCTCGAGGGCGGCCGCCGGCCCGGCCGCACCCCCGGCGCCCACCTGTTGCTGCGCGACGGCGAGCCGCTCGTCTTCCTCGAGCGCGGCGGCCGCGGCCTCCTGCGCCTGAAGTCGCTCAGCGGCGAGGAACTCGAGGAGGCGATGCGCGCCTTGGCCGAGGCGGTCACCGAGGGCCGGCTGCCGAAACTGGCGATCGAGAAACTCGACGGCGAAGCCGTAATCGGCTCCGGCCACGAGGAGGCGCTGATCGGCGCCGGCTTCACCCGCGGCCCGCGCAAACTCACTGCCTCGGCCTGAGCCGATTGGCCGCTCGGCCAGACCATTGCCATAATCGACCCGGTGGCGGAGGCAGATCAGAGCGCGGTCGAGCTGCTGAAGAGCGTGACGCTCTTCGCCGACCTGGAGGAGGGGGAGCTGGAGCGCTTCTCCCATGTCGCCGTGCCGCGGACCTTTCCGGCCGGGACCAGGGTCTTCCACGAGGGCGACGACTCCGATGCCTGCTACATCGTCAAGGAGGGCAGCTTCCGGGTCACCCGCGAACACTCCGACGGGCGTGCGATCACCCTCGCCACGCTCGGGCCGGGGGAGATCTTCGGTGAGCTGGCGATGCTCGACGGCGACAAACGCTCGGCCAGCGCCGAGGCCCTCAGCGAGGGGGAGCTGCTGGCCCTGCCCGCCAACGACGTCCGCGCCCTGCTCGCCCGCCACCCCGAGATCTCGCTGAAGCTCGTCGCCGGCCTCGTCCGCCGCCTCCGTGCCGCCAACGTCCGCCTCTCCCGCCAGTCCTTCCAGACCGTCCCCAGCCGCGTCGCCGGCATCCTCGCGCAGCTCAGCCGCGAGGCCCACGACGGCGACGGGGAGCCCGAAGAAGAGGTGACGATCCAGATGAACCAGACCGACCTCGCCCAGCTCGCCGGCACCTCGCGCGAGTCGGTCAGCCGCTTCCTGGCGGAGCTGGAGCGCGCCGGCGTCGTCCGTTCCGGCCGCGGCAGGGTCACCGTGCTGGAGCCGGACAAGCTCCGCAATTACATCTACTGAGCCCGGCCGGCACCTTGATCTCCCTGCCCTCACCTAAAAGGCTGGAGCTGCCCTACCGGTGGAACGACCGCGAGGGAGTCGTGCGCGTGGAGATGGCGGTGAACAGCGACCCGGATCGCTTCGGCGGCGAAGACTTCGCCCGCGGGTTTCCCTATTGCCGAGCGACGATCGAGCCGCCGGCCCTCGGCTACAACGACATGCTCGGCTGGATCCAGCTGGTCGACACAGACGACCACGAGCCCGGCTTCCACGTCGATTTCTTCGAACCGCTGGGACGCGTCCCCCACCCATTCGCTTTCTTCGGCTTCGCTCCGACCCTGTTCGACTCCCCCCACGCCACCTTCCCCGACTGGGACTTCGTCGCCCATACCTTCCTCTGCGGGATGGGGGGAAAGCTGCTCGAACAGACCGAAGCCGGACGGCGCGAAGTTCGGCCGATTCTCGGTTTCAAGTGGGGCTTCACGAAAAGGGGACCCGAGATCGACTCGTTCGGCCCTGAAGTCCTCGCAGCCGAGGACTGGAACCGGCATCTCGGCTACCTGCGCGGAGCGTTCCGCGACTGGGAGTTCCCTCCCGGGTTCTTCGACCACCCGCTGCCATGACCGACTTCCCCGCTGCGCGCCGCCGCATGGTCGAGCGTCAGCTGCGGGGCCGGGGGATCGAGGACGAGCGGGTGCTGGCGGCGATGGCGGAGGTGCCGCGGGAGCAGTTCGTGCCGGCGGACCTGGGCGGCCGCGCCTACGCCGACTCGGCGCTGCCGATCGCCGCGGAGCAGACGATCTCCCAGCCCTGGATCGTCGCCGCGATCTGCCAGGCGATTGCCCTTGACGGCTCCGAGCTGGTGCTCGAGGTCGGGACCGGCTCCGGGTACTCGGCGGCGGTGCTCTCGCTGCTCGCCGGCCACGTCGTCAGCATCGAGCGCCACGCGGCGCTCTCGCGGGGCGCCGCCGAGGTCCTGCGCTCGCTCGGCATCGCCAACGTCGAGCTGGCCGTCGGCGACGGCAGCCTCGGCTTCCCGGCCCGCGCTCCCTACGACGCGATCGCCTGCCACGCGACTGCTCCGGAGCCTCCCGGGGCGCTGATCGAACAGCTGGTCGAGGGCGGGCGCCTCGTCCTCCCGCTCGCCGCCAAAGAGGCGGACATGCTGACGCTGCTGCGCCGCCGCGGCGAGGGCTGTGAACGCGAGACGATCAGCCCCTGCCGCTTCGTGCCGCTGATCGGCGAGGGGGGTTTCAGCGGCGACTAGGAGGGGACGGCCGGGTCAGCAGTTGGAGAGGACGTCGTTGCCGTCCTTGGAGACGCCGTCGCCGCCCCCGCCGCAGTCGATCTTGTCGCGCTGTCCGTCCTTGGCTTCGAAGAAGTCGCTGCCACCTTTGCCGATCAGCGTGTCCTTGCCGAGGTGGCCCATGATGCTGTTGTCGCTGTTGTCGCCGACGAGGACGTCGGGGCCGTCCGATCCCTCGAGGCTCTCGTTGTCGCCGAGGACCTGATCGCTGTTGCCGCAGCCGGGAGGGCCGCCGCTGCCGCCGAGGGTGACCCGGAGGTTGTCGTCGGAGCGGGCGTAGGAGACGGTGTCCTCGCCGGGGCCGCCGTCGTAGACGTGGCCCTGGCAGGTGGGGACCGAGTTGACGAGCAGATCGTTGCCGGGGCCGCCGAGCAAGTTGTCTCCGCCCGGATCGGCGTAGAGGACGTCGGAGCCGCCGTTGCCCTCGAGCCGGTCATGGCCGTTGTCAGGGCTGTTGTAGTTCTCGCCCGCTTCGAGGACGTCGTCGCCGTTGCCACCGACGAGGTCGTCGTCGCCGGCGTTGCCGTTGATCCGGACTTTGGCGCCGGCCGGGACGCTGGGGTCGACGACGATCGTGTCGTCGCCGTTGCCGCCGGTGACGACGATCAGCGGAGCGTTGCCGGCATCCGGGCAGATCATCGCGCTGCCGTTGGAGGGCGGGGTCTGGCAGCCGTCGCCGGCGAAGATCGGGACCGCCGAGGAGATCACCCAGGCGTCGTTGCCGCGGGAGATGCGGATGTCGTCGTTCTGGGGGCTGCCCTGGACGATCAGGCTGGAGCCGTCGAGGCCCAGGTTCAGGGTTCCGTAGGCGAGGCTGGGGGGCGGCGCCTGTTCGGGGCCGCAGGAGGTCTCGGTATCGAAACCCTCGCATTCGTCGGTGCCGGGGCCGCCGAAGGCCTGGCCGCCGCCACCGCCGCTCTGCAGGTCGTCGTTGCCGACGCCGCCGTCGATCCGGTTGGCCTGGCCGTCGCCGACGATTTCGTCGCCCTGCGGCGAGCCGACGACGTCCTCGAAGCCGCCGAGGTTGTCGTGGCCGTCGCCTTTGGCCTTGTCGACGGCGAGGTTGACGATGACGCCGCCGCGGGTGGCGCTGGCGTAGGAGACGATGTCGTTAGCGCCTTCGCCGCCCTGCAGGTCGTCGGTGCCGGCGTCGCCGCGGACGATGTCGCCGTCGCCGGGGCCGCCGTCGGCGTGATCGGTGCCGGCGCCGCCGAAGACTTCGTCGGCGTCGCCGCCGCCGTTGAGATCGCTGTCGTCGCCGGGGCCGCCTTCGATGTGGTCGTCGCCGGGGCCGCCGTCGATCTTGTCGTTGCCCTTGTCGCCGAGAAGTTTGTCGTCGCCGCCTTCGCCGTCGATCGTGTCGCTGCCCTGCTGGCCGTCGATGTAGTCGTCGCCGGCGCCGCCGCCGAGCTTGTCAGGGCCCTTGAAGCCGATCAGGACGTCGTCGCCACCGCCACCGTGGAGCCCGTCGGACCCCTTGGAGCCGGAGAGCTCGTCGTCGCCCTCGCCGCCGTCGAGGTTGTCGGAGCCGGTGTCGCCCTCGAGGCGGTCGTTGCCGCCTTCGCCGTTCAGGTTGTCGAAGCCGCGGCCGCCGTTGATGTTGTCGTTCCCGGGGCCGCCGCAGATCGTGTCGTTGCCGTTCGGGCCGCCGGTGATGACGTCGTCACCGCCGCCCCCGTAGATCACGTCGCTGGCCTTCTTGCCGACGATGTGGTCGCTGCCGGCGGTGCCCATGATCGTCACCTTCTTGCCGTCGCACTTCTTCGCCTGCGCCTGGGCGGCGCAGAGGAGCAGCAGCGCGAGGGCCGCGAGGACGAAGAGGGCAGGGCGGCGGAGAGCATCGAACTTGGCTGGCATCCCTGAGCACATCGGCTCGCGGTTTGCCCCACTTCAGCTTCGGGATAAATCACCAAAAACTCGTCCAAAACCCTCGGACGAACGTCCAGTTCACGTTTGAATGCCACCTCCTATACGCTCGCTGCCTGATGCGCGGCGGCATCTACGTCCTCAACTTCTACTCGGCGGTCTTCATCGATCAGCTGAAGCGCGGCCGCAAGACCGCGACGATCCGGCTCGGGGACAAGAGCAACAAGTACGAGCGCGGCCAGGTCGTCTGGATCACCGTCGGCTTTCGCCACAGCCCGCGGGAGAAGATCTTCACCGCGGTGATCGACGACGTCGAGGTCAAGCGGATCGGCGACCTCAGCCGGCGCGACATCGAGCACGACAACCCCGAGTTCCGCCGCCTCGAGGAGACCACGCGCTTCCTCGAGCAGATCTACAGCCGCCCGGTCGCCGAGGACGACCTGGTGACGGTGATCCGCTTCTCGCAGATCGTCGAGCCTCCGAGGGCGCACCTCGGAAACGGGGAGACGCCGCACCACAACTGATGGCCGAATACGCTTTCCTCACGACCTGGCTGCTGGAGTCCCCGCGTCAGCCGGTCTGGGAGGCGATCCACGCCCAGGCGGAGTGGCCGAGCTGGTGGCGCGGGGTCGAGGAGGCGAGCGAGGTCCGGCCCGGCGAGGACGGCGGCCTCGGCAGCGTCTCGCGGATGGTCTGGAAGAGCCTGCTGCCCTACCGGGTCTCCTTCGAGGTGACGACGACCCGGATCGAGTACCCGACGCTGATGGAGGGGCACGCCGTGGGCGAGCTCGAAGGGGTCGGCCGCTGGCGGCTCTACGAGCAGGACGGGGTGACCGCCGTCCTCTACGAGTGGAACGTGCGCACGACCAAGGCCTGGATGAACCTGATGGCGCCGCTGCTGCGACCGGCCTTCGAGTGGAACCACGACTGGGTCATGCGCCGCGGCGGCGAGGGAATCTCCCAACTGCTCGGCTGCCGCTTGCTGGCGATCGACTGAATCGGCTATCTTTTCCCTTGTTGGCACTCTAACCCTGAGAGTGCCAAGCGCCGCTCAATCCAGTTTTTGGCTCTAGAGGCGGCGTTTCTCGACTTTCCATCACAACACTTACCGATAACGGAGGTTCACGGATGAAGCTGAAGCCCCTCGGGGACCGGCTGATCGTCAAGCCGATCGAGGAGGAGGAGACGACCGCGAGCGGCATCGTCCTCCCGGATACGGCCAAAGAGAAGCCCCAGAAGGGTCAGGTCGTGGCTGTCGGCGACGGCAAATGGGACGAGGACGGGGAGAAGCGCATCCCGCTCGACGTCGCGGAGGGGGACGAGGTCCTCTACTCCAAATACGGCGGCACCGAGGTGACCGTCGAGGGCGACGAGCTGCTCGTCCTGCGCGAGTCGGACGTCCTGGCCAAGGTCGGCTGAGCGCCAACCGGACTTACGTAACCAAGGAGGACTGAACACAGATGGCTCACAAGGAGCTGAAGTACGCAGAGGATGCCCGCGGGGCCCTGCAGGCAGGCGTCGATTCCGTCGCCAACGCCGTCAAGGTCACGCTCGGCCCGAAAGGCCGTTACGTCGTGCTCGACAAAAAGTTCGGCGCGCCGACGATCACCAACGACGGCGTCACCATCGCCCGCGAGGTCGAGGTCGAGGACGTCTTCGAGAACCAGGGCGCCCAGCTCGTCCGCGAGGTCGCGACCGCGACCAACGACGTCGCCGGTGACGGCACCACCACCGCCACCCTGCTGGCCCAGACGATCGTCCGCCAGGGCCTCAAGAACGTGGCCGCCGGCGCCAACCCGCTGGCCCTGCGCCGCGGGATCGAGAAGGCTGTCGAGGAGGTCGTCGACAACCTCCGCAACAAGCAGTCCAAGGAGGTCGCGGGCAAAGACCAGATCGCCCGCGTCGCCGCCATCTCCGCCGGCGACGACGACATCGGCAACGTGATCGCCGACGCGATCGAGAAAGTCGGCAAAGACGGCGTGGTGAACGTCGAGGAGGGCCAGACCTTCGGGATGGAGCTCGAGTTCACCGAGGGGATGCAGTTCGACAAGGGCTACATCTCGCCGTACATGGTCACCGACCAGGACCGCATGGAGGCGGTGCTGGACGACCCTTACATCCTCATCGCCAACCAGAAAATCGGCTCCGTGCGGGACATCCTGCCGGTGCTCGAGCAGGTGATGCAGGGCGGTAAACCGCTGCTGATCGTGGCCGAGGACGTCGAGGGCGAGTGCCTCGCGACCCTGGTCGTGAACAAGCTCCGCGGCACCTTCACCGGCGTCGCCGTCAAAGCCCCGGGCTTCGGCGACCGCCGCAAGCGGATGCTCGAGGACATCGCGATCCTCACCGGCGGCGAGGTGATCACCGAGGAGATGGGCCTGAAACTGGAGAACACCCAGCTCACCCAGCTCGGCAAGGCCCGCCGCATCGTCGTCGCCAAAGACAACACGACGATCATCGACGGTGCCGGTGAGGCCGAGGACATCAAAGGCCGCATCAACCAGATCAAAAACGAGGTCGAGAACACCGACTCCGACTTCGACCGGGAGAAGCTCCAGGAGCGCCTGGCGAAGCTCGCCGGAGGCGTTGCCGTCGTCAAGGTCGGCGCCGCCACCGAGACCGAGATGAAGGAGAAAAAGCACCGCGTCGAGGACGCGCTGCAGGCGACCCGCGCCGCTCTCGAGGAGGGCGTCGTCCCGGGTGGCGGCGTGGCGCTGCTGAACGCGCAGGCCGGCCTCGACCCGGAGAAGCTCGACGAGCCCGACGAGGTCACCGGCGCGCGGATCATCCACCGCTCGCTGGAGGAGCCGGTGCGGCAGATCGCCGAGAACTCGGGCCTCGAGGGCTCGGTCGTCGTCAACAAGGTCCGGGAGCTGAAGGAGGGCGAAGGCCTGAACGCGGCGAGCGGCGAGTACGGCGACCTGATCAAGGCCGGCGTCATCGACCCGACCAAGGTCACCCGTTCCGCCCTGGAGAACGCTGCCTCGATCGCGAAGAACATCCTCGTGACCGAGGCGATCATCGCCGAACCGCCGGAGGAGAACGGCGCCGGCGGCGGCATGCCCGGTGGTATGCCGGACATGGGCGGGATGATGTAGCCCTTCCCGATCCGGGAGGCAGTTTCGAGAGGCCCGGGAAACCGGGCCTCTCTTTTGCCCGCCGTGCCGCCACGGCGCGCATTTGCCAATTCGGCGCATTTCCCGCGCCAAAGTCAGCACGATCCGCGCGCCACCCGTGCGCTTGAGCCCTTCAACCTCGTCCCATGGGCGAGAACCCCTCCCGGACCCCATCCACCGACGGGACGAAAACCGACCTATGTATCCGGAAATCGTCCCGTCGCCGGCGTGAGCGGGCGGAGTTCGATCACCAGATTGCGGAGCTCGCTAACCGCCAATACGGCCTGGTGGCCTTGTGGCAGCTGCCGGACCTTGACGAGGAGCTCGCTAGGAAGAGAGCAAGGGTAGGAAAGCTGCATCGGGTTCATCAGGGCGTTTATTCGGTCGGGCACCGGGTCCTGCCTCGGAACGGCCACCTGCTCGCGGCCGTGCTCGCTTGTGGGCCCGAGGCAGTTCTCTCGCACCGGTCGGCGGCGGTCCTTCACGGCCTACTGAGCGAAGTCGGCACCCGTATACACGTCATCGCTCCGAATCGGCGCGGCCGGTCGCCGGCAGGTATCGCGGCTCATCGGGATGGAACGCTCGCGCCCGGGGACCGGACCGTCGTCGAAGAGATTCCCTGCACGAGCATCGCCCGGACGCTGCTGGACATGGCCGCGGCGAAGGATCGAAGCCTCCGCTACGCGATCAACCAGGCCGAAGTCGAGCGGAAGTTCGATCTCCGGGCGATCGAAGAGTTGCTCGGCAGGAGCCGGGGCCGTCGCGGAGTCCGACGATTGAAGCTGGAGATCTCACTTCACGATCCTCGGGAACAGGTCACCCGCCGAGAGTTCGAGGCACGGTTCCTGCGGTTCAGCCGAAGATTTCGGTTGGGCTTTCCGGAGGTGAACGGCCACCTGGTCATCGACGGCATCTCGATGATGCCCGACTTCCTTTGGAGGGAGGCCCGCCTGATCGTCGAAATTGACAGCCGCCGCGTCCACGGCACGGTGACGGCATTCGAGAAGGACCGCCGTCGAGATCAAATCCTCACCGCCGCCGGCTGGACGGTGATCCGCTGCACCTGGCGGCAGCTCCGCGACGAACCAGGGCAGCTTGCCGACACGATCCGCGCCCTCCTGATGCGTTCTGGTGGCAACCGCTGATGCCGACGGGACGAAAACCGACCTATGTATCCGGAAATCGTCCCGTCGGCGAGGGGGCGATGGCGCGGCTCTATTTTTTCCGCGGCTTCGGCGGGAGTGGCTGTAGGAAGCCGGCGTTGGATTTGGCGGTGGAGAGGAAGTTGGGGCGGCGGATCTTCAGGCGCAGGGTGTTGGTCGTGCGGGGATAGAGGCGGAGGTCGTAGGGGTTGCCGGGGCCGAAGCCCTGGTAGTAGACGAGCATCCGCACGCGGGGGTGCTTGACCGTCCAGGCGATCGTCTGCTTGACCCAGCGCGGTTCGTCTTCGCCGGAGACCGCCCACTCGGTCATCGCCACCGGCATCCCCTTCCACTGCTTACCGGCGTAGAAGCGGTTGAGGTCCTTCCAGACCGGATACTGGGAGTAGAAATCGGTGCCGACCCAGTCGACCCAGCGGCGGCCCGGCCAGTAGTTGCCGGGGAAGTTGCCTTTGACCCGCGGCGAGCCACCGGGCAGTGGGCTCCAGACGATGCTCACCGGCGTCGCCGGCAGTTCGGTCGGCGGCGGCCCTTTGGTCCGGTTCACCGGCGGCAGCCCGATTTCCGCCAGGGTCGCGTTCACCCCTTCCAGGCTCTGCCCGCCGCGGACGATCGCGACGATCCGGCGGAAGGCCTGCTTGTACCAGCCGGTGGTGTGTTCGCCCCCTTTCTGGGTGCCGTCGCAGTTGACCGCCGACCAGACGTTGAGGCAGCGGTTCGGCTCGCCCAGCGGCCTGATGTAGGCGGGCAGCGCCCGCTCGGCGAAGAACTGGTTCAGCTGCAGGAGGTAGTCGTCGCCGTAGCCGAGGGCGATCTGCTGCGGGGTGATCAGCTCCGACAGCGTCTGGTCGTCGGCGGTGGAGATCGCGAGGATTGGCCGGGTCGCAGTTTCGCGCCAGCGTTCGTAGGCCTCGTTGAGGCTGTTGCCCCAGGGGTGGAAGGTCTGCATCAGCGCCGGGTGCTTGCCGGTCAGTTCGGCGAATTCGTTGAATTCGGCCGTCGTCCCGCGGTCGCTGACGCCGAGGAAGACGTCGGGCTTCGGCGGCACCAGCGAGAGCGCCGCGGCCTGGGAGGGAACCAGCAGGGCAGCGGCGAGCGCTGCCACCACCGGGACTCGTCTAAGCCTCCTCCAGCACATCGCTCATCCTTCGCGGTTCGACGCCGAGTGCCTGCGCGTCGGCCGGCCCCCGCTCGCTGATCATCGAGACCTCCATCAGCTCGGCCTCCTCCCAGGTAGCGAACACGGCCTCCCCGAAGAGGTTGCGCAGCGCGATCAGCCCCAGCCGCACGAACGGCAGCGGCAGGTGGACGAGCGGGCGCGGGCGCCCGGCGATGCGGCTGACCAGGTCGGACATCTGGTCGTAGGTGAAGGTTTCCGGCCCCGCCAGCTCGAAGCGCCGGGTGCGCTGGCCGCCGGCGCGCTCTTGCGCCAGGGCGCCGGTGACGCAGCGCGCCACGTCCTCGGCCCAGATCGGCTGGAAGGCGGCGATCCCCTCGCCGGAGACCGGCAGCACCGGCAGGAAGGAGAAGCGCCGCAGCAGCGTGATCCAGGGGTCGCTGTGGTCGTAGACGATCGAGGGGGCGAAGACGGTGGTCTGCAGCGGCGAGGAGAGCACCGCCTGCTCGGCCAGCCACTTGGCGCGGAAGAAACGCGTCCGCTGCGCCGCCTCGGCCTCGAGGGCGCTGAAGAAGAGGAAGCTCTCGACGCCGCTGCGCTCGGCCGCCCGCAGCAGCCGCACCGTCGCCAGCCCGTTCAGCTCCTCGATCCGCTTCGGCGGCTGGTCGCGGATCGAGGCCGCCAGATGGATGACCCGGTCGACGCCGCGCAGCGCCTGGCGCACCAGGTAGGGGTCCGACATCTCGCCGAGATCACCGAGGGCGATCTGGACGTCGACCCGCCGCGCCCCCAGCCGCCGCGGCTCCCGGACGAGGCAGCGAACCTCCTCGCCCTGTTCGAGCAGCAGCGGCAGCAGCCGCGATCCGATGCTTCCAGTCGCCCCCGTCAACAGCAGCATGTCCGCATCATCCCTAAAATGTGCGCTCGCGCTTGGCCGGGGCCCCCGGCAGGCACCCGGAAATCGAAGCTAGGAGAACTGCCCCAATGACCTACGTCATCGCCGAGCCATGCATAGGCCAGAAGGACAACTCGTGCGTCGAGGTGTGCCCGGTCGACTGCATCCACCCGACGCCTGACGAGCCCGACTACGACAACGTCGAGCAGCTCTACATCGACCCGGACGAGTGCATCGACTGCGACGCCTGCGTCGAGGCTTGTCCGGTTGACGCTTGCTTTGCCGAGGATCAGCTTCCGGCGGAGTGGGCTAAATACGCTGAGATCAACGCGAATTACTTCAAGAATCAGGCTGCTTAGGTGGTAAAGGGGAGGGGCGGGTAACCCCTCTCCAGACGCAGCTCGCCTATGGCTCGTGCTGAGTGTCTGGAGAGGGGTTACCCGCCCCTCCCTGCCATCGTGGTTGGGGCGCCTGTTAGCTGTTAGTAGCCGGTTGGGTGGCGGGCTATGAAGGGCCCGGTTGCTGCCGCTCTTAGGGATTTGTGCCAGCGGGGGCCGGTGCCGCTGGTGTTGCCGGCGGTGTCCCAGCGGAGGCCGGCTATTACGGCGTAGGCGTGGCCGCCGTTGGCGTAGACCGTTATCCAGCGGCCTTTGCCGCCGCTGCCCCAGCCCTCGAGGGAGCCTGAGGGCATCGGGGTGTCGATCAGGCTGCCGCCGTGGAGGGCGAAGCTGACCGCGCCGGAGCAGTCGTAGCCGGCGTCCCACCAGCGGCCGTGGCCGCCGCCGTAGATGTAGGGCTTGGTGCGGATCTTGTTCGCCGCGGCGATCACCTTTTTGACCGCAGCCGGCGCGTTCGCGGGCGGTACCGCGCGGCCGTTGACCAGCAGCGCTTTGCCCGGAGGCGCGGTTGGGTTTTCAACTTCGGGGGTAGTCGAGGAGACCCCGCCCGGGGTTTCCGCAACGGCCGAAGCCGCGAAAGTCATCGCTATCGCGAGCATGGCCAGCAGGGCTATGGAGATGCAGAGGGCGGGCGCTTTTCTGGCCGCCCCAGGGGCGTTCGTCATTCACTCCTCCTTCGTCGGCCGGCGGGGTTAGCTGTCGGGCTGGCGCTGAAGGAGCCTGCGCCCCCACTCGAAGGTGGGTTAGCCCCAGAAACCTGGGTCCCCCGCTCCCCGGCAACCTGAGCCAGGGATTAGGCGTTTATGTGCATTCCTTAATGCAGGAGGATGAAGGAAGTTTCGGCGTCTTGTGTGGGCTTGCTCACACAGGTGCTACTGGACGACCGGCAGCGGGGTGCCGCTGACCGGCGGCGCTTCCGCCGGGCTCGGCGTCGACTGCAGCACCGGCAACTCCTGCGGGGTCGCGGCGACGATCCCGCGGGCCGCCTGCCGGATCGCCTGCGAGGCGGGCGCGTCGGGCTCGGCGATGACCAGCGGCGAACCGTTGTCGGCGTGCTCGCGCAGCGGCTCGGAGAGCGGCACCTTGCCGAGCAGTGGCACGTCGAGCTCGTCGGAGAGCAGCTGGCCGCCGCCCTCGCCGAAGATCGTGAAGCGCTCACCGTCGGGGGTCGTGAAGCCGGACATGTTCTCGATCACGCCGAGGATCTCGAGGTCGAACTTCTTCGCCATCTCGGCGCCGCGCTGGGCGACCGACTGGGCCGCCGGCTGCGGGGTCGTGACGACGAGGAACTTGGCCTGTGGCAGCAGCTGGGCGAGCGTCATCGAGACGTCGCCGGTCCCCGGCGGCAGGTCCAGCAGCAGGTACTCGAGCTCTTCCCAGGCGACGTCCTCGAGGAACTGCTGGATCGCCTTGTGCAGCATCGGGCCGCGCCAGACGACGGCGGAGTTGTCCTCGACGAAGAAGCCGATCGACATCACCTTCACCCCGCTCGGCGAGTCCAGCGGCAGGATCTTCCGCTCGGCATTCACCTCCGGTTTGCGGTTGACGCCGAGCATGCGCGGGATCGAGTAGCCGTAGACGTCGCAGTCGAGGGCTCCGGCCGGATGGCCTTCGGCGGTCAGCGCCGCGGCCAGGTTGGCGGTCATCGTCGACTTGCCGAC
>Ga0070661_100000523_pt1 | contig 29425 bp, 34 predicted proteins | sample KBSC43metaG_FD_64663 | JGI IMG/M metagenome (GOLD analysis project Ga0070661, IMG submission 64663) | Corn rhizosphere microbial communities from Kellogg Biological Station, Michigan, USA - KBS C4-3 metaG | ecosystem: Host-associated > Plants > Roots > Rhizosphere > Soil ... | reverse complement strand
CGGAAGGCCTCCTGGATCAGCTCGCCGACCGTGCGCAGGCGCCGGTTGCCGAAGTGCTCGTACTCGTCGAGGTGCTCGTAGACAGCCTCGCGCGGGTAGGTGAGAGCTTCCGCGGCATAGTCCTTGATCGGGTTCTCCTCGTCGACCTCCTCGGGGATCCCGAGCAGCTTCGGCAGGGAGACGAGCTCCTTGACCAGGGCGATGATGTCGTCGTGGGTGAGCACCCGCGTCTCGAGGTCGATGTCGAGATCGAGACGGGCGTTCAGCTTGTAGCGACCGACCCGGGTCAGGTCGTAGCGCTTCGGGTCGAAGAACAGCTGCTCGAGGAGGCCGCGGGCGGCATCGACGCTCGGCGGCTCGCCCGGACGCTGTTTTTTGAACAGCTCGACCAGGGCGCCCTCTTCCGTCCTGGTGGCTTCGCTGTCGGCCTCGATCGTGTGGCGGATGTAGATCGAGTTGTCGAACAGGTCGAGGAGCTTCTGGTCCTCGACGTAGCCCATCGCGCGCAGCAGGACCGTGACCGGCAGTTTCCGCTTGCGGTCGATCCGCACGAAGACTTTGCCTTTTTTGTCGACTTCGAGCTCCAGCCAGGAGCCGCGGGCCGGCATCAGGTTGGCGATGAAGACCTGCTTTTCGGGGTCCTTCGGCGCCATCACGTAAGCGCCCGGCGAGCGGACGAGCTGCGTCACGACGACGCGCTCGGTGCCGTTGATGATGAAGGTCCCGCGCTCGGTCATCCACGGGAAGTCACCCATGAAGACGGCCTGCTCGCGGATCTCACCGGTCTCCTTGTTCTGGAAGGCGACCGTCGCGGTCAGCGGCCGCGAATAAGTCATGTCCTTCTCACGGCACTCCTCGATCGAGTGCGGCGGCTCCTCGAACTTGAAGGCGCCGAAAACGATCTGCAGGTTCCCCGTGTAGTCCTCGATCGGGGATATGTCGTTGATCGTCTCCCGGAGGCCACCAGATTTCGGATCCGTCAGTTCCTCGAAGGAACAGCGCTGGATGTCGATCAGGTGTGGAACCTCGAGAGGGTTGTCTAGGCGGGAAAAGCTCCTACGGGTTACGGGGGCAGCGTTGGAACGTGCCAAAGTCGGCGACTCCTCGGACGGTCAGAGGGATGTAGATACTGCGCAAATCTGGGCAGGGGCACTCAAAAAGCGCGCGACCGGGGAAAATAACACACAGCCGCGCGCGGCTTCAAGTTTGGCTCCCTGAGCCGGATCGGCGCCGGGGGTCGAACTCTAGGAGAGTTCGACCGTGGCCCCGGCCTCCTCGAGCTCAGCTTTGAGTTTGTCGGCCTCGTCGCGGTCGACGCCCTCTTTGATCGCTTTCGGAGCCTCGTCGACGAGCGCCTTGGCCTCTTTGAGGCCGAGACCGGTCGCCGAGCGGACCACCTTGATCACGGGGACTTTCTGGCCGCCGACCTCTTTGAGGATGACGTCGACGGTCGAGGACTCTTCGCCGCCGCCCTCGTCGCCGCCTCCGCCACCGGCGGCGGCTGCGGGCGCGGCAGCGGCTACGGCCGTTGCCGAGACGCCGAACTCCTCCTCGAGCGCTTTGATCCGCTCGGAGAGCTCGAGCACCGAGATGCCTTTCAGCTCCTCGATCCAGTCCTCGGTTGAAGTTTTGGTTGCCATCTGTCGCTACCCCTCTTCCTCGTTTGAATCTTCATCTGAAGTCTCTGCCTCGGCTGCCGGCTCTTCCTCCGGTGCCTCGGCCTGATCCGCCGGCGGCTCGTTGCCGCTGGCCGCCTCGGTCGGCGCCTCCGCGACGGGAGCCTCCTCGGCTTTCTCAGCTTTCTCCTCTTCGGCCTCGGCTTTCGGCTCCTCCGCCTCGGCCTTCGGCTCCTCGGCTGCCGGAGCCTCGCCGCTGACAAGTCCTTTCTCGGCGATCTGGCCGAGCTGCAGCGCCAGGCCCTGGATCATGCTGCCGAGGCCGCGGACCAGACCGGTGAGCGGGCTGGCGACGACGCCGGCGAGCTGGCCGTTGAGGACCTCGCGGCCGGGTAGTTTGGCGATCGATTTGAACGCGGTCTCGTCGAGCGAGGTGGCGTCCATGAAGCCGCCCTTGTAAGCCAGGACATCGTGTTCTTTGTTGAAGGTCGTGATCGCCTTCGCGGCCTGCGCGGTATCGCCGCGGACGAAGGTGAGGGCGGTCGGGCCCTGCAGCAGCTCCGCCAGGCGTTCCTCGCCGGCCTGGTCGGCGGCGATTTTCGTCAGCCGGTTCTTGACGACCCGGAAGCTGGCGTCGGCTTCGCGCAGTTTCGAGCGCAGCTCGGCCGCCTGGGCGACGCTGATGCCGCGGTAGTCGACGGCGAAGATCGCCTCGGCCGCCTCGATGTCGGCGGCGATCTCTTTTATGGCTGCGGACTTTTCTTCGCGGTTCATTGCTCTCACCTGCACCGGGCTTATCGGCTTGGCCCCTTCTGGGCTCGGCCCGCCGGTGGTCTGCGGTCAGCGGCGACGCAGTTTAGGCGCTCACCGGCTCCTCTGCGGTCTCCCCCGCGCCGACGGCCGCGGTCTCGCGGTCGGCTTTGGCGCCGGCGTCGACCCGGATGCCCGGGCCCATCGTCGTCGCCAGGGTTGCAGAGAGGATGTATTTGCCCTTGGCGGAAGAAGGCTTGGCGCGGATGATCTCCTCGATCACGGCCTGGTAGTTCTCGAGCAGGTTGGCGGCCTCGAAGCTCGCCTTGCCGATCGCCATGTGGACGATCGCCTGGCGATCGGTGCGGTATTCGACTTTGCCCGACTTCGAGTCGTTAACCGCCTTCTCGACGTCGTCGGTGACGGTGCCGACCTTCGGGTTCGGCATCTTGCCCTGGGGGCCGAGGACGCGGCCGAGCTGGCCGACGCCTTTCATCATCTCCGGGGTCGAGATCGCGACGTCGAAGTCGGTCCAGCCCTCCTGGACTTTCTCGACCAGGTCCTGGCCGCCGACGAAGTCAGCCCCGGCGGCCTCCGCGTCGCGGGCCTGCTGGCCCTGCGCGAAGACGGCGACGGTGACGTCTTTGCCGAGCCCGTGCGGCAGCGCCAGGGTGCCGCGCAGCTGCTCGTCGGCGTGGCGGACGTTGACCCCGAGCAGCACGTGCAGCTCGACCGTCTCGTCAAATTTGGTGCTGGCGGTGTCTTTGATCAGCGCGATCGCCTCGGCCGGCGGGTAGGCGCGGTCGCGATCGACCTTGTCGTACTGGGCGCGGAATCGTTTGCCGTGGGCCATCGAGTTCTCCTAAGCGACGTCGACGCCCATCGAGCGGGCGGTGCCGGCGATGATCTTCTTCGCGGCGTCGATGTCGTTGGCGTTGAGGTCGGGTATCTTCCGTTCGGCGATCTCCTGGATCTGCGCGTCGGAGATCGTCCCCACCTTGTTGACGTGGGGCTCGCCCGAGCCCTTCGGGATTTTGATCGCTTCCTTGATCAGGACCGCTGCCGGAGGCGTCTTCGTGATGAAGGTGAAGGAGCGGTCCTCGTAGACGGTGATCTCGACCGGGATGATCGTCCCGCCCTCGCCCTGCGTCTGCGCGTTGAACGCTTTGCAGAAGTCCATGATGTTGACGCCGTGCTGGCCCAGGGCAGGGCCGACCGGCGGCGCCGGGTTGGCGTTGCCTGCCTGGATCTGCAGCTTGATGAGGGTGAGGACTTTTTTCGCCATCAGCGGGTTCGAGAGGGTAGCGGTCTTTGCGACCTAGATCTTCTTGACCTGGTCGTAGCCGACCTCGACGGGCGTCTCGCGGCCGAAGATCGAGACCAGAACCTTGAGTTTCGCGGCGTCCTCGTTGATCTCGGCGATCTCGCCGGAGAAGTCGGAGAGCGGGCCGGAGATGACTTTGACCGATTCGCCGATCGCGAACTGGGCCTGGGTGCGGGGGCGCTCGGCCGTCTCGCGGTGGAGCAGGCGGTCGACCTCCGGTTTGGAGAGCGGCACCGGCTTGTTGCGCGAGCCGACGAAGCCGGTGACGCCGGGGGTGTTTTTGACCAGGCCCCAGGCGTCGTCGGTCATCTCCATGTTGACGAGGACGTATCCGGGCATCGTCCGTTTCTCGGTCTGGACTTTCTGCCCGTCCTTCATCTCGGAGACCTGCTCGGTGGGGACGACGACCTGCCGCACGTTGCGGTTCTGGCTCATCGTCTGCACCCGGTGCTCGAGGTTGTGCTTGACCTTGTTCTCGTGCCCGGAGTAGGTGTTGATCACGTACCAGCGATACATCTCTCTAGAAAGCCTTTGTTCGGGACCCCGGTTAGAGGATCTGCTTGATGAGCCAGTTGAAGGCCGCGTCGAGGGCGCCGAGGTAGGCGGCCGCAACGGCGACGAAGAGGATGGTCACAGCGGTTGCCTGGATCAGCGTCTCGCGATCCGGCCACTGGACTTTCTTCAGCTCCTGCCAACAGGATATGAGGAAGCCGATGACGCCGGAGCGCTGGCGTTCGGCTTTCGCCTGTTTCTGTTTTTTGTCGAGCTGCTGGCGCTCGCGTCGCTTCTGGTCCTCGCGCTTGCGCTTTTCGGCTTCCTTCGCGGCTTTCGTCTCGGCCCGGCGCTCAGCCCGCGAGGGTTTGGTCTGCTCGGGCAGCTCCAGCGCCGCCTCGGGGACGCCGGCGGCCATCCCCAGCTCCTCGGCTTCGATCAGCGCCTCGTCCCCGGACCTGGGGACCTGGGTGTCGTGCTGGGCGCGCGAGATCTGGTCGCGCGCGTCGCCGGAGCGTTTCTGCTCTTCGGCTTCCCGAGCCCGGCGCTCGGCCTTGCGCTGTGCACGGGTTTTCGCCACGACTGCTTACCGGGTCTCTTTGTGAGGGGTGTGGTGACCGCACCAGCGACAGAACTTGCGCATCTCGATGCGATCCGGCGAGTTACGCCGGGACTTGTTGGTCTGATAGTTGCGACGCTTGCACTCTTCGCAAGCCATCGTCACCGCAATGCGGACATCTCCGCGAGCCATCTTCTCCCTCTCCGTGCCTGAGGTAGTCGTTACAAGAAGTCGCTACATAAAAGAAACCCCGGCCGAAGCGCGAGGCTGCAGGCAAGGATAGCGTCCTGCGACGGGCAAGGACTGGTTGCCGCCGACCATATGTGTAATAGCTCCCACGCCCTACCTAATTCTTTGTAAAGTCGATTTAGATGCAAACTCTTCTCTGCGATCGAGACCAGTTCGTGGAAGAGGTGGAAGAGCGGATCCTCGACCCACGCGAGCGCGGCCAATTGGGGGCGCTGCTTCTCCTCGACATCGATTCCTTCCACCTGGTCAACGACTCGCTCGGCCACGAAGCCGGCGACCGGCTGCTGGAGACGGTGGCGGCGATGCTGCGGCAGGAGTGCCGGGCCGAGGACCTGCCGGCGCGGATCTGCGCCGACGAATTCGCCCTGCTGCTGCCGCGGGCGACGGCGAGCCAGGCGAAGGCGACGGCGGAGCGGTTGATCGCGCTGGTGCGCGAGCGCGGCAAGCCCGCCGTCGGAGCCAGCGTCGGGATCGCCTCCTTCGGCGGCAGCGGCGAGGCGGTGAGCGCCGAAGGGCTGATGATCGCCGCCGACATCGCCCTCTGCGAAGCCAAGGAACAGGGCGGCGGCCGGGCGGTCGACGGCGACAGCGGCCCGAACATGAAGCTGACCTGGGCCGACCGGATCCGCGACGCGCTGGAGCGCGAGCGGCTCGTCGTCTACGCACAGCCGATCTTCGACCTGCGCAAGGAATGCGTCGCCCGCGAGGAGCTGCTGGTGCGGATGCTGGACGAGGACGACGACGTGATTCCGCCCGCCTCGTTCCTGCCGACGGCGGAGCGCCTCGGGCTGATCTCCGAGATCGACCGGATGGTGCTGGCGAAGGCGATCGAGCTGGCGGGGCGCTCGCAGCCGATCGCGGTCAACGTCAGCGGCGCCTCCCTCTCCGACCCGCGCTTGATCGCCGACGTGCGGTCGGCGATCGCCGACGGCCTCAACCCCGCCTGGCTCGACTTCGAGATCACCGAGACGGCGGCGATCTCGAACATGGACCACGCCCGCACCTTTGCCCAGACCGTGACCGAGATGGGATGCGGCCTCGGCCTCGACGACTTCGGCACCGGCTTCAGCTCCTTCAGCTACCTGAAGGAACTACCGATCCAGCACTTGAAGATCGACATCGAGTTCATCCGCAACCTCCCCCGCTCCCCTACCGACCAGCGCCTCGTCCACGCCCTCGTCCAGTTCGCCAAAGCCTTCGGCCAGGAGACGGTCGCCGAGGGCATCGAGGACGCCGAGACCCTGGCCCTGGTCAGGGCCTTCGAAGTCGACTTCGCCCAGGGCTTCCACATCGGCAGGCCGGCCCTGGTCGACGACGGCCGCACCGCGGCGGCGGTCTGAGCAAGGGCTCGTCGCCGAAGCAGCCAGCTTGTCCGTCATCATCTGCGTATGGACGAACGAGCACTGAAAGCGATGCCAGGAGCAGAGATTGTTCTTCCCGGTATTGCCGACCTGCGAGACGGGCGGATGAGCACGAATGCCCTTGCTGTGCAGTTGGCCGCCTCTCGGTTGCGGCCCCTCGGGCTCGCTGCTGCGAGCGAGAAAGACGGGGTGCCCGCAGCTCACCGGCTCTACCAGCAGCTCCACCAAGAACTAGGCGACGCTGCCCACTCTCGCTACAACGCAATCCTCAGCCGGGTGGACAGCTTCGCCCGGGCGGCAGAGCGTGCGGGAGTCAGCTGACGCCGACCGCATAGGGCGCCTTGCCCGCGAGCTCGGTCGGGTGGTGCCGGCGGGGACGAAGATGTACCTCACCGGTGGGGCGACGGCGGTCCTGGAAGGCTGGCGGCCCTCCACGGTCGACGTGGATATTCGGCTCGAACCGGACGACGACGATGCCCTCCGAGCCATCGCGGCGCTGAAGGAGCGCCTCCAGGTGAACGTCGAGCTTGCCTCTCCTCTCGACTTCCTCCCCCCTCTCGAAGGCTGGCCAGAGCGCTCCCGCTTCCGATTTCGTTCTGGCAATCTCGAGGTGTTCGACTTCGACCCGTACTCACAGGCGCTTTCGAAGTTGCAGCGAGGGTTCGACCTCGACCTTCAAGACGTTGCCGACATGATCCGCTCCGGCCAGGTGGAGCCGGCCCGGCTGCTCGAGCTGTTCGAAGGCATTGAGTCGGAGTTGTTCCGCTTCCCGGCTGTTGACCCCGGCCGATTGAGAGAGGCTGTCGAGAACCTCTAGAGGCCCAGCGTTTTGGCGATGATCGTGCGCTGGATCTCGGAAGTGCCGCCGTAAATCGTCGAGACCAGGGAGCTGCGGACCAAGCGCTCCATGTCGTACTCGGAGGAGTAGCCGTAGCCGCCCATCATCTGCATGCCCTCGAGGGTGGTGCGCTTGGCGACCTCGGTGACGAAGAGCTTCACCATCGAGGCCTCTTTCGGCAGCATCCGGTCGGGGTCCTCATCGACCAGGGTGGCTACCCAGTGGGTCATCAGGCGGGCGGCCTCGAGGTCGGTGGCGAGGTCGGCGAAGCGGTGCTGGAGAGCCTGGAAGGAGCCGATCGGGCGGTTGAACTGCTTGCGCTCCTTGGCGTAGGCGAGGGCGTCGTCGAAGGCGCGCTGGGCGATCCCGAGCATCGTCGCCGCGAGGATCAGGCGCTCGACGTTGAGGCCGGCCATCAGCTGGGTCCAGCCCTGGTCGACCTCGCCGAGGACGGCGCTCTCGGGGGCGACGACGTCGCTGAGGTAAAGAGTGTTGGTCTCGCGCCCGCCCATCGTCTGGATCGGGACGATCTCCATCCCCTCGACCTCGCGCGGGACCCAGATCATCGTCAGCCCCTCGTGCTTGCTCTCGCCCTTGGTGGTGCGGCAAACGATGAGGACGTGGTCGGCGATGTGGGCGTTGGAGATGAAGACCTTCTGGCCGTTGATGACGAAGCCGCCGTCGACGCGCTCGGCCTTGGTAGTCAGCGAGCCGACGTCGGAGCCGGCCTCGGGCTCGGTCATCGCGATCGCCTCGACCGAGCCGGAGGCGATCCCGCCGAGGATCTCCTGCTTCTGCTCCTCGGTGCCGAAGCGCTGGGTGGCGCCGGCGACGATCAGCGTCGTCGCGTAGCCGCCGATCGGGGCCAGGCCGCGGGTCGTCTCCTCCATGAACAGGCAGGCGTCCAGCATCGTCCCGCCCGAGCCGCCGTACTCCTCGGGGATCGTCACCCCGAGCCAGCCCAGCTCGGCCATCTGCTTGTAGAGGTCGAAGTTGTGGTGGTCCGCGTAGCCGTCGGTCAGCCGCTCGCGCTGGTCCTGCGTCCCGCACTCGCGGTCGCAGAAGTCCCGGATCGCATCGACGAAGTCCTTCTGCTCGTCACTGAGGGCGAAGTCCACGAGCGGCAGCCTAATAGACGCGGACGGAAGACTGGCTGGTCAGCCAGAGGCCTTGGTGCGAGAAGCCCAGAGCATCGCCCAGCGCCGGCGCCTCAGGTCGTGGGCCGCGGGTGCGGGGAGACGGCGGCCACGGGAGCGGACGGGATGCGAGAGAAACTGCGACGCCTTCGTCTCGTAGACGAACGTTCCACCCGGCGCAAGCACGCGGGTGATCTCGCCGAGGGCCAGATGTGGACTAGCGATGTGGTAGAGCGTGCCGAAGTCGATGACCACATCGAAGGCTTCGTCGGCGAACGGCATCCGGCGCACGTCCCCATGACAAAGCTCTGCCTCGGTGCCCTGCTCCCGCAGATGGTCGGCGGCCTCCCTCAGCAGCTCCTCATCGATGTCGAGGCCTACCAGTCGTCGCGGGCTGCAGAGCCTGTCCAGAACGGGCAGGGCAATCCCTCGTCCGCAGCCGACTTCGAGGATCCGAACGTCGGTTGGGATCCCCTGTGCCCGCACCAGCGCCGGGATCTCCCATTGAACCTGTCTGGTGTTCCGCCCCTCCTCGTTTGGAAACGGACGGTACTCGGTCGGGTCGAGCCTGCTCTCGGTCGTCATCGATGCCTCCAGGTGTCGTTGTTGACCAGCGGTCGATAACCGTAGCAGCCTTGTAGACCGGCGGTCAACAAAGCGTTCTTCAACCCCAGAAACACAGAAGCCCCGCCGTAGCGGGGCTTCCTCCTAAGCCCGGAACGAGACTCGAACTCGTGACCCCTTCCTTACCATGGAAGTGCTCTACCAACTGAGCTATCCGGGCGGGTTGCGGCTCTCTGGGAGCCGCACGCTCAGGATGATTCTAGACGGTGCGCGCCAGTTAGCGACGGCCCCACGGCATCGCTACCGCCAGTTTCCAAGCGCCCTCGAGGCGGCGCAGGACCATCGTCGGCGTCAGCGCCCGCCTGAAGGCCTCGCCTTCGGAGCCGGCCGAGCTGAGCAGCCAGCGCTCGGTCCCGAGGGCGACCTCGCCGGCGAGGACGATCGAGCTCTCCTGCACCTCGATCTGGGAGCGGGCGACGATCAGCTGGTAGAGGATCGGCTTGATCTCCCCCCGGCCCCTGACCACGGTGGCGTCGGGGGTCAGCAGGCAGGCGTCCTTGGCGAAGCAGGAGGTGGCTCCCTGCAGATCGCCGCGGGTTATCGATGCGGCGAGGGCGCGCGTCGTCTCCTCCGGAGTGCGCGCGCCCTCGCGGACGGCGGTTGCCATGGCCCTAGAGGTACTTCGAGGGCTGCAGGTGGCAGTAGCGGAATTCGTAGTCCAGGACCTGGTTGTTGGCCTGCTTTGCCGTGCTGATCAGGCGGACCACCATCCTCTGGGCGCTCGTCGCTTCGTCGTTGGAGAGCTTGCGGGCCGCCGTTTCGAAGAGCTGCGCCTCGGTCTTCATGTAACCCAGCCACTTCGTCAACCGGGTCGCGTCTTCGGGCGGTTTGGGCACCTGCAGGAGCTGGGCGCGGGTCTTCTTCAGGGCTTTGGCGGCGGCGCGGAGCTGCTTCGCGGCGGCGTCAAGCTTGCCGGCCTTAACTTTCTGCTGCACGCCCTTGAGGATCTTGTCGTTGGCTTCCTTGTTGACCTTGCAGATCGGTTCGACTTCTTCCTTGTAGGTCTCCGGGGTCGCTTCCGCCGCCATCGAGGGCACGGCCCCGACCAGCACGACGACTGCGGCCAACGAAACGATCAACCTTTTCCCGGACATCGACGCCTCCTCCTTGTAGACATGCCTCTGTAACCCGTATCGCGGTTAAGCGGCTCGGTCCCCAACGAGCAGCGGGCGTGAATCATAGGCGTCCTGGGTGCGGAGGTTCCAATCCCCTATCGGGGAGCCCGCTGCCCACATTGGGTAGCTTCCCGGAGGTGCGCCGCCCGACCCTCCGTCTACTGCTCGCGCTCGCCTGCCTTCTGCTCCTGCTCTTCGCCGGCTGCGGAAGCTCCGAAGACCAGTCGCGCTCAGCGCCCTCGGCGGCCGAGTTCCCCTCGGCGAAGGGAAAGACGATCGCCGAGGTCCTCCACGATCCGGGGGCGAAGCCGACGAAGCTGGTGATCGCGCCGGCGACCCAGACCTTCGACGTCGGCGAGAACCGCTACGCGTTCGGGGTCTTCACCCGCGGCCAGGAACAGATCGACGACGCCGACGTCGGTCTCTACTTCGCCAAGGACGCCAAGGGCCCGGTCGTCGGCCCCCTGCCCGCCCAGGTGACCTCGCTGGAGACGAAGCCGGCCTATCGCGCGACCGGGGCAGGCGGGCCCGGCGAGGCGACGACCGTCTACGTCGTCCCCAAGGTCGACTTCGATCGCAACGGGCCCTGGCTCGCGGTGGCGATGCTGAAGGGCCCCGACGGGCTGGAAGTCTCGCGGGTCCCGAGCCCGGTGGTCGGCGAGTTCCCGCAGATCCCGGGGGTCGGCGACAAGGCTCCGGTCATCCACACGCCGACCGTCGCCGACGTCGGCGGCGACATCTCGAAGATCGACACCCGCGTCCCCCCCGACCAGATGCACGAAGTCGACTTCGCCGACGCCGTCGGCAAGAAGCCGATCGTGCTCGTCTTCGCCACCCCCGCCCTCTGCCAGACCCGCGTCTGCGGCCCGGTCGTCGACGAGGCTCAGCAGGTGGCGGACTCCTACAAGGGCAGGGCCGATTTCATCCACATGGAGATCTACAACGACAACGAAATCGCCAAAGGACCGCGGCCCCAGCTGCAGGCCTTCCACCTCGAAAGCGAGCCCTGGACCTTCCTCGTCGACCGCAACGGAATCATCCGCGACCGCATCGAGGGCGCGTTTGGTGTGTCTGAACTGGAAGAAGCGATGCGGACGATAGTTCCCGGCTGATCTGCCGGGCTCCGCTAGGCTCTAAACCGTCGGAAAAGGGGCCGACGGGTTGTGCACCCGCTGGGAGGCAGGGTCGAAGAAAAAACGACGCTGCAAGGAGCGATATGAAGCACAGGCTGGCAGTCCCTCTTCTCGTCCTCGGGCTATGCGCCCCGCTTGGAACCCTCGCCGCACCGGCGCTGGCCGGAAAGGGCGGTGGACAGAAGAAGAAGCAGGCGAAGTCGAAGACCTTCGAAGTCTGCAAGCACGGCTGCCGCTACCGGACGATCCAGAAGGGGGTCGACGCCGCCGGCTCGTTCAAAGCGAAGAAGAAGAACGCGAAGGTGAAGGCCGTGGTCGCGATCCGTCCCGGCAAGTACGTCGAGGGCGTCGTCGTCGACGGCACCCTGCGCAAGAAGAGCTTCGACGACCTCACCATCAAGGGTGTGAAGAAGAACCGCAAGAAGGTCGTGCTCGAGGGCAAGAACGCCAAGGGCGAGCTCGGGGCGGCGCAGAACGGGATCGAGGCGATCAGCGTCGACGGCCTCGTGCTGGAAAACATGTGGGCGCGGAACTACCAGTCGAACGGGTTCTTCATCCACGCCGCCAACGAAGGCGGCCAGCACTGCAACGGCTACACGATGGACAACCTGCTGGCCTCGGCCAACCGCTCCTATGGCCTCTTCGCCAAGAACTGCTTCGGCGGCAAGATGGTCAACTCGGCCGGGTACCACCACGGCGACTCCGCCTTCTACGTCGGCGAAACGCCGTGCGACTCGAAGGCCTGGACCAACCACGGCGTAGCGCCGCCGCCCAAGCCCTGCCAGCGGAAGCCGAAGTGGACGCTGCTGAAGAACGACCGCAGCTACGAAAACGTGCTCGGCTACTCGGGGACCAACTCCAAGTACGTGAAGATCGTCGACTCGGCCTTCTACAACAACGGCGCCGGGATCGTCCCGAACACGCTCGACAGCGAGGGGTTCGAGCCCAACGGCTGGAACGTCTTCGAAAACAACGATGTGTTCTGGAACAACTACAACTACTTCCTCGCCGGCTCGAAATTCCACACTGTCTCCGGCGGGCTCGGCCAGGTTGCCGGGGCGACGGTCAACTACCCGACCGGGGTGGGGATCGTCCTCTACGGCGGCGCCGGCAACGTCGTCAAGCACAACAACGTCTTCGGCAACTACAAGTGGGGGATCGCCTCCTTCTCGGGGCCGGGCGAAGTCTTCGTCGCCAACGAGGGTGACGACGCCAAGAACATCAACAACCAGATCGTCGAAAACACGATGGGCCGGGAAGGCGCCGACCCGAACGGCGAATACGACATCTGGAACGACGGCACCGGCGGCGGCAACTGCTGGGGCTCCAACAGCGCCAACGCCACCTTCGCCCCCGGCAACGGCAAAGTGCCGCTGAGCCAGCTCTACCCCGCCTGCCCGCAGCCCGAAGTGCTGGCAGACCAGGTCCGCAGCCTCGACATCGTCGCCGGCCTGCAGATCAACCTCGGCGAAGAAGACGACCCGAAGACGATCCTCGGCTACGCCTCCTCGAACCCGCCGCAGAAGCAGGAATGCAGCTGGGTCCGGCGCCTGCCGTCGCACCCGGCGTTCCAGAAGTTCACCCCGGTAGAGGTCGCGCCGCAGCCGGGCGAGGTGAGCTGCTGATGCGCGGCTGCAAGCGGTTCGTCGCCCTCACCGTCGCGATCGGCCTTGCCGCGCTCGCCCCGCTGGGGGTGAGCCCGGCCTCGGCCGGGGCGCCGAAGAAGCCGCCGGTGAAGGTGACCGTGAACGACTTCTTCTTCGCACCGACCGCGGTGACGATCAAGAAGGGGCGGTCGGTGAAGTGGGTCTGGTCCTCGACCAACACCTATCCGCACGACGTCCACCTGAAGAAGGGGCCGAAGAACCTGAAGAACAAAGGTTCCTACTCGACCAAGACGACGGCGGTGACCGGCGCCCACTTCCAGAAGACGTTCGAAACCCCGGGCACCTACAAGTACATCTGCACGATCCACCCCGACGAAATGCAGATGACGATCACCGTCAAGAAGTAGGGCCGCGATGGCGCCGGATCCGATCGATCGCCGGGGGTTCCTCGCCCTCTCCGGCGGCGCCCTGATCTGCACCCTCGCCGGCCAGGAGGTGTCGACCGACGAAGGCAAGATCGACGTCGAGGGGCTCGCCCGCCGGGTGAAGGTGCCGCCGAAGGTGGCGGCGGCGGAGTGGCGCGGCAGCGCTGCCGGGGCGAGCGTCCTGGCGGGGCTGCCGAGCGGCGGCTCGACGCGCGAGTACTGGATCGCCGCCGAGCCGGTCGAGTGGAACATCGTCCCCACCCACCGCGACCAGATGATGGCCGAGAAGGTGAAGCAGGGAAAGACCCGCTTCGGCGCCTACGGATACCGCCCCTACTCGGCCGGGTTCAAGAGCCCGCTCGGGAAGGCGACGGTGCCGGGGCCGCTGATCGAGGCCGAAGTCGGCGACACGGTCGTCGTCCACTTCCGCAACAAGCTGGGCGCGCCGGCGACGATGCACCCGCACGGCGTCTTCTACGCCAACGAGATGGACGGCGCCTACAAGGGGAAGTGGACCGACCCCGGCGGCTTCGTCCAGCGCAACCGCACCTTCACCTACGTCTGGGAGGCGCGCGAAGGGACCGAAGGTACCTGGCTCTACCACGACCACGGGCCGATGGATCCCTTGCCGACCTTCAAGGGCCTGTTCGGGCCGCTGGTGATCCGCGGACGCGGAGAAGCGCGGCCGGACAACGAGTTCTTCCTCGCCTTCCACACCTACGACCCCTCGATCACCGGGTTGCGCGGCACCTACTACTGCGTCAACGGCAAGGCGTACGCGGGGAACACGCCGACCCTGGAAGCGAAGGTGGGCCAGCGGGTCGCCTTCCACGTCTACGGGGTCGACAACTTCTTCCACACCTTCCACCTGCACGGCCATCGCTGGTCAGAACCGGACGGGCGGATCGTCGACAACAAGACCTTCGGGCCGGCCGAGTCCTTCCGCTTCGAGTTCGTCGAGGACAACCCGGGCCGCTGGTTCTACCACTGCCACGTCTTCCAGCACCTGCACCAGGGGATGAACGGTTGGTACCTCGTCTCCTAGCCGGGTTGGTGGCTGCCGCCCTCGTACTACTTCCGGGGAGCGTGGATGCGGCCAACACCCGGGTCTCGATCGCCAACTACGCCTGGTCGAAGCCGCGGGTGGAAGTGAACCTGGGCGAGAAGGTGACCTGGGACTGGCTCGGGCCCGACCTCGCCCACTCGGTCACCGGGATCTCCGCCAACGACCTGCAGTGGGACTCCGATCCCGGCACCGACTCCCCCTCCCATCAGCCGGGGGACACCTTCACCCTGCAGTTCGACCAGCCGGGCGAATACTTCTTCCAGTGCAAGCTGCACGCGGCGGTGCGGGGCGAGGTGATCGTCTCCGACGTGCCGGGGGATCCGGGCTCGGATCCCGGGCCGCAGCCGCCGCTGAACGTCGATCTGCAGCCGCCGACCTTGGGATCGGCGAGCCTGGCGAAGACGAGCACGAAGGGGCACAAGGGAATCGCCTTCAGCGCTCAGCTCAATGAGCGCGGCAAGCTCGACGCCGAGTACTACCGGTTCAACTCGAAAGGCAAGCGCGTCTACAACGGCTTCGACCGCTGGAAGACCTTCATCGGCATCAACCACCTGCGGCTGGGCGCGCGGTGGAAGCACTTCCGGGCGCGGCCGGGGCGCTACCTGGCGGTGCTGCGGGCGAGCGACGAAGCGGCGAACGAATCGAAACCGCTGCGCAAGCGGTTCACGATCTCCGGCTAGACCGCCGGGACGAGGAGCTGCGCTTGCGGCGGCGTTTCCCGCTCGGCTCGGAGCCGCCGCGGAGGGTGCGTTCGCTGGCTTTCTCGGTCGACTCGCCCATCGTGATCTGGAACATCGCCAGCAGCGCGTCGGAGGCGAGCGGGCGCATCCGGTCGAGCGCCTCTCGCACCTTCGCCCAGTCCTCCTCGGGGCGGCCGGCCTTGTCGAAGGGCTCCCAGATCTCTCGCACGAAGAGCTCGACGAAGGTGCGCGCCACTTTCTCGGAGGCGTTGCGCAGCGCCTCGGCGGTGTCGACCACCGCCTCGCCGGAGACGCCGAGCTCGACCAGGGCGGCGCCGGCGGCCTGCAGGCGCGGGCTGATCACCTCGACCTTGCCGTCGGGCAGCTGCCGCACCACGCCCATCTCTTCCACCCGCGCCAGCATCTTCGGGTCGAACTCTTCGGCTCCCCAGAGGCGGGCTAGCTCGTCCGCGTCGTAGATTTCCGGCGTCTCGTCCTCGAAGGGGGCGCGGATCGCGCGGGCGAAGTCGACCATCTCGCGGGAGGAGCCTTCGCTCGACTCGAGGACACGACGGATCGCCTCGAGGTTGAGGCCCTCGGCCTGCATTTCGCGGGTCAGCTCGATCCGGGCGACGTGGTCCTGGTTGTAGTAGCCGGTGCGGCCGTGGACCTCCGGCGGCGGCAGCAGGCCGCGGGTCTGGTGGGCGCGGATGTTGCGCACGGTCATCCCCGTCCGGCGCGCCAGCTCGGCGATCGTCATCTTCCCGTCGGGCTTGGCTTTCTGGCCTTTCCGGGGGCTCATCTGCCCATGGTAAGCGGGAGGCGCTGGCCGTTCATCTTCTTCGCCGCGTCCGAACACAGGAATGCAATCGCTGCGGCGATGTCCTCGGCCGGGGTGAAGGTGGGGAACTCCTTCTCCGGCTCCTCCTCCCGCATCCGCGGGGTGAGGATCGCGTCGACGACGACGATGTTGGCGGTCGCGGCGCTGCCTTCGAAGCCGTCGGCGAGGGCGAGGGTCCAGGCCTCCGCGGCTGCCTTGGCAGCGGCGTAGGCGGCGTTGGTGTCGGTCGGCGCCTGCGCCTGCTTGGAGGAGACGAGGACGAAGCGCCCGGCGGCGGAGGCGGCGAGCTGGTCGTGGAAGGCGCGGGTGGTGTGCTGGACGGTGCGGACGAGGAGGTCGTGCAGCAGCTCCCAGTCGGCGAGCGGCGCCTCGTGCAGCGGCTCTCCCCCACGCCAGCCGCCGACCAGGTGTACGAGCCCGTCGACGCGGCCGAAGCGCTCGACCAAGGCGGCGCACCAGGCGCGGGCGGCGTCCTCGTCGAGAAGGTCGACCGCGCGCCCGTCCCAGCGCTCGGCTGGCAGGCCGAGGTCCGAGGCGATCACGTCGAGCGCCTCCTGAGAGCGGTCGGTCCCGGCGACGGTCGCCCCGGCCTCCGCGAACTCTTCGGCGACGAGAGGCCCCAGCCCACCGCCGACCCCGGCGATAGCGATCACACGCTCGTTGAGCATGCACTGATCTTCGCAGGCACGCACTCTCCGGCCATGGCTAGGCTCTCTACCGAGATGGCAGTTGGTACACGCCCCTGACGCACTCGACCATGCGGACCCGATGGAGGATGCGTAGGTGATACGCGAGGACAGCCAGCGGGGGCGGGTCGGAGATGGACGAAGCCAGTTCCGGCAACGTCCGCTTCCCCCTGCCCAGGGTGGCAAGAATCGTCCGGCGCAATTCGTGCTGAAAAACACGCGCGCGTTCCCTGTGGAGCTTTTCTACGTTTACAAAACCATCCCCGCGAAGTCCGATTTAGCTATCGAATAATCATGAAGTTTATGACAAATTGGCAGGTAGAAACCGCTCAACCGTGGCGAAGCTGGCCCAATGTCCGCCGGCGCGCGAAGTCCCGCTGCGCAGTTTGCCGCCAATGTCGAACGGCTGCGCGAGGCGCGCGGGCTAACCCAGGAGAAGCTCGGATGGGCGGCCGGTATCCATCAGACCGCCATCGCTCGGATCGAGAGCGGCGAGCGTAAACCGACGCTGAGCACGATCTTCAAGTTGGCGCGCGGCCTCGAGGTCCGACCGGCGGAGCTCTTCGCGGAGATCGAGTGAATAGAATTGCTACCACTCCGGGGGAGTGCCAGAGCGGTCAAATGGACTTGACTGTAAATCAAGCGGCTATGCCTACGCAGGTTCGAATCCTGCCTCCCCCATCTAGCCTTCCGAAGCCTGCAGCCGCGCCTTCATCTGCTCGTTGAAGGCATTCAAAGCCGAGAAGGGGCGCATGAAGACGGTCAGCTCGCGGACGCGGCCGTCGTCGTCCAGCTCGAGGAAGTCGATTCCCTCCAGCTCGCGATCGCCGACCGTGGCCTTGAAGCGGAGGACGACGGTGTCGCCGTCGGCGAGCTCGTCGGTGTAGGTGAAGTTCTCCAGCGTCGCCGCGACGTGGGTGAGGACGACGGAGACGGTGTCGCGACCCTCGAAGCCGCGGAAGAGAACCGGGCTGTGGAGGACGACGTCCTCGCACAGCGCCTCCGCCATGAGGTCGATGTCCTTGCTCTCGGCGGCACGTCGGAAAGGGTGCGGCTCGGCCATCGCTCACCACTGTAGCTGGGGCCGGTGGGATACTCACGCCGTGCCGAGCGACCGCTTCTACTCGCGCCTCTCCCATTCGCTGGGGGCGAAAGGCCTGCGGATGGTCGGCAAGCTGAACGCCCCGGTCTACCGCCTGACCGGTGGCCGGGTCGGCGGCAAGGTCGGGAAAGGCCCCGTCCTCCTCCTCACCACCACCGGCCGCAAGTCCGGCCAGCCGCGCACGGCGCCGGTCCTCTACCTCGCCGACGGCGAGCGCTTCGTCGTCATCGACACCAATGCCGGCAACCAGAAGACCCCGGCCTGGTCGCTCAACCTGAAGGCGAACCCCGACGCCGAAGTCGAGGTCGGGCGCAAGCGCCTCCAGGTGCGGGCGCGCGCAGCCGAGGGCGAGGAGCGGGCCGACCTCTGGCGCCGCCACATGGATCAATACGAGGGTTGGGACTACTACGAGTCGAAGCTCGACCGCCAGCCCGACGTATTCGTGCTTGAGCCGCGGTAGAGACTAAGAAGCTTCCCGAAGCATCTGAGCCTCCGGGAGGCGCTTCAGCTTCTTCAGCGTGTTGTTCTCGATCTGGCGGATCCGCTCGCGGGTGACGCCGAAGTTGCGGCCGACTTCCTCCAGCGTCAGCGGCTCGTTGCCCGCCAGGCCGTAGCGAAGTTCGATCACCTGGCGCTCGCGATCCGGCAGCGCTTCCAGCGCTTTCTTCACGCCCTCCTTCTGCAGGTGCTCGCTCGCTTCCTCGAAGGGCTCGAGGACGGCGTCGTCGGCGACGAAATCGCCGAGCTCGGATTCGTCCTCGTCGCCCACCGGTTTCTCCAGCGAGACCGGCAGCTGGGCGACGCGGAGGATGTCGCGGACATCGGAGACGGGCCAGCGCAGCTCTTCGGCGATCTCCGCCGGCTCGGGCTCGCGGCCCAGTTTCTGCACCAGCTGCCGTTCGACGTGGGCGACCCGGTTCAGCTTCTCGACCATGTGGACGGGGATGCGGATCGTCCGCGCCTTGTCGGCGATCGCCCGCGTCACCGCCTGGCGGATCCACCAGGTCGCGTAGGTGGAGAACTTGTAGCCGCGGCGGTAGTCGAACTTCTCCACCGCCCGGATCAACCCCAGCGAGCCCTCCTGGATCAGGTCGAGGAAGCTGAGCCCGCGCCCTAAATAGCCTTTCGCGATCGAGACGACGAGCCGCAGGTTGGCCTCGACCATCTGCCGCTTCGCCAGCATGTCGCCGCGCTCGATCCGTTTCGCCAGTTCGACCTCCTGCTGCGCGGTCAGCAGGTCGACCTGGCCGATCGCCCGCAGGTAGAGGCGCAGCGAATCGAGGCTCGGCTCGACGGTGAGGTCGAGCTCTTCCTTCTTCGAGGAGCCGCTGCTCTCGCCGCTGCGCTGCGCTTTGTAAGCGCTGACCCCGTCCTCGGCGATGACGTCGATGCCGTGCTCGACGAGGTGGGCGTGGAGCTGGGAGACCTGTTCCTTGGTGATCTCCACCTCCTCGAGTGTCGAGGAGATCTGCTCGAAGGTCAGGTAGCCGCGCTCGCGGCCGGTCGCGATCAGACCTTGAAGCTCCTCGATCTCCCCGATCGGGCTCGCCTCCTGGTCACGATCGATGACCTCAGCCGTGGTCTCCAGCGGTTCGATGCTCACTGCGACGCAGCGCCCCTCTCCCTTTGTGCGCGCGGCCGGCCCTAACGCTCCGACCGCGGCGAATTATAGGCGGAAAAAACTCTCCAACGTCCGCAGAGGTTCTGCGGCAGCCGATCGCCCCAGTTGCTTACTATTGGTTAGCCGATGGCCAGTCAGACGACCGCCAGCCCCACCACGCCCGACGTCCAGGCAGGCCTTCCCGCCACCCAGGTGGGCCTCTCGCGGGTCGGCGTCACCGGGGTCGAGAAGGTGATCCGGGTCAAGTCCGACGGCGTCGAGAACCTCTTCTACGCCGGCTTCGAGTGCTTCGTCGACCTCAACCCCCAGCAGGCCGGGGTCCACATGTCGCGCTTCGAGGAGATCGTCGGCGAGGCGATCGACGAGGTCGTCCTCGGCGAGGCTTTCAAGGCCGAGGTGCTGGCCGCCCACGTCGCCGAGAAGGTGCGCGAGCGCCAGGGGGGCGAGCGGGCCGAGGTCTCGATCACCGCGCGCTACCCGGAGACGGTGAAGACGCCGGAAACCGGCAAGAGCACCCAGGAGATCTACGTCCTCTACGGCACCGCGGTCGCCTCCGCGCGCGGCACCCGCACCCTGACCGGGGTCGAGGCCCAGGGGATGACCGCCTGCCCCTGCGCCCAGGAAGCCGTCGCCGCCCTCGCCCGCGACCGCCTCGCCGACGACGGCTTCGGCGAGGGGGAGATCGAGCGGATCCTCGAGCTCGTCCCGGTTGCGACCCACAACCAGCGCGGCATCGGCACCCTCTACGTCGGCTGCCCCGAGGGCGGCCCGGCCTGGATCGAGGCGCCGGAGCTGCTGCGGATCGTCGAGAGCTCGATGAGCTCGGAGATCTACGAGCTGATGAAGCGCACCGACGAGAGATCCGTTGTCGTCAAGGCGCACGAACACCCCCGCTTCGTCGAGGACTGCGTCCGCGAGATGCTGCGCCAGGTCGTCGAGGGCTACACCGACCTCCCCGAGCAGACCTTCGTGATGGCCCGCCAGGAGAACCTCGAGACGATCCACCGCCACAACGTGGTCGCCGAGCGCTACGGCACCCTCGGCGACTTGCGGGCGGAGCTGCAGAGCGGCGAGCACCAGGCGCATCATCTGACGATGCGCGAGTGGCTCGAGGCTCCGGTCTCCTAAGAAGCCCCCTTCAGCTTCGCCGCCGCCCGTTCGCGCTCCAGCGCCTCGATCCGTTTGCGCAGGCCGAAGAAGTAGTCGACGCCGCTGATCACGGTGACGGCGAGGGCGATGTAGACGAGGACGTCGACGCCGAGGGGGGCCGGGTCGGTGGCGATGAGGGCGATCACGGCGGCGATCTGGAGGACCGTCTTCAGCTTGCCCAGCCAGCTGGCGGCGATGACGATGCCGCGCTCGGCGGCGATCGTGCGGAGGATCGTGACCGCGACCTCGCGGGCGATGATCACCATCGCCACCCAGGCTTCGAGGCGGTCGAGGGAGACGAGGGAGACGAGCGCCGCGGTGATCAGGAGCTTGTCGGCGAGCGGGTCCATCAGCTTGCCGAAGGTGGTGATCGAGCCGCGCGAGCGGGCGAAGTAGCCGTCGAGCCCGTCGGTCAGCGCCGCCAGGGCGAAGACCGCGGCGGCGAAGGCGTCGCCGTGCTCGCTCTCCCCCAGCAGGGCGACGACAACGACCGGGACGGCGAGGATGCGGAGGAGGGTGAGCGCGTTGGGGAGGTTGAGCGGGAACATCTCCCCGCTCACTTACCCCCGGCGGGGGCCGGAGCCACCCCGGCTTCGGCGTCCTTCTTCGCGAAGTACTCCTCGCCCTCGATGCTGACGTGCGGGATCAGCCGGTCCAGCCAGCGGGGCAGCCACCAGGCGCGCTTGCCGAGCAGGACCATCACCGCCGGCACCAGCAGGCAGCGGACCAGGGTCGAGTCGATCGCGATCGCCACCGCCAGGCCGACCCCGAACTCCTTCACCACCGGGTTGCCGCTGAGCACGAAGCTGGTGAAGACGCAGACCATGATCGCCGCCGCCGAGGTGATCACCCGGCCGGTGTTGGCGAGGCCTTCGACGACGGCGCGGCGCTCGTCGCCGTACTCCTCGTAGTGCTCGCGCATCTGCGTCAGCAGGAAGACCTCGTAGTCCATCGAGAGGCCGAAGAGGATCGCGAACATCAGCAGCGGCACGAAGCTGACGATCGGGATCGGGTGGTCGAGCCCGATCAGCGAGGAGCCCCAGCCGAGCTGGAAGACCGCGGTGACGACGCCGTAGGCGGCCGCGACCGAGAGCAGGTTCATCGCCGCCGCCTTCACCGGCACCAGCAGCGAGCGGAAGGCGACGAGGAGGACGATGAAGCTGAGCGCGACGACGATCGCGATCATCAGCGGCAGCTTGTCGCTGATCTGCTGCGCCAGGTCGATGTAGCCGGCGGTCTGGCCACCGACGTAGGAGCTGGCCTCCGTCCCCTTTAGCGCCGCGGGGATCGCTTCTTCACGCAGGCTTTCCACCAGGTCGACCGTCTCGTCCGCCCACGGCTCGGATTTCGAGATCACGGTGAAGACCGCGGTCGTCCCCGCTTTGTCGAGAGTAGGTTCGGTGACGGCGGCGACGTCGGAGGCGCCGCCGACCGCCTTCTCCAGCTTCGGCAGCACCTGCTTCGCTTCTTCGGGCGAGCCGAATTCGGAGGCGATCAGCAGCGGCCCGTTGACGCCGGGGCCGAAGCCCTTGTTGAGCGAGTCGTAGGCCTGGCGCGAGGTCGTTTCCTTGGGCAGGGCGCTGATGTCGTTCTGTCCGAGCTCGAGCTGGAGGACCGGCAGCGCCAGGACGATGAGGATCGCCAGCGCGACGACGGTCGCGGTCCATGGCCGCGCGCTGACCCGTTCCGCCCAGCGCCGCCAGCCGTGCGGCTCTTTGTCATCGGGATGGGTCTTGCCGAGCTTGACCCGCAGCGAGTTGATGTGCGGCCCCAGCGCCCCGAGCATCGCCGGCAAGAGCGTCGTCGCCGCGGCGACCGCGACGACCACGGCGACCGCGGCGGTGAAGCCGAGGGTGGAGACGAGCGGGATGCCGGCGAAGGCGAGCGAGCAGAGCGCGATCACGACGGTGAAACCGGCGAAGACGACGGCGCCGCCGGCGGTCGCGGTGGCGCGGGCGATCGACTCGCGCAGCTCCATCCCGTCGGCCAGCTGCAGTTTGTGACGGGTGACGATGAAGAGGGCGTAGTCGATGCCGACGCCGAGGCCGATCATCGTCGCCAGGGTCGAGGCGACCCCCGGCACCTCGAGCACGTGCTCGAGCAGGCGGATGATCGAGAGCGCGCAGGCGAGGCCGATCACCGCCGAGACGATCGGCAGCATCATCGCCGTCGCCGTCCCGAAGGCGAAGAGGAGGATGACGACCGCCGCGGCGAGGCCGATCGCCTCGCTGGTCTCCGTCGCCGGCTTCGAGAGCTGCTGGCCGACGTAGGCGCCGATCGCCGCGTTGAGCCCGGCTTGGCGAGCGGGCCCGGCGGTGTCGAGGATCTTTTCCGCCTCTTCTTCGTCGATTTCGCCGGGGCCGACCGAGAGGACGACCGGGAAGTAACCGATCGCTTCGTCCTTGCTGAGGAAGTTGGCCCCCTGCGGGCTCAGCGGGCTGACCGCGGAGTTGACGTCGCTCAGCGCGTTCAGCCGCTTCTCGACTTCCGCCACCGCAGCCGCGTACTTCGCTTCGGTCAGCTTCTTCCCGGCCGGCGCTTCGAGCACCAGCGGGTTGCTCCCATAGGCCTGTTCGGGCAGATCGTCTTCGAGCAGTTCGGTGGCGATCGTCGAGTCGGTGCCCGGCAGGGTGAGGTTTTCGCTGGTCTTGCTGCCGGCCGAGTGGCTGATCGCGAGCAGGGCGATCGCGAGCGCTATCCAAGCGCCGATCACGGGCCAGTGGTGGCGAGAGCTGAAACGCCCGAGGGCGTAGAGGGGAGCGGTCATGGCTTCATCTTCCCTTCTGGGGCGGCCGTTTCGCCGGTCTCGAACGCCTCCGGCACGCTTTCGAGCGGTGACGCGCCCAGGGCTTGGCGGATCAGGACGAGGCGCTGGGCCTGGTTCGCGGCCATCGAGGCGACCAGCGGCCGGGGCCAGGCGATCGTCAGCTGGCCGACCGCGTGCAGCTCGAGGTCGATCGTCGCGCTTTCCATTTCGTAGAGGAGCTCGATCACTTCCCGGACGCTGCCGAGGCGGCCGAATTCGATCTTTTCGGGCGGCGGGTCCGCCTCCGCGTCGAGGCCGTGCAGCGTCTTCGTCGTCGCGTCGACGTGTTCCTGTTCCTGCGCCAGGAAGGTTTGGGCGGTGGCGAGGTCGGAGCCGTGGAGGACCAGCACCACCGATTCGTAGACGTCGACGGCGGCGAGCTGGCGACCGAGGACTTCGTTCAGCACCTCGACGTCGCCCGCCTTGTCGGTGGCCGAACCGCCGCCTCCCCCGCAGGCGCCCAGGCCGGCGGCAAGCGCCACGAGCAGCGTGGCGAGGAGGGCGGGGCGCATCGCGCGCCCGCGCATGATTCGGTTCGAGGCCATGAGGAGATGGCGAAGCCTATGAGCTCGGACAACCGCCGCGCCCTCGAGGCGCTGGCAGACGAGGTCCACCGTTGCCGGCTCTGCCCCCGGCTCGTCGAGTGGCGCGAGGCGCAGGCCGCGAATCCGCCGCGTCGCTTTCAGGGCCAGGAGTACTGGGCGCGGCCGGTCTCCGGCTTCGGCGACCCGGAGGCGCGGGTGGGGATCGTCGGGCTCGCCCCCGCCGCCCACGGCGCCAACCGCACCGGCCGCATGTTCACCGGCGACCGCTCCGGCGACTGGCTCTACGCGGCCCTGCACCGGGCCGGCTTCGCCAACCAGCCGACCTCGGAGTGGCGCGGCGACGGGCTCGAGCTGCGCGACGCCTACGTCACCGCCACGGTCCGCTGCGCCCCGCCCGCGAACAAGCCGACGCCCGAGGAGCGGGACACCTGCCTCCCCTACCTGCGGCGCGAGCTGGAGCTGCTCGACCGCTGCCAGGTCCTGATCGCCCTCGGCGCTTTCGGCTGGGACGGGTTCCTCCGCGCCGCCCGCGCGCTCGGCGAGGAGGTGCCGCGGCCACGGCCGAAGTTCGGCCACGGAGCCGAGGCAGATGTCGGGCGCTGGCGGCTGCTCGGCTGCTACCACCCGAGCCAGCAGAACACCTTCACCGGCACCCTGACCGAGCCGATGACCGACGCCGTCCTCGCGCGGGCCCGCGAACTCGTCACCTGAACGAATTCGCTTTGGTGGAAACGTTTCCACCATTGATGCGGTCTCTAGTTCGCTTCGCCCGCAACCCAGGGGAGGGAACTTGCGCAGACCACGGATCAAGCGGACCACGGAGGAGATCGAGACCCCCGACGGGGACGTCTATCTGCTCCGCCCGAGCGCCGGCAACGACATCCGGATCGAGAAGCCCAACGCCGAGGAACGGCGGCTGCTCGCCGCCGTCAACGGAGAACACACGCTCGAGCAGCTGCGGGAGGAGTTCGGCACCAAAGAGGTCGACGACCTGATCGCCCAGATGAGGGAGCTCGAGGTGATCGAGGACGCCGCCGACGACGAGCGGATCGATCCCGCCGAACTGAAACGGTTCGACCGCCAGTTGCGCTACTTCAGCGACATCGGCTCGGTCGACGGGCCGGCTCCGTCGGAGTGCCAGGAGAGGCTGCGGGAGGCGAAGATCGCCGTCCTCGGGGTCGGTGGGCTCGGCGGCTGGTCCGCCCTCGCCCTCGCCTGCATCGGGGTCGGCGAGATGTGGCTGATCGACGGCGACCGCGTCGAGATCAGCAACCTCAACCGGCAGGTCCTCTACAGCGAGGCCGACATCGGCCTGCTCAAGGTCGAGTGCGCCGCTTCGCGCCTGCGCGCCTTCAACTCCGGCCTCACGATCACGACCGAGGCGCGGCGGCTGGAGAGCGAGGGGGACATCGCCGAGTTCGTCGCCGGCTCGGACTTCGTCATCGACGCTGCCGACTGGCCGGCCCACGACATCGAGCGCTGGTGCAACTCGGCCTGCTTCGAGGCCGGGATCCCTTACATAACGATGAGCCACTTCCCACCGGTGGCCCGGGTCGGCCCCCTCTATGTCCCGGGCAAGACCGGCTGCTTCACCTGCCAGGAGATCAGCTACCGCCGCGAGTACCCGCTCTACGACGTCGCGATCGAGCAGGGGCGGGCGAAATCAAGCCCGGCGGCGACGCTCGGCCCGGCATGCGCCCTGATCGGAGGGCAGGTGGCGATGGAGGCGATGCACCTGCTGACGGGGCTGAGCAGGCCGGCCGCCCAGGGCGTCGCCCACATCTACGACTTGCGGACGATGAAGGCCGACCGGGAGCCGGTGCGGCCGGAGCCGGGGTGCCCCGTCTGCGGGGGAATGTCCCACGAGGAGGTCGAGGAGGAGGACGCGGACGGGTAGGTTTCCGCGGGTGCGGCTCGCCACCCCCCTCGTACTTCTCACCCTGCTCGCGGCGCTCGCCGGCTGCGGCTCCTCCGGGGAGACGACTGACACCGGTGCCGCGCCGGCGGCCCAGGAGACCACGGCCCAGATCCGCGCCGCCTGGCAGCGGAATCCCGACTGCCAGCGCCCGCCCGGCGCCTCGCGCTGGGGCTGCTCGGTCGGCGCCTACCGCTGCCAGGGCGTCGTCAGCGACCGCGGCTGGTCGATCTCCTGCTCGCGGCCGGGCCGCTCAGTGCACTTCACCGTCCGCCCCTAAGCGTCGCGCCAGGCGCGAGGAGGGGTCGACGAAGAGGACCAGCCAGAGGTAGGGCGCGAGGTCGGGAGCGAAGTAGGCGACCGGGATCGAGGCGACGAAGATGCCGGCGATGTAGGTGCTGCGGATCTGGGTTTCCCGGTGGCTGCGGTCGTCGATCTTGGTCAAGCCGCGGCGCCTCGCGTCGACGTGCATCAGCAGCCCGATCAGGACGACGATCGCGAGGTTGAGCGAGTAGAAGACGACGGCCGTCGTCGTCCCCCCGTACTCGCCCAGCAGCTCGCTGCTGAAGGGGATGAGGACGATCGAGCCGAGGTAGACGAGGTTGAGCGCGATCAGCCGCCCGTCGAATGCCTTCACTTCGGAGAAGAAGCGGTGGTGGACGAGTCAGAAGCGGCCGATCACGGCGAAGCTGATCGCGTAGGCGAAGAAGAGGTCCCGCTGGTCCCAGAGCGCGTTGTCGATCTGCCCCTCGGTGAGGCCTTTCCTGATCCCGATGTTGAGGACGAGCAGGGTGATCGCGATCGAGAAGACGCCGTCGCTGAAGGCGACGATGCGGCCGAACTCGACCTCGTTCTCGGCCCGCTGCCGCAGCCGCTGCTGCTCCGCCACCATCGCGCCATCATCCCCGGCCGCCGCGACGGAACCGAAGCCCGCTCCCTCTCTGCTGTCCGAAAGGACGTAGCTTCAGATCCCCTAATCCCCGCGCGGGGAACTCGACCCCCTCACCAGTCCAACGGTAGCCTCAACTTCTGCTTTAGCGCCCAGACTAGGCCCTTGAAGCTCCCTTCACTCACGAAGGGCTACAAACAGCCCAGCCGGCCCAATCGGGCAACCCGCCGGCCAGCCGAGTCATATGCGATTAGTCGCTGGACACATACCGGCCCTGCGTATCCGCGAGCAAAATAGGCAACACGCTTTCCGCCGGTCGCCGGCTGTGCAGATAGATGCCGCAACTTTATGTGACGGTCGGGCTTGCCTTTAAGTTTAAGGACGATCCGGTTCGCGGTTCCATCGAAAAGAAAGGCAACCGCGACATGCGGCCTCTTACCCCGGTGGTAAACCGTAGAGCTTTGGAACAGAACGCCGTGAATATCTAGAGCCCCACATTGGGTTACTTCATTTCCTTCGGCTTCTTCTTGTTGAGGCTGTACTTCAAGGAAAAAGATCGACACGCAGACGTTACCTTCTTCTCGTTCCTTTGCTTCTTCGGGAAGTTCTAAGGTTGCCCACCATTGATCAGCTCCGATGGTGCCGTGGTTCAGTTCAGCGGTCGGCTTTTCCTCAGCTTCGGACGCAGCGCCCGCACGAGCGAGGAAAGGTCCATAAATAAGGACCAACCCCATGACAAAGGCCGCAGCACTCCTCCGGAAATTCATCCTAGGCTTAGACGTCACTGGCTTCAGCCTAGCATTCGGGGCAAGTAGTCTTACGCTTCTTGACCTTGTATCCGCCCGGCAGCGCCCAAATAAACATACCAAGGCCCTTCCACTTCACGGTCCAGTTCCCAGGGGACCCTACTCCCGTTTTCCATTCTCCGTAGGCAGTTATATGGTGGATTGGAACTGCAAACTTACCCCCATCGTCACCATGCCTCGGCCACCACTGACAGTATCGTGGTTCATCGATGTAATAGCTGTTTTCGGCGAGGCCACCGAAATGGTCTCCGTAGGTCATCTTGGCGCATTCGATGGCATTGAAAGGCGTACCTCCGTGTGACACGTAGTTGCCCGGACTATCATAGAAGTGGCCTCTAACGCCATAACTGTAGACCGCCTCTTCGGAGCCCTCTTCCCGGGTGAACGGGTTTCCGCATCCTGGGTTCGGCCGCACTTTTGGCTGCGTCGGGTCGACCACCACAAACCGCGTCTGACAGCTTATGCCTCGGAAAAAATGACGCGTGGGCTTATGAGGAGGCCCGTTCCAGACTGGGAATCCCCCTAGGTGTTCCGGATCACCTTCAGCTTCTTCTGCTTCCCTTTCGCTCGTCGGTTCTGGAGCAGAAACAAACAGCTCCCCAACTTCCGCTACTTCTTCTCCTTCTACGAGTTCTTCTTCGGGCAAGATGTTGTCCATTTCAACCGAAGTCGTGTGGAATCCGCCCTCCCAACCAGATCCCGCCACCACGGGGTATACGAAAGGAGTTCCTCCGTTGCCGGCTTGATGATGGACGATCAGCGTTACCACGTTGTTCCCAGTCAGTTCAAGGCTGGTAGGTACTTCAGTTCCCACGGCATCCGTCGCGGGTTCGGCGGAAACGAGGAACGACGGCTGCCCGGTGTTGTAGAACGCCTGCACATGTTTTCCGTCAATCTGCCTCAGTTCCTGTTCGGCCCCCACAGTGACCCGGTAGGAATAACGCTCGGTAGCCGATTGGTCACGGATAGCCGTGTAGACCATCCCGCCGTCAGTCAGTGGCCTGATGGTCGTATCGACGGCGGTCTGGGTATTCGCTGAGATGGCTGCGTTTTCCTCAAAAAGAATGGATGAAGTGGCGCCTTCTGCCGTGTTAAGAGGCGTGATTTGGATGGGCAGAAGGGCTTCAGCAGATTCCGTGGTGGGTGGACATGCACCTTCCGTCTGACCCTGTTCCGAAGGACAACCGTAGAGGGTACGGCTGGTCGGTACTTCTACAGTCAGGGAGCCTCCCGGACTACTGGAAACTCCGGTCGGGACCGATCCACCGGCAGCCGCAAAGCCCGAGCTGGTCGCTACCAAGCTCACGGGGGCTTCTCCTTCCACTTCGACAGGTTCTCCGCCGAGGGGAGTGGAGGCAGCAGTTTCTTCGACGGCTTCGAGGGTGTCCGTTGCTTCCTGGGTCGAGATATGGCCGTCCGGATCGACATTGATCGTCCAATGCTTCGTAGCCGTGTTGCCGGCGCCGTCGGTTGCGATCACTTCCGCTTGGTGCGCTCCGCCAGCGTAGGCGGCCATGCTCACTCCTTTGGAGATCGTGGCGACGCAACCACCATCCGGGCAGGTCTGCGTGGTCGAAGCCACCTGGCTCCCGTCGATCTTGAACGTGAGTGACGTGTCTCCGTAGCCTGACGGATCCGATCCGGTTGCGGTGAAGCCGTAGCTTTCCTGCTGAACCCAGCCTTCGGGGGCACTAGCGAGTTCGCCGCCCGTCTGGATCGTGGGTTTCGTTTCGTCCCGCTGCTCGTTGATCGCGACCGTCTTGGTCTTGGTGAACCCGCCCTGGCTGTTGGCGATCACCGTCACTTTGTGGCTCCCTAGGTTTTCCAGAGAGGTGAGGAGGTACTGCTTGGCGACCGTGCAGCTGCCGATGGCGCATTTGGAGGAGCTGGAGGTGACGGCTTTCCCGTCGATCAGAACTTCGACGCTACTGAGTTCGTCGGGAGCATTGGGCGTCTGCCAGCGATGAACGCGGTTGTTCCCCTTGTCGGTGACGAAGATCGCACTGCCGGCGACATAGGCGATCGCGCGAGGTTCGGTGAAGTTCCCGTTGCCGGTGCCGGTGGTGCCGAATTTGTTGACGTATTCCCCT
>Ga0070661_100000521_pt1 | contig 29488 bp, 19 predicted proteins | sample KBSC43metaG_FD_64663 | JGI IMG/M metagenome (GOLD analysis project Ga0070661, IMG submission 64663) | Corn rhizosphere microbial communities from Kellogg Biological Station, Michigan, USA - KBS C4-3 metaG | ecosystem: Host-associated > Plants > Roots > Rhizosphere > Soil ... | reverse complement strand
TTCGTGACCGCGTTGGTGAGAACTCCTTCTGCAAAAGTTCTATTTCTCGTTCCTTACCCCTTACGAACTGCACCCTCACAAAGATTCAGAGTTGAATCCTTTCTGCCGGAATTAACGGCAAGCGAAATTAGCTACAGGATTGAGCCATTCTTTGACCAGGGAACGGGAAGGATATTATACAAGGAAGGCTATTTTTTTTTAAAACTTCTTGGCCTATGCAAAGGTTTTATAAAACGATGGTGGGTTTTAATTTTTATCCTCCCGTTTTATGACTACGTGTTTATTCATCGCGAAGCCGCACCAGTTGGACCACCGGTATTTGAGTGGATCATTGCAAAATTTTTTCGAAAGAAAGTTATCTATGACTTTGATGATGCTATTTGGATCCCGAATACTTCCGCGGCAAACCATTTTGCAAATTGGTTTAAAGCATTCTGGAAAGTAAAGCGCATCTGCGGATGGGCCTATAAAGTAGTTGGTGGAAATGACTATTTGTGCAACTATGCGAAACAGTTTAATAAAAATGTCGTTAAGATCCCGACCTGTATCGATACAGAGAAATATCATCCCAGGCCAACACCCTTTTCCGCAGCGGAGTTGGTTGTTGGATGGACAGGAAGTCATTCAACGATAAAATATTTGGATCAGATCGTTCCTGTTATAGACGAAGTGCAGAAAACTTTTGATTTTAAATTTACAATAATAGCCGATAAGAAACCATTGCTCACCTTAAAGAAGTGGCAATTTATTCCGTGGAATATTGACACAGAAATTGAAGATCTCATGAAGCTTGACATAGGCGTGATGCCCCTTGTTCCCGATGCCTGGAGTGAGGGTAAATGCGGATTTAAGTTAATTCAATATTTGGCTCTCGGCATACCCGCGGTAGCCAGTCCTGTTGGAGTAAATAAAACTATTATTGAACAAGATTGTAATGGTTACCTATGTAAATCGGGGGAAGAGTGGATAGCCGCATTATCCGAACTGGTGAAGGATGAGCAAAAACGAATTGAATGGGGTAAAAGAGGCCGCGAGAAAGTTCTTAAGGAGTTCAGCATACAATCAAATATCGAAAACTTCTTATCGTTGTTTTCTTGAATTAAACTTTAAACAGGAAATTGAACAATGGTTTTTGTTTGGGTTTGTTCTTATAGTAGGTCAACACTAAACCTAAGGCATAGAATGGGAGGCAAGGAATTTTGTAGCGGGATAAGGCCCCGAAATTGTAAGACGAGATGCCTACAGCAAACGCGAAGATCAATGAAAAAATGAAGCAGAATTGAATGGTAGGGTCGGTATTTATCGTTTTCCAAATTTTTACCGGGCCAATTGTGAACAATGTCTTTAAAGTCAGGAATAAAAATAGCAGGGCCTCCGCCGAAGAGAGAAGAACGATAATCTTCTTTGACTCCCACACATACGGTCGAAAGAGTGTAACGTTCACAGCCAATGGAAATTTTGAAAGCATGCCGCCAATGGTAGGAGAAAAATTACCAAGGCTATAGGCAGACGCTTCGTCGTCCCGTGCGGACGCATACAATATCCACCCCCTTGTCACAGTTGAAGTCGCAACCACATTTTCCAAAGAATATTTTCCCAACTCTTTCCCGAAACTCCTCATGAAAAAAAGAAAGCCTCCCGTTAAAATTGCTGCAAAAACAACCTTTACAAAGATCCTTGTGGCTGAAATTTTTATTTTTTGTGTATAACGGAACAACAGCCATATCAGCAGGGCCGGAACAAAACCAAGCAGGATATATAATTTTACTTTAGCAATTAGGATAAAACTCAGGATCGACAAAAGAATATTGGAAAAACTAAAATCCCTTTGTACTAAAAAGCGAAATGTACCGTATGTAAGCCACCCCAGGCCGAAAATGCAAATAGTGTCCTTGAAAATTCCTGAACCCCAGACAAAGACACTTGGAATAAATAAAATAGCAATAGCCACAGGCCGAGTAAGATGAGGATACAGTGAAGCAAAAGTTCGGAACAAAGCCCAAATTCCTGTGAAAGAGATAAAGGCAAATAATACTGCCGTAGGCAAATAAGTATTATAGGTAAAAATGCCAAGGAACGCAGTAATGGAGCAGACGGTGTACGAAGCGGGATCACTATACCATGACATTTGAGATATGTATCCATAATAGCTGTTGTCGAATTTAGAGGGGATGTGAAAAAGGAGATTGATCCATTTCAAAAACGATTCATCAAGAGCGCTGTTGATCACCGCTGCCTGGTTGAAATAATTAAAAGTATCACCTCCTCTATAGTAGTATGAATAGATAAGTCCAATGAAAATAGCACCGAATATTTTTACCGTAAGGGCCGGTATAAAATATTTTCTCCATGGGTGCTTATATGAATACTTGCTATTACGGATCTTAAAGGCGATCGTATAGACGATTGCCAGAAAAAAAGGCAACAATACATAATCAAGGATGGATAAATTTGCAGAGGCCCTCACGTTTTCAAAAGTAAAGGATTCTGCCCAAGATCTCAAAGAACGAAATGATGACAGGCCTAAAAGTGATAGTAGCTAAAGGAAAAATGATTCAATAATTTTAATTTTTCATGTGTGGGATTACCGGCATATTGAGTTTCACTGAAACAGGAGAAACGCATCTTTCGAACCTAGCGGATGCCAATAATAAAATGATGAGACGCGGCCCGGATGGGGGAGCTTCTTTCATGCATGGCACGGTGGGTCTGGGACATCGTCGTTTAAGCATTATTGATACTTCTGACAATGCCTCCCAGCCCATGACCGATCCATCAGGGCGATATACAATTATCTTTAATGGAGAAATTTTTAACTACCAAAAACTGCGGGAAAAATATTTTCCCGACAAAGGCGATTGGCATTCACAGTCAGACACCGAAGTTTTATTACACCTTTTTATAAAACTTAAAGAGAATTGTTTGCCTCTCCTGAGCGGATTCTTTGCCTTTGCCATTTACGATAATCAACAACAAGAATTGTTTCTTGCAAGAGACCGGTTTGGTAAAAAGCCCATCCACTATACCAAGAATGAAGATTATTTTGCTTTTGCCTCAGAACTAAAAGCCCTGCTGGCTTATGATGTCCCTAAAAAGCTAAATCACACATCGCTGGTTCAATACCTGCAATTTAATTACATCCCTCAGCCTTCCTCAATTCTTGAAGGTGTGAGGAAGTTAGAAGCAGGTCATTATCTTTTAATCAGCAAAAATGTTTTTGAGATCAAGCCTTACTATGAACTAAAATGGAAACATACCGATCATTCAATTAGCTATGACCAGGCTTGCTCGAAACTTGAAATGTTAATGGATGATTCGGTCAGAAAGCGATTGATATCCGATGTTCCGCTTGGAGCTTTTTTAAGCGGTGGTATTGACTCTTCGGTAATAGTTGCCCTGGCCAGTCAACACACCAAACATTTAAACACTTTTTCCATCGGCTACGCGGACAACCCCTTTTTTGATGAAACGTACTACGCCAATCTTGTCGCAAAGCGGTACCAAACTAATCACACTGTATTTTCTTTATCGAACCATCATTTTCTTGAGCACATAAATAATATTCTTGCATATATCGATGAACCATTTGCCGACTCTTCCGCAATACCCGAATACATTCTAAGTTTTTATACGCGGAAACATGTGACGGTTGCTCTTTCGGGCGATGGAGGCGATGAAGTATTTGCAGGATACAACAAACACGGAGCGGAATTGAGAATTAGGCAAAAAGGTTTTTTAAACCGCATCTTAAAGGCCGGTCAGCCTATTTGGAAAATCCTTCCGCAGTCCAGAAATAAAAAGAGCACTAATTTTTTCAGACAACTCAGTCGCTTTGCTGAAGGTGCAAAACTGGATGTAAAGGAAAGATATTGGAGATGGGCGGGCTTTTTGACGGAACAGCAGGCATTGAATCTATTGACGCCTGAAACAAAAGCAAAAATAGATTCAGTAGCATTCGACAATCAAAAAAAAGATATTCTTCAATATTTGAGAGATGACGAATCCTTAGAAGACCTACTTGCTACTGATATCTCATTGGTATTGTTGAGCGACATGTTAGTAAAAGTAGATCTGATGAGTATGGCGAATAGCCTGGAGGTTCGGAGTCCATTCCTCGACCATGAAGTAGTTGATTTTGCATTTTCCCTGCCGACTTGCTATAAGATCAATAACAGCATGAAGAAAAAAATTGTGCAGGATTCCTTCCGGAAATATTTGCCGGTGGAATTGTACAATCGTCCAAAACACGGATTCGAAATTCCTTTGTTGGATTGGTTCAGAAAAGAACTTCGTTCGATGATAACAGGGGATGTTTTAAATGACAACTTTATTTCCGAACAAGGGATTTTCGATACCAGGTCTGTTCAGCAACTGAAAGCGAAGCTTTTCTCCAACAATCCGGGCGATGCGCATGCCACTGTCTGGGCATTGATCGTTTTCCAAAGCTGGTGGAAAAATTATTTTAATTGATTTGTTGATGCCAAAGATCCTTCGTATCCATAATCGTTTAATAACCGGTGGCCCGAGTCTGAATGCTTTGTATCTCACCAAGTATCTATCGTCTCAATTTGAAACGTTGCTGGTAGTCGGGGAAAAAGAGGATCATGAGCAGAACGCCTATTTTCTTGCAGACGAAATGGGCATTAAGCCGGTGTTAGTTCCGGACATGGGTCGCTCAATTCACCCGATGAAAGACTACAACGCGTATAAAAAACTCCAAAAAATTATTAAAGATTTTAAACCGGATATTGTTCATACGCATTCTGCTAAACCCGGAGCAGTTGGCAGATTAGCCGCAAGCTCATTAAATATTCCTGCGATAGTTCATACCTATCACGGACATGTTTTCCATTCTTATTTTGGAAAATTGAAAACAAAATTCATCATTAATACCGAAAGGTTTCTTGCAAAAAAATCACATGCCCTGATAGCCATAAGCGACAAGCAAAAGAGTGAACTAACCGAAGAATTTCATATAGCGGATAAAACCAAGTTCAGGGTGATTCCACTTGGATTTGAGTTAAAAAAATTCTCCGAGAACCAGGACGAGAAAAGAAAAAGATTCAGGAGAGAGTTCAATTTAGGAGACGATGAGATCGCTGTCGGTATAATCGGGAGGCTGGTACCGATTAAAAATCATAATTTGTTTTTAGAAGGGATCAGTTATCTTTTGGGTACTGCATCAAAAAAAATAAAAGCTTTTATTATTGGTGACGGAGAAACAAGACGAGCATTAGAAAATAGGGCTGAACAATTAAAGATCCCGTTCAGCCATGACCATGACCCGAATGCTTCGTTACTATTTACGTCCTGGCGAAATGATATTGACGTGATTAACGCCGGCCTTGACATCATTGCACTTACTTCCCTTAATGAAGGGACGCCGGTGAGTTTGATCGAGGCGCAAGCTGCCAACAAACCCATAGTTTCGACAAGAGTTGGTGGCATTGGCGACATTGTGCTGGAAAATGAAACGGCTTTACTTTCCGATACAAATGATATTGCATCTTTCCAGAAAAACCTTCTCAGGCTGGTAGACAATGATGAATTGCGCAAAAGCTTCAACCAAAAAGGAGCGGATCACGTTCAGAAAAAATTTAGTGTGGAAAGGCTGGCAAATGATATGTCAAATTTGTATTATGAATTGCTGGATAAAGAGAAATTTAAAAGATGAATTTATTTAGAAAGAGACAGGCTAGATCAAATATAGCAGACTATAGTATTGTACGTGCAGATGTACACTCTCACCTTCTCCCGGGCATTGACGATGGCTCGCCCGATATGGAAACTTCCATTGAGTTGATAAGCGGAATGAAGCGGCTGGGATATAAAAAGCTGATTACTACTCCTCATATTATGTGGGACGTATATAAAAATACGGTGCCAATTATTTTAGAAAAATTGCAGGAGGTGAAGCGTCGGCTAGCAGACGAACAGATCGAAATAGAACTGCAGGCCGCAGCCGAGTATTTTATTGATGAATATTTGGGCGAGTTAGTGGAGCGAAAAGAACCCTTGTTGAGTTTTGGGAAAAACTTTGTTTTGGTAGAATTCTCCATGGTGAGCCAGCCATTTGAATGGAAAAAAACACTGTTTGAAATGCAGATCCAGGGCTACCAACCAGTGATCGCGCATCCCGAGCGATATGCTTACCTGGATCGGAATAAAAACTTCTACGATGAATTGAAAAGCGCAGGATATCTTTTTCAACTAAACATGCTCTCATTAAGCGGCCAATACGGGAGTTCCGTAACTGAACTGGCCCGCTACCTGACTAAAAAAGGGTACTATGATCTTATTGGTACCGATCTGCACCATGCAAGGCATCTCGAAGCTTTAAAAAGTCCTTCCGTTTTTTCTTCCCTTCAGCAATTGTTGGATTCCGGAAAGATCCTTAATCCCACTCTCTAATTAAACCTTGTCTTTCACTGTTGTGGCTGCCCAAATCATGATTGGCAGTATCCTTGCCCTCATTTACCAGATTGGAAAATTATTTAAAGTTTAAACAATCATTTAGATTTTGTATCGCGAAGATGGAGTAATTTTAGAAGAAGAAATAAACCGATTTTGTATGGCAAGTTTGGAATTCAATAATCTGCTCGTCAATAATGCTGATTTCTTAAAGCCTTTCGCAAATAACCTTACAAAGGATTCTGAAATAGCGAAAGATCTGTTCCAGGAAACTTTATATAAAGCCCTGGCTAACCAGGAGAAGTATAATGTCGGCACCAATATAAAGGCATGGCTTTTTACGATCATGCGTAATATTTTTATCAATGATTATCGACGAAAAGCAAAGCAGCAAACTATTTTCGACAATACGCCAAACGACTTTCTTCTCAATCATAACCAGGCGGCCGTATATAACCACGCAGAAACTGATCTGCGGATAAAAGAAATATACCAGGCCATCCATTTATTGCCCGAAATATTTAAAACTCCTTTTCTCTTGTATTTTGACGGATACAAATACCATGAAATAGCCGAGGCGCTGAATGAACCGCTTGGAACAATTAAAAGCCGGATACACTTTGCCCGGAAACTCCTAAAAGAACAAATCAAAAGGTATTAAAAATTTAGTGAATACCCCGCAGGTAATATTGGTTGATGAGCACGACAACGACCGGGGCGTTATGGATAAAATGGAAGCTCATCAAAAAGGTCTGATTCACCGGGCATTCAGCATTTTTATTTTTAATTCAAAAGGCCAGATGCTTTTACAGCAGCGGGCGATTAACAAATACCATAGTGGTGGCTTGTGGAGCAACTCATGTTGCAGTCATCCCTATCCCGGGGAAGAGATTAAAGAGGCTGCTATCCGAAGATTGAATGAAGAACTCGGTTTCGAAACTCCCCTCGAAAAGATATTTGATTTCATTTACCAGGTTTCGTTCGAAAATGGGTTAGTTGAAAACGAATTTGATCATGTTTTTGTCGGGCGATATGATGGCAATGTAGAAGTGAATTCTGATGAAGTCAATGATTATGTCTTTAAGTCAATGCAACAGATCAGGTCGGAACTGGAAGCCACACCTGGACTTTATACAGAATGGTTTAAAATATCTTTTCCGAAAATTGAAGTCTGGTGGCAGCAACATTTTGAAGAGAAATAAAGGTTCAAGGTAAAAGGGACAAGGTACAAGGTACAGGGCCCAAGCGTTAATAGCTCGATACATCTTTCTCTCGTTAATTGTCCTGGTCAAACTGCAAAAATTCTCTTTTTACCGCTTTCAATAAACTAAAGATCTGCGCAGCTTCTATTGCCAACATTACAACCAGGGCAAGAAGTACAAACCACGGAAAATTTATTCTTGGAATTATCACATGCTCAAATTTTTCGTAATACCAGCCCGCAAGGGAAATTCCCAACGCGAGCCCAGTCAATAGAAATGAGAGCAGGGAAAATAATATTTTGAGAAACATTACCTGGATCGTTGAGTAACCAACTTTGAAATTTTCAAAAATGGCAGCTGGAATTATCAGGAGCAGCGTCACCCAGCTCCAGTTCTTGCCAAACCAGTTCGCGAACGTTGTATTGAGCAAAAGGATCAGTATAATTGAAACAAGAGACCAGGGGAACAATAGAAACCACGAGGCTCTTTCATAACGGCGTGTTGGCATATAAACAGTTTAGGTTTTATTTGAAAAAATAAAAAGAAATTCTCAAGTGGGGAAATTCCTTCTTAAAGCAGGCAGCAATATTTTTTTATTAGTTGTCTTATAGAAGTTGATGATAAAAAATAGGAACTTTTTGTTAAAAAAGTATTTACATTAGAGCATATTTTGAAAAAGCCGGAGAATATACGATTGCTGCAGCAGGCCGTCGCCTGCTTTGACGATACCCAAGCTTACAAAAAACTTTTTTTGTTGTTCTATCCTTCGCTGGTGCATTTTGCGGTTTCAATTATAAAGTCAAAGGAGTCAGCCGAGGAAATTGTGTCTGATGTGTTCATTAAGATCTGGCAAAAACGGCAGCACCTTGAAAAAGTTGAAAACCTGTCGTTCTATCTTTTCACATCAGTCAAAAACAGGTGCATCAATCAGTTTAATGACCTCAAAAATCGAACTGGAATTACTATTACTGACGTTTCCATTGAGTTTAAAAGCATCTACCACGATCCTGAACAAAAAATGATCTCCGCCGAGACCATCAAACAAATACAAGAAGCCATACAGGACCTACCCCCCAGGTGTCGGTTAATTTTTAAATTAGTAAAGGAAGAAGGGCTTAAGTATAAGGAAGTAGCCGAACTACTCCAATTATCCGTGAAGACCATAGAGAACCAAATGTCCCTGGCTTTCAAAAAGATCGGGTCAGCCATTAACTTTAAGGTCCACCAACTGGCAGTTTTTTCAAAAAATTAAAAAATCACGACAATCTTTTAGGGGTAATGCTCTGAATTACTGTCTATAACAATATCCACAACTGTATATATGACAATTGACAGATTTTGGGACCTTCTCTCAAAGAAACATTGCGGCGAGGCGAGCTCTTCCGAATTAGCAGAACTCGAGGAAATATTGCTCACCCGTCCCGAATGGAAAAACACTGCCGAAGTATTAGCTAATCTTAGCTTTCAATCAACCGTTTTTGAAAATAATGGAGAAGCCGAAAAAGCATTTGAGGATCATCTAACCAGGATGAAAAAAGCTGACGTTGAATTTGACGAAATTGAGCCTGGTTATAATGAAATAGAATCAGTTCGTAAAAGGAGAAATCTGAAAAAGTGGCTGATCTCAGCAGGTGCAGTTGCTACAGGTCTTGTTCTCTTTTATTTACTTAGGATTCTGATGGTCAGCTCAGAAATGCAGAATGGAAGCCGATCAACTTTGAGCCAGGTAAGTACCAAACCGGGCTCAAAAACTCAAATTCAATTGCCTGACGGATCAGTCGTCCGGCTGAATTCGAGTAGCAGCCTGACCTACGATAAAAATTTCGGAAAGAATATAAGGGAGGTAAACCTTAGCGGTGAAGCATTTTTTGATGTCACAAAAGATTCTTCCCATCCCTTCATAATTCATACGAATGTGATCGATATAAAGGTATTGGGAACTGCCTTCAATGTGAAATCATACCCCAATGATGCAAACACAGAAACAAGTCTGATTAGGGGCAAGGTTGAGGTCACTGTTAAGAACCGTTCAAATGAAAAGATCTATTTGGAGCCTAATGAAAAACTAGTAGTGGCTAATAATAATGCAACTATAAACAACACACCCCCCGATCAACCTCATCAAATCGATAATAAAGCGGATCATTCTTCGAAACCCGTTTATGCAGTTCAACATTTAACATACTATCCCGTCGACAGTACCATCATCGAAACTTCGTGGGTTGACAATAAGCTAATATTCCAGGCAAACGAAACATTTCTGGAAGTAGCACTAAAAATGGAAAGGTGGTATGGGGTGAAGATCAAATTTGCTGACGAGGAAGTGGCAAAGATCAGGCTGTTTGGAAGTTTTACCAATGAAACAATTGACCAGGCATTGGATGCCTTACGTGAAGGCAATGGGTTTAACTATAAAATTTCAGGAAACGAGATCACTATTACTAAATAACTAAAATAAAACGATCGCTATGCTGCCGCCAGTTAATACGTCTTGAGAACGAAAATAAAAAACGAGATCCTGTTTGCGCCAGGATCCCGTATAAGGTTAAACTTTTCGGATCAATAAGTGAAGAGCCAAATTATCTAACCTCTTTAATTGAATGTATGAATAAAATTACAAATCAACATGCTTTACTACAAGTCTATCTTTTTAAAAAAATTGTAAGGATTATGAGATTGACGATAGCCTGTTTGCTGATTGCCTCCCTGCATGTATCTGCTTCGGGTTACTCTCAGGATAATATTACACTTAATCTTAAATCGGTTGAGCTGCGTAAGGCTTTTATCGCCATCGAGAAGAAAACTGACTATCGCTTCTTGTTCAATGAAAATCTCATTGCTCATAAACCAAAGATCGATATACAGGTAACAGAAAGACCCGTTACGGAGGTGCTGGATCAATTACTCCAAAACACAGGGATCACTTATAAAGTACTAAACAATAAACTGGTTGTTTTGAAAGAGGCTTCTGATCCGATAAACATTGAAGATTATAAAGATGTTCGAGTTACCGGCCGCGTCACGTCTACTGAGACTGGTGATGGGATGGTGGGAGTTTCTGTTACTGTCAAAGGAAGCACCCTTGGCACTACAACTGATGCCACAGGCAACTTCGCCATCACTGTACCCGATAATTCTACATTGGTGTTCAGCTATGTTGGATATGACAGTAAAGAAGTAGCGGTCGCTGGCAAGACCGTTATAAATGTAACATTGTCGTTATCTACCAAGGTACAGGAACAGGTAGTAGTGATTGGTTATGGTACTGCAAGCAAAAGAGATCTGACCGGTTCCATCGTAAAGGTCAGTGGAAAGGAAGTGGCTGATAAGCCAAATTCGAATCCTATTTCATCATTGCAAAGTAAGGTTGCCGGCCTCTACGTAGTGAATAATGGTACGCCGGGATCAGAGCCCGATATCCGCATTCGTGGTACAGTGAGTATTGGGCAGGTACATCCCTTGTATGTAGTGGATGGTATCTTACAGGACGATATCGATTACCTAAATCCGACTGACATTGAGTCGATCGAAGTTTTAAAGGACCCCTCTTCGCTCGCCATTTTCGGTGTAAGAGGAGCAACGGGGGTGATAGCTATCACAACCAAAAGAGCCAAGGCCGGTGGATTGGTAATTAATTTAAATACTTCGTATGGAACCAAAAAGTTAGTTGATAAGATAAAGATGGCGGATGCCAATCTTTTCGATCAACTTTTTGCCGAAGAAAATGCAAATAACGGAGTCGCTACACCCGACTATTCAGCACTAAGTGCGAATACTGACTGGATAGACGCAGTGACCAGGACGGGAAAGTTTAGCAACACTAGCTTGAGTATCTCTTCCAGTACAGACAAAAATAAATTCATACTAGGGCTGGGATATATCTATGATGAAGGCATCATCATTCATGAAAGATTAGAAAGAATGCTTCTTTCAATGAGTGACGAAGTGAGATTTTCCAAAGCGTTAAAGATCGGTGTAAACTTAAACGCTTCGCGTCAACAAAATCCCTACACCAACTATGGTGGCAACACGGCCAGGTTGGATGATGCAAGAAAAGTAATGCCGCAGGTATCCGCGGGAACGAAACAGTTTAAAGTAAAAGATCCTTATGGACCGGATAGCATTAATCAAAACATTTATTCGGGCCTGGATGTGGCGCTTCAGAGTGCTGGCGTTGTCAATCCTGTGCTGGAAATAGAAAATAGCTGGAACAAGCAGCTCAATTATGAGTACAGAGCTGTAGGTAGTGTTTATGTCGATCTGACCTTCCTGAAGAATTTCAATTTCAGGCCTACATGGTATGCTGACATAAGCACACTGGATCTTCGCCAATATACACCGCTTTATTATGCGTATGATCCGCTAACAGATAATCCTTATTTATATAGCACGAAGACGAGTGTTTATCAGAGTACTCAAACCTGGAGAAAATTCCAGCAAGACTATATTCTTACTTATAAAAAACAATTTGGTGATCATAACATAACGGCAATGGGTGGCTTCACCACTTATTATTTTGGAACTTTCCAGCAGTTTGGAACCTCGAACCAGGGAACCGGACCTTCTGACCAGCCCATCCCGAATGATAAAAGGTTATGGTACTTGAACAATGGATTTGGTGTGACATCGCAAGATCCACGTCAAACCAACTCTTTCCAGGCGGAGGCTACAACAGTATCATACCTCGCGAGAGCCTTATACAATTACAAGAATAAGTATTATTTAAACGCTTCTTTCCGCGATGATGCTTCTTCCCGTATTCCCGAGAAAAATCGTCATCAGCAGTTTTGGTCTTTAGGAGGTGCGTGGGAATTAAGCAGAGAAGATTTTATGCAGAGTATCGAACAAATTAATTTCTTAAAATTAAAAGCTTCCGTGGGTGTTTTAGGTAATCAAAGTACTTACGATCCTACCGGTGGCGCCAATTCATATTATCTTTTCTATCCTGGAGTTAAGACCGGAACAGTAGCTCCATTTGGGGAGAATTTGGTTACAGGAGCTTTACCTGCTTACGGAGTCAGCCCGGACTTAAGATGGGAAACTGTGCATGCAACTGATGTTGGATTGGAACTAAATGCATTCAATAACCGGCTACATTTTGAAGCAACTTATTACAATAAAGTTACCAAGGATATGATGACCTATGTTGACCTGGGTTCCCTTGGATTGGATAACAAACTCGAAAATGGCGGTGAATTGAAAAACTGGGGCGAGGAATTTTCAGCAACATGGACACAAAAGGTAAACAATGATCTGAGCATTAACCTTGGAGGCAATATTACTTTCATGAAGAACGAGGTGAAGAGCGTAGCTGCAGACATTCCAAATGGTACAATTATCAGAGGATTTGCTAACAACGGAAGTGCAGAAGCCAGGACCTTACCGGGCTATCCTATTGGATCTTTTTTTGGTTATGTAGTGGAAGGACTTTATCAGAGCAATCTTGATATTCTTACCTCACCGCCCGCTTCTTCAATTGGTGCTTATCGTGCCGGTGATTTTAAATTTAAAGATGTCAATGGCGATGGTGTTATTGATGCAAACGACCGCACGGTGATTGGTGATCCTTCTCCGGATTTTATTTACGGGGGATCGGTTGATATCAATTATAAAAGATTGAGTCTAGGCATTGATATAGGCGGTGTTTACGGAAACGAGGTTTTCAGAGTATGGGGATCATTGGAATCGCCTTTCCAAAGGGTGAATTACCCGCAGTTTAAAGAAGAAAGATGGCATGGTGCCGGCACTTCAAACTGGGAACCCATCATTAGCCAGGCCGACCGCTTCAACTACAATGGCTCAACATACAATATTGAAGATGGCAGTTATATCCGCATCAGGAATCTGCAGCTTGGATATGATTTTGATCCAAAACTGGTAGCCGGAGCTCGTATTAAAGCATTGCGTGTTTATGCCAACGTACAGAACTTGAAAACATGGAAGCATACTAAAGGCTATACTTCTGAATTTGGAGGAGACGCCACAGGTTTCGGGTTTGATTTTGCAGGAGGTGCTATTCCTCGTGTGTTCACCTTTGGATTAAATGTGACATTCTAAATCATCAATTAAGAAATTAAGAATATGAAAAAATCAAATAAAATTTTCGTGGGTTTGTTTCTTGTTGCGGTTATTGGTATTGTAATAACCGGATGTAAGAAATTTCTTGACAGAAAGCCCTTATCACCGACGCTTAATGACTATGGTAGCCAATTGGACGGCCAGGCAATAGGTATGTATTCAATTTTCAATTCTTATGCGGGTTTTAATACTTTGCCATGGCTGGATTTTAACAGTATAAGAGATGACGACGCACAAAAGGGAAGTAGCACTACTGATGGGGCCGAGATCAATACGGAGTTTGAAACCTTTCAGTATACAAAAGATGATTGGGCAACGAATAGTTACTGGGATGATCACTATTATATGATCAATAAAGCAAACCAGTTATTATTCTACGCCGATTCATTAAACGCTACCGATGAAGCGTCCTTAAGAAATGTTGGCGAAGCACATTTCTTCAGAGCTTATTCCTATTTCGAATTAGTGAAGGCTTATGGAGAAGTGCCGAAGATCGACTACTATTATACTGATGCTTCAAAAGGCGTTCAACCTAAATCGCCGGTAGATGCAATTTATGCCTTGATTGATGAGGACCTCGATTCTGCTTCTGCATTGTTGCCGGTGAACTGGTTTAACAGTACGACCAACCAAAATCCTTTCCCCGGAAGGTTGACCAGCGGAGCGGCAAAAGCTCTTTGGGCACAGACTTACCTATTCAGGCAGAACTGGGCGCAGGTAATTGCTCTGTGCGACCAGATCATTAGTTCCGGTGAATACGCCTTGCTCGACAATTTCGTTGATGTTTGGAAAGATGGTGTTGGCGGCGCCGGCAAGAACAGTAAGGAGTCAATTTTGGAGCAGCAGGCGTATCTTGGCCCCGGTGGAAGTCCTGACTATGGCTCTTTTTATGGAGTTTCACAAAATGTTCGCCAGGGGGGCGCAAGCTCTGAATGGAATTTAGGCTGGGGCTGGAATACTCCTACCGATGTTTTGGTCAGTGCCTGGGACAACACCGACCCAAGAAAAGCAATGACCATTTTGTTCTCTGGTCAATCTGATGGCGGTCCTGCCACGGGAGGATACGGGGCTACGTTGCCGCCTTATGGTCCGGGCACAGCATTGGATCAAAAGTACTGGAACAAGAAAGTATATTCCGATCCAGCCATGCGCCAATTGACTGGCCAAGTCACGTCGGGCTATCCAGCATGGATAAGTCATAGAGTAATTCGCTATGCAGACATTCTTTTGATGAAGGCCGAAGCAAGCAATGAAATAGGTGAAGGCGCAACGGCGGAAGATCTACTCGAACAAATAAGAGCAAGAGCACGGAACTCAGGGTCGAACCCCGCAGCATTGCCTCACATCACCTTTGCTAGTAAGGACCAGATGCGCACAGCTATCAAGAATGAAAGGCGCTTTGAATTTGCCATGGAAGGTTATAGATTTTATGATCTTGTTCGTTGGGGCGATGCGGTCAGTGCCCTGAGTAGCTTAGGTTATACCAATCGCGCTCGGTATTATCCTATCCCGCAAAAAGCGATTGATATTTCAGGTGGAGTGTTAGTACAAAACCCGGAATGGTAATTAAAAATTTGTCTCATTTTTAAAAATGCTTTTATGTTAAGAAGAAAAGATCTTTTAAAAATTGTAGCGGTAGCAATACCAGCTTTGGCAATACTCAGTTGCCAGAAAATGGAGAAACCGACGCTTGCCAGCGATTATCCGCAAGATCATGAGGTAACACCAACAACACCTCTTCGATTTTTCTTAAGTTTTGATTCAACAAAGACGGAGGACCAACAGATCAATATCCGTTTCAAAGATAGCATTTCTCAATACCCCAGTTTTTTCCCGGCTTCATCCATCACATTCTCACCCGGAATTAACGGAACGGCGTATGACGGGCCGAGTGATGCTTACTTAAGCTATGTTAATGTCAATGATTTTGTGTCAACCGCAGAGAGTTTTACGGTTGCGTTTTGGGAAAAAAGAAATGGAGCACCTGATGGAAATGCCGCTTTTTTGTATAATATTTCTTCGAGCAATGGCAACTGGGCAAACACGACGATGTTTTTGCTGTTTGACTGGAGCAACCCCGTCAACAATGATTCTGCAATTATTAAATTCTATGTGGTCGATAAGAATGTAAGCGATGCATGGTTAACCTGGGAGGGACCAAACAGAGTGCCAGGCATACAAGACAACAATTGGCATCATTTAGCTTTTGTGTATGATGCTGCAACGTCAAAGATGACGTTGTATGTCGATGGTGTGCCTAATGGTCATGTTCCGGAATGGGGAGGCCATGGTCCTGTAAATATGGATGGAACTAAAGTATCGGCATTTAATCTTGGAGGAAGGAACACTGCAGACCTGGGATGGGGGCAAGAATGGGGTGGTGGATTGGATCAGTTTAGAATGTATAATACAGCACTATCTGCTGCAGAAGTACAGAGCTTGTATACTGGCAAAATGTAAGCTTTTCGTTTAAGGTCGTTTTTAAATTATAAACAAAGGCTGAAATTCCGTTTCAGCCTTTTTACATTAAAGTGCGTTATACCAAAAAATTTTCAGGCCAATATAGATATGCAATTTTCCTGGGGATCATCATTTCCTGTGTTTTCTTTTTGGCGAAATGCGTAAACAGTAATGACAAGAAAGAAAATCAATCACGAGGTGATATGTTCAAAAGATTTGCAGGATCGAGATCCTGTGCCAACTGCCACCAGGATATTTATAACAAACATCTCCTTACGGAACATCATCTTTCCTCAGCACCATCAACCGATAAAAATATTTTAGGAAGCTTTGAAACCGGGAAAAATGTTTTTGCGTTTGATCCTTTCACAGACGTGAAAATGGAAAAAAGAGACAGCGGTTTTTACCAGGTGGAATATAACAATGGGAATAAGATACGGGAAGGAAGATTTGATATAGTCGTTGGTTCCGGGAGAAAAGGGCAAAGCTATTTAAGTTGGATGAACAACAGGTTAGTTCAATTGCCCATAACTTATTTTTCTCCTGAAAAACAATGGTCCAATAGTCCGGGTTATCCGCCGCATATGGTCGTCTTTTACAGACCCATTACTTCAAGATGCCTTGAATGTCACAGCACTTATTTTGAAAAGACTTCTGATCCATCCAAAAAACTTGAAACGTTTGACCATAATAAGGTCATCTATGCAATAGACTGTGAAAAATGCCATGGGCCTGCTGCAGAGCACGTGGCATTTCATTCTAAAAATCCATCAGCAACGGAAGCAAAATTTGTAGTGAACCCCGGCAAACTTCCTCGTGAGCGGTTACTGGATCTGTGCGCATTATGTCATGGAGGTGCACTCACAAAAACAAAACCATCATTTCAATTCGAGGCAGGTGATACACTTTCGAATTATTTTTCGCTGCAGGCAGTCGCTCAAAACGCAGATAATATTGATGTGCATGGAAATCAATTTGGACTACTTTCACTAAGCAAATGTTTTGTGATCGGGAAGGTCACTTGTATAAGCTGTCATAACGTTCATGAAAATGAAAATGGGAAGATCGAAATATTTTCTCAACGATGCATTAGTTGCCACAGCAATGGTCACGAAAAAATATGCAAAATGACAGATCAAATCGGGCCATCGATCACGCAAAATTGTATTGATTGCCACATGCCCAAACAGTTCTCACATGGTGTCGCAGTTTATTTGCAGGGGGCAGATGCGCCCACCCCTGCGCTTATGCGAACCCACTACATAAAGACTTATCCGAATGAAACTCAAAAAATAGTAAACTTATTAAAAAATAAAAGGGCATCTTATAAGCAATTCCGGAATTGAAAATGAAAATTAAAATGTCAAGATCATTCTTTTTAGGTAACTTTTTTGTGCTCTTAGTGCTTCGTTGTGTTCATTGTGTCCTTTTTCTCGGGTCACAAAGGTCACGAAGAAAACACAATGAGCACAAAGCATTTTCCAGGTTGGAATTCACAAGACATCCGCAGCTTGATAAGGCGGTACTTATCATTTTCGGTGTGTTCCTAACGCTATTTTCGTCCTGCCACCGTTCAAATACTTTGTTTACCTCATTGTCTCCATCCAAGACCAATATTCATTTTACTAACACCCTTGAATCAAAAAAAGCGTTTGGCATTCTTTATTATTTATACTACTACAATGGAGGGGGAGTAGCTACAGGTGATATAAATAACGATGGGCTGCCTGATATTTATTTTACAGCAAACAGCAAGGGGCATAATAAACTGTACCTGAATAAGGGCAACTTTAAGTTTGAAGATATCACTGAAAAAGCGGGCGTTGCAGGAACTTCAGATTGGTGCAGCGGGGTTACGATGGCTGATGTAAACGGCGATGGCTACCTGGACATCTATGTAAGTGCTGTAAATATCGAAGGAAAATTAAAAAGCAGGAATGAGCTATTCATCAACAATGGAAATGGCACATTTATCGAAAAGGCAAAAGAATATGGATTAGACTTTTCCGGCTTTACATCGCAGGCAGCTTTTTTTGACTATGATCATGATGGCGATCTTGATTGCTACGTTCTTAATCAATCACACAGGCCGAACGACAATATTGTTGATACTTCCAACCGCAGAAAATTCGATGCAAGGGCTGGCGACCGACTTTACCGGAATGATCTGATTCCTTCCCCTACCGGGCAAGGAAAGGTGGGGGCCTTTACTGATGTTTCCGCTCAAGCAGGGATTTATCAAAGCAGTCTTGGATACGGGCTGGGAATTGCAGTTGCCGATCTCAATAACGATGGGTGGGATGATATTTACATTGGTAATGATTTTCATGAAAATGATTATTACTATATCAATAACGGTAACGGAACTTTTACTGAAAGTGGTGCAAAGCATTTTGGACATTATTCACGCTTCAGCATGGGCAATGACATTGCAGATTACAATAACGACGGGCAACCCGACGTGATCACAGTAGATATGCTGCCGACCGAAGAGAAAACTTTGAAAACTTATGGTAGTGAAGAAAATTATGACATTTATAATTTCAAAGTGTTGCGAAATGGATTCCAGCAGCAGGTTTCAAGAAATTGTTTACAACGCAATAACGGAAGTGGCGTAAGTTTTAGTGATGTCGGATTAGTTGCAGGTATTTCTTCAACAGATTGGAGCTGGTGTCCTTTGCTTGCCGATTTTGACAACGACGGCAATAAGGATCTGTTTGTATCAAGCGGAATTGTAAAGAGACCTGTTGATATGGATTATGTTCGTTTTGTTTCGGCTCTTGTGAGAAGAATAAACAGGGACACTTCCGATCAGTATGATCAAATTACGGTAGATAAAATGCCCGACGGCTCTTCTCATCCTTTTCTTTTTCAAAATACCGGGGATAGTTCATTTAAAGACGTTAGCAATTTGTGGGGAACGAGTAATATGAAAGGATATTACAATGGCGCCGCTTATGCTGACCTCGATAATGATGGCAAGCTGGATCTTGTGATAAATTGTATCGATGCTCCTGCAGTAATTCTAAAAAATAATGCTCCAAAGAAAAATTATATTTCGGTGTCGTTTAAAGGAAATGATTCAAACACGTTTGGTGTTGGAACAAAGGCATATTTATTTACAGGTAGAAAAGGATCCAATAGCTATCGGATACAGTATCAACAGTTGATGCTCACCAGGGGATTTCAATCTTCATCGGATGCAAGACTTCATTTTGGATTAGACAGTTTAACCACGATTGATAGCCTTCTTGTCGTGTGGCCCAATCAAAAATACCAGGTTTTAAAAAAGGTAACGGCGAATAAGCAATTAGTAGTTGATCAGAGAGATGCTTTGGATAGTTTTATCTACGATCGGTTTTTTCCAAAGAGCAAAGAGCTTTTTGAAAATATAACCAGCGAAATAAACTGCAAATGGAAGCACACCGAAAACAATTTTAATGATTTTAATGTTGAATATCTTATTCCGCATAAAGAAAGTACAAGAGGGCCTAAAATTGCGGTGGGCGATATTAACAAAGACGGTCTTGACGATTTTTATGCCTGCGGCGCTCGCGGACAGGCTGGTGCCTTGATGTTGCAGCAATCAAACGGAACGTTTGTCCCGGTGGACACAGCCCTGTTTAATAAGGATGCACTGTATGAAGATGTTGATGCTGCGTTTTTCGATGCGAATGGTGACGGCTGGCAGGACCTTATTGTAATAAGCGGAGGTAATGAACCACAAGGCAATTCACCTGTTCTTTTAGAAGACAGACTATACCTGAATGATGGCCGGGGACATTTTACAAGGAAGACTGATTTCTTAACACAGCAGCTCTATAATAAATCCTGCGTTGCTGTTGCAGATGTAGATCATGATGGTGATATGGATATATTTATCGGAACACTGTCGGCCACGATGGCCAACAACTTTGGAGTTCCAATGAGCTCTTATTTATTTCTAAATGACGGCAAAGGAAAGTTTAATGCCGCTCCTTATCAAGCCATTCAGCTTAACAATATTGGGATAGTCACTTCCGCAAAATTTACAGACTTCAACAATGATGGATGGCCTGACCTCGTAGTCACCGGTGAATGGATGCCGATGAAAATTTTTATGAACAACAAAGGGAAATTTACCGAAACAGATATTCCGCAATCAACTGGACTTTGGCAAACGGTCTACACAACTGATGTAAATGGGGATGGTTATCCAGATATACTTGCAGGCAACTGGGGACATAATTCAAAACTATGGGCCGGCAAGGATGGCACTTGCAAATTATATGTAAAAGATTTTGACAATAATAGCTCGATCGAGCAAATCTTATGCTATACCATCAATGGAAAGGAATATACCTTTTTAGCGAAGGACGAATTGGAACGTTCTCTGCCGGTTCTTAAGAAAGCCTATCTCACCTATTCGGAAGTGGCGGGTAAAACAGTTCAATATGTATTTTACGATCTGTTTAAAGATTATATTGAATTAAAAGCAGAAACCCTCAGCTCGTCCTGCTTTATAAATGATGGAAAAGGGAAACTGCCTACCGGCCAGGCAAGCTTTGTAAGAAGGGATCTGCCGCAGGAGTTGCAACTGGCTCCGATAATGAGTTTCACCGGCGATGCAAGCGGAGATCTCTTGGCCGCAGGAAATTTTTATGGTGTTATTCCTTACGAAGGTCGTTATGATGCCTTGTTCCCTACTGTGTTCTCATTCGACAAAACGGAAAATAAATTTAAGGTATCGTCTATTCTTCCCGCAATAAATGGTGAGATGAGGGATGCAAAATGGTTAAACGATAAGCAGGGAAATAAGATACTGGCCCTGGCAAGGAATAACGATTCTTTGATTTTTTTGAAACCAAACAGTAAATAATCTTTCACTCCAATTATTAATGACTATGCGGTGGAACTTTTTAATAGGGACCTTTTTATTGTTTGGACTATTGTCCGTGCAATCAAACTGTTCAAAGGGTAAGAATACCGACACGACAGGTAGCAATAACAACAATAACAATAACTCTTCCGCTGCTAATGTATCTTCATGGATCACCAACGGTGACCGCTCTGCATCGTTACAGAAGCAAGCCGACATTCATTTTGGCACGGCAAGTAACAACTATCAAAATATCGATGTTGATTCAACCCAAACGTTTCAGACGATAGATGGGTTTGGATATTCCTTAACGGGAGGAAGCGCTTATTTGATCAATCGTCTTAGTGCTGCCACGAAAAATTCCCTGCTCCAGGAATTATTTGGCACAGGCGAGAATTCGATTGCAGTAAGTTATTTAAGGATCAGTATTGGTGCGTCTGACCTTAACGCTTCTGTTTTTAGCTACGATGATATGCCTACGGGACAGACTGATGTCAATCTCGAGCACTTCAGCCTTTCACAGGACACGCTGGACCTGGTGCCGATAGTAAAACAAATTCTTGCCATCAATCCAAATATAAAGCTCCTTGGTTCACCGTGGAGCCCACCGGTGTGGATGAAAGACAATGGAAGTTCGGTTGGTGGAAGTTTGCAGACACAGTACTATGATGCATATGCCCGCTATTTTGTAAAATATATCCAGCAAATGCAGGCAAACGGGATCACGATCCATGCAATCACCCCGCAAAATGAACCGTTGTACGGTGGCAATAATCCAAGTATGGTCATGACAGCGCAGCAGCAAAGCGATTTTATTAAAAATAATCTTGGTCCTGCTTTCCGAACCGCAGGGATCAACACCAAAATAATTCTGTACGATCACAACTGCGACAGGCCTGATTATCCAATAGCCATCTTAAATGATGCCGCTGCAAACCCTTTCGTGGATGGCTCAGCATTTCACTTGTATGGCGGTGACATCAGTGCATTGTCGACTGTTCACAATGCCTTTCCGGATAAAAATCTTTACTTCACCGAACAATGGACAGGAGCCAAAGAAAGGTTTGATGACAATCTCAAATGGCATGTAAAAAATGTCATCATCGGTACGGTAAGGAATTGGGGAAGGGTGGCGTTGGAATGGAATTTAGCGAGTGATGGTAATTATAATCCTCACACACAGGGAGGATGTACTGAATGCAAGGGGGCTATCACATTAGATGGTTCGGTCAATAGAAATGTTTCTTATTATATTGTTGCACACGCATCCAAATTTGTGCCGCCAGGTTCTGTTCGTATTGCCAGCAATATTGCGGGTAACTTATACAATGCCGCGTTCATAACGCCTGCAGGTAAAAAAGTTTTGATTGTGGAAAATGATGGAACATCAGGCGCAAGTTTCAATATAAAGTTCAATGGACAGTGGGTAGCAGCCAATCTCGCAGCAGGTGCAGTGGGTACATTTGTTTGGTAATTCCATTGTTGAATTGTTGAAGGGTTAAATTGTTAATCTCGAATGACCAACTTTTTGTAACTAAAAACCGAACAGCAATTTAACAATGTGACAATAGAACAATATAGCAATAGAACAATATTCATCACCTTAAAACATTTCGATAATGAACAATCTGGTTTGCCTGGCTTGCCTTTTTCTAGTTGCTGCTTGTTCAGAAAATAGAGTAGCCAACGAATCAACCGCGCCAACGACCGACACTTCTTTTAGTATTGACGGAAAGAAAGTCATTGTTTATACAACTGCTGATAGCACCCAATACAGGCTATCGCCAACGGACACGTTATCGTTTGGTGATTTTGACCAGCCGCTAGAAACGCAGGTAAGTATTTTTATTGATCCTTCTCATACGTTTCAAACTTTTCTTGGAATAGGTGGCGCCTTAACCGATGCGGCTGCTGAAACTTTTGCAAAACTCCCTGCCGACAAACAACAAGAAGTCCTGCAAGCCTATTACGACAAGGATAAAGGAATCGGGTATACACTCGGGAGAACGAATATCAACAGTTGCGATTTTTCAAGCGATACGTACACTTACGTGACTGACGGTGATAAGGAATTAAAATCATTCAACCTTGGGCACGATGAGAAATTTAAAATTCCACTGATAAAAAAAGCAATAGAAGCAGCAGGTGGTAAATTAGATCTATTTGTCAGCCCGTGGAGCCCTCCGGCCTGGATGAAAGACAATAACGATATGTTGCATGGCGGTAAATTGAAACCTGAGTTTTATGATTCGTGGGCTAATTATTATGTGAAGTTTATACAGGGTTATGAAAAAGAGGGTATTCCTGTTTGGGGCCTGACAGTTCAGAATGAGCCAATGGCCAAGCAAACATGGGAAAGCTGTATGTACACCGCAGATGAAGAAAAGAATTTTATTAAAAATAATCTTGGCCCTACTCTCCAAAAAAACAATTTGGGTGACAAAAAATTAATTGGCTGGGATCATAATCGCGATCTCATCTATCAAAGAGCTTCTTCACTGCTCAATGATCCTGATGCCGCAAAGTATCTATGGGGCATAGGTTTTCACTGGTATGAGGTATGGAACGGAGGATATCAATATGACAATGTAAGAAGAGTCTATGAAACTTTTCCGGGGAAAAACCTGATGTTAACCGAGGGCTGCAACTCTCCATTTAGCTGGCAAACCTTTAATGATTGGAAATGGGGAGAAACCTATGGTGAGAATATGATACAGGATTTTAATAATGGAGCGGTGGCATGGACAGACTGGAATATTCTTCTCGATGAAACAGGCGGTCCGAATCATGTTGGTAATTTTTGTTTTGCCCCTATCCACGCAAAAACAAAAGAAGGCACACTGTATTACCAGAACTCTTATTATTATATCGGTCATCTTTCGAAATTCATCAGGCCCGGAGCAAAAAGGATCATTAGTTCTGCAAACAGGGCTCAATTACTGACTACAGCTTTTAAAAATTCCGATGGAAAGCTTTCAGTAGTGATCATGAATTCAACAAATCAAAAATTCCCGTACAGGATGTACATCGGTAAAAAAGCGGTTGAAGCGACCAGTCTTCCCCATTCAATAAATACGCTGGTTGTCGAATAAAGAAAATTAAACCCCTGGCAAATGAGTCGTAGGAATTGTGTAGCTGTTTTGTTGGTGTTTGTGCTCTGGAGTTGTAGTAAGAAAGCAGGTGATGATTCTTCGCCGCCTGCGAACTTTGGCTCTACCGGCATAAAATTAAACGGGCAATCTGCAAATACCGCAAACTATAATGTCGGTGTCTTGCCGGCGATACAATTTTTTTTCTCGTCCACTATCGACAAGACTACTGTCAACTCTGCTGTTTCTTTCAAAGATAAAAGTGGAAGCGCTGTTGCTTATACAGTGTCGTATGAAAATAATGACAACACGGTTGTTATTAGACCATCTTCCAATTTGAAATACCTGGCTAATTATACTGTTTCTGTTGGTGGATCACTGCAATCAACGGATGGTGGACATTTGATCGGTAGTCCGACCGTAAATTTTAACACCACCATTGATTCATCCCGGAAGTTTCCGATTATTTCAGATGATGCATTGCTAACACTGGTGCAGCAGCAGACCTTCAAATACTTTTGGGATTTTGGTCATCCTGTGAGTGGGATGGCGCGGGAGAGAAATACTTCGGATAATATTGTTACAACAGGAGGAACCGGCTTTGGTATCATGGCCATTCCTGTTGCTATCAATAGAAATTTTATCACGAGACCCGATGGCCTGGCAAGAACGCAAAAGATCGTAAGCTTTTTGAAAAACAACGCGCAGCATTTTCATGGCGCTTTTCCTCATTGGATGGATGGAGCGACCGGGGCGGTAGTTCCTTTCTCAGGCAATGATGATGGCGCTGATCTTGTAGAAACTTCTGACCTGGTAATGGGACTACTAACTGTCCGCCAGTATTTCGATGGTGCCGATGCAGCGGAAACAAACTTGCGTAATGATATTAATGATCTATGGAGCCAGGTGGAATGGGATTGGTTCAGGCAAAATGGGCAAAATGTTTTGTACTGGCATTGGAGTCCAAATGTTGGATGGGCTATCAATATGACAATACAAGGATGGAATGAGTGCCTGATCACGTATGTACTTGCGGCTTCTTCGAATACTCATGCAATTCCCAAGGTAGCTTACGACAACGGTTTCGCACAGAATGGTGCAATGCAAAACAACAATACTTATTATGGTTACACGTTACCGCTTGGACAACCGCTTGGTGGTCCGCTATTTTTTGAACATTACTCTTTTTTGGGAATCGATCCCGTCGGCCTGAATGATACTTATGCGAACTACCAGGTTCAAACACTAAATCACACAAGAATTAATTATGAGTATTGCAAGGCAAATCCCCAAAAGTACTTCGGTTATAGTGATTCTTGTTGGGGTTTAACGGCCAGCGATATTCGAAATGGGTATACCGCAAGTTCTCCAACAAATGATGTGGGTGTGATCGCTCCTACAGCGTCCATTTCCTCTATCCCTTACACACCAACTGAATCAATGAAGGCTCTAAAGTTTTTCTATTATGTACTTGGCGATAAGTTATGGGGCGAATATGGATTCAAAGATGCATTCAGCCTTCAAGACCTTTGGTTTGCTGATTCATATTTGGCAATTGATGAAGGGCCCATCATTGTGATGATCGAAAATTACAGAACAGGTTTGCTTTGGGATTTATTTACCAGTTGCCCCGAGATCAAATCAGGGATGACGGCGCTTGGCTTCAGCGCACCTTATTTATAACAGAATGACGAAATCGAAATTTTTTATACCGTTGATTTTTTTAGTGATCAGCATCGGCTGCATCACAACAAATAAAAACAAACAACGAAATCCTGCCCCGGATTTAGCGTCAAAAACTATTTCTGATTCGTCCTTGCTTGATATTGTGGAAAAGCAAACCTTTCAATACTTCTTTGATGGTGCTGACCCAATGAGCGGAATGGCAAGGGAAGGTATTGATGAAGCCAACTACCCCGACAATGATAGATTGATGGTGACAAGCGGCGGTAGTGGTTTTGGAGTGATGGCAATACTCGCTGCTATTCATAGAAATTTTATCAGCAGGGATCGGGGACGTGAGCAATTAGAAAAGATCGTCAATTTCCTGGAAACAGCCGATCGGTTTCACGGTGCATGGTCTCATTGGATAAATGGTGAAACAGGAAAAGTAAAACCCTTCGGAAAAAAAGACAACGGGGGCGACCTCGTGGAAACTTCTTTTATGATCCAGGGATTGCTTTGTGCAAGACAATTCTTTAAGGATGGTAATAGTAAAGAAAAAGAATTAGCAAACAGGATGGATAAACTCTGGAGAGAAGTGGAATATGATTGGTATTGCGGTCCTGTGCCCCCAGCCGGAGAGAAAAAGGGGGGAGTTTTGTACTGGCATTGGAGTCCTGAATATGACTGGCAAATGAATTTTCCCGTTCATGGTTACAATGAATGTCTTATTCTGTATGTGCTTGGTGCGTCATCTCCCACACACGGAGTTCCTGCTGAAGTTTATCATGAAGGCTGGGCGGAAAATGGAAATATAAAAGGGAATGAATCGTACGGAGGATATACGTTACATCTGCGGCACCAGGGCAACGCACCGCACGGGGGACCTTTATTTTGGGCGCAGTATTCTTATCTCGGCCTCGACCCAAGAGGATTGAAAGATGAGTATGCTGATTACTGGGAGGAAAATAAAAACCAAACATTGATCAATCGTCAATGGTGCATTGACAATCCAAAAAATTTCGAGGGTTATGGAAAAGATAGCTGGGGACTTACGGCAAGCTATTCAATAAAGGGATACGCTGCTCACGCGCCTGATGAAAGAAATGATCTTGGCGTTATCTCTCCAACGGCGGCTTTATCATCTTTGCCCTACACACCTGAATATTCCTTGCAGGCCATGAGGCATTGGTATAATGATATGAAAGATAAAATCTGGGGAAGTTATGGGTTTTATGATGCCTTTAGTGCAACCTATAATTGGTATCCCAAGAGATACCTTGCGATCGACGAGGGACCCGTTGTCGTGATGATTGAAAATTACAGAAGTGGTTTATTGTGGAATTTATTTATGAGTTGCCCCGAAGTACAACATGGATTAAAAAAATTAGGCTTTACAAGCCCCTGGTTGAAATAAATGAACGCACGTGCTATTGAGATCGATTGCAAATATTTGTTTATTCATTTTCATAATTCTTTTACCAGCCCATGTAATTGGGCAAGGGTTGGGCCGAAACATTGTCAATGTAACATTCGGTGAAGGCAAAACAAACCCTGGTCCTCCGTTGCCTGCTGCTAACACGGGACTTACTTATACAGATGACTCGTGTGCATCTCCACCGGCGTCATACACCATTACAAATAATCTTTACAGGTGTCCTGCTACGCGGATGGGCCGCTCACAAGACAATACCTACGATGACTACGGATACATGATGTTGGTAAATGATGTGTCAAGTTCCGACAATAAAATAGTGTTTATTGATACGTTAAAGGAAGCACTATGCCCCGGTACTACGTACCGATTTTCCGTCTTTTATCTTAACACCATGATACCGGGGGGTTGCAATTCATTTGTTCATTTACCAAGACTTATTTTGAGTATTGAAACGGCTACCGGGCAAGCCATACAATCAGCTGGTACGGGGCCGATCGCCTATGCTTATGATCTTATATATGTCCCAAAATTTCGCCAGTTCTTTGTTGACTTTGACCCTCCTCCCGGAGTTGATGTTTTCGTGTTAAAAATATTAGATGACCCTTCCCAATTCAGTCGTTGCGGTTATTCATTTGCGGTAGATGATATCACATTTGCGGCATTAGGACCTGATGCGCGAATAAAGTATGATGACGCGATCGGACTTGAAATCGTGAGAAGTGTTTGTTACCAGGACAACAAAACTATTTCAGTGGGGGGAACTATTGATAGTACATTCTACGCAAACACAAGACTACAATGGCAGGAGAGTGCCGACTCAGGAGTCACCTGGACAGATATCACGGGAGAGACTTCCGATCACTACTCGAAACTTTGTTCAACACCGGGCACTTTCCTGGTAAGACTATCTGCCGGTGATGCATCGAATATGTCAAATCCTAATTGCAGAGTAGTTTCAAATGTTTTAAAGATCCAGGTAGAAGGTCCGCCGAGTAACTATACTGTGACGAGTAATTCGCCGGTATGTGCAGGAGGCGAGTTGAAGTTTGACGCTGATGGAGGCGCATCATATGAATGGAGGGGTCCCAATGGTTTCTACGATAATGTTTACTATGCCGGTATTTTTCACACTTCGCTAGCCGATAGCGGAATGTATTATGTAGACATCATATCATTGGGTGGTTGTCGTACTACGGATAGTGTCCATGTAACAATATTGGGTACAACTCACGCTGATGCTTTCCCTGATACCTCGATCTGTGTGGGTAAGTCCATACGCCTTGGTGCGAGCTACGGGACAAGTTACTCATGGTCTCCACCTGATGGTTTATCCGGGAACACTCTTAGTAACCCTGTAGCAAGACCAAATGCTACAACAATCTACACGGTAACGGTAAGCGACAGTAGCGGATGTACTGATACGGCTCATGTTCAAATAAGGGTTTTAAATAGCACTGAAGTGAGAGCGGGAATTATGGGGCCTGATGTTTTCTGCCGCCCCTCTGATTCAGCTTCATTTAAAGGTACCAGTTCAGGAATTATAATGAAATGGAATTGGAACTTCGGCAATGGACAAACGGATACTACAAATGATCCACCAGTCCAATACTATTCGATTCCTGGTAACGAAGACGATTATATTGTAAGCCTGGCAATAGCGGATACCTCGGGGTGCACCGATACTGCATATCATTTTATCAAGGTGGTGGCGAATTGTTATATCGCCGTGCCAACTGCATTTACGCCGAATGGCGATGGATTAAATGATTACCTGTATCCGCTAAATGCCTACAAAGCAACGAACCTGGTATTCAGAATATATAATCGCGGCGGTCAATTGATCTTTGAAGCGAGAGACTGGTCAAAAAAATGGGACGGAACTTTACATGGCACTCCCCAGGCCAGTGGTGTTTATGTGTGGACCTTAGAATATAATGACGCATCAAACAAAAAGGTATCATTGAAGGGAACAACGGCGTTGATAAGATAATCCTCGCGATGATTTTTTTTGTGGCTCACAGATTACACAGATTTTCACTGATATGACCTTCACATCTGTGCAGATCTGTGAAATCCGTGAGATAAATGAATTGGGCAGGAGATTACATTGAGATAAACGTCGTGATCAGTTCTTGCTCAAAAACATTTTCTTATATTTCATCGGATTCATCTGGTAGTGATTTAAGAACTGACGGTTGAAATTCGAAACATTATTATAGCCGCATTCGTAACATACTTCGGTAATTGTCATGTCATTTTCTACCAAAAGTTTAGCTGCTTTCTGCAAACG
>Ga0070661_100000512_pt1 | contig 29765 bp, 30 predicted proteins | sample KBSC43metaG_FD_64663 | JGI IMG/M metagenome (GOLD analysis project Ga0070661, IMG submission 64663) | Corn rhizosphere microbial communities from Kellogg Biological Station, Michigan, USA - KBS C4-3 metaG | ecosystem: Host-associated > Plants > Roots > Rhizosphere > Soil ... | reverse complement strand
TGCGCGAGGCGACGACGCGCGATTTCGTGAGCTACGGCATGGAGCCGGAGTTCATCGGCCGCCTGCCGGTGCGGGTCGTCTGCGATCCGCTCGGCGCGGACGATCTCTTCGAGATTCTCAAGCGCTCGGAGGGCAGCATCATCCGCCAATACGAAAGGGCGTTTCGCGCCTACGGCGTCGAGGTGCTGTTCGAGGACGCCGCGCTGCATCGCATTGCCGAGGCCGCCGAGGTCGAGAAAACGGGCGCGCGCGGGCTGCTGACCGTTTGCGAGCGGCTGCTGCGCGACTACAAATACGAGCTGCCCGACTCGGGCGTGCGTTCGTTCACGGTGAGCGAGGAGCTGGTCGCAACGCCGGCCGCGAGCCTGCGCGCGCTGCTGGAGACCGGCCACGCGGAGAAGGAGAAGGCGCTCGCCGCCATCGTGGAGGAGTTCGGTCACCGGTTCCGCGATCAGCACGACATCGACATTTCGTTCGAGCCCGAGGCCACTCGGGCGCTCGTCGAGCGGGCGCTGGCCGAGAACGGTGGCGTGCGCGAACTCTGCGAGGCGCTCTTCAAGGACTATCAGTTTGGCCTGCAGCTCATTCGGAAAAACAGCGGCCGGAGGGAGTTTCGGATTCCGCTCCGCGCGGTGGAGGATCCCGACGGCGTGCTGAGCGAGTGGGTGGTGGAATCCTATCGCAATGCGCGGGCAAACGAGGCAATATCCCCGCCTTCCCCATGAGATACTTCAAGGCCACGCTGCTTATTGGCGCCCTCTCGATCGTCGCCGTCCTGGTGCTCGATCTCACCGGCTGGATTCGCACCGCCGAGGTGCTGATGGCGCAGCTGCTCACCCGATTTTCTCCGACCGGCACGCTCGTTCCCGCATCCCATGGCCTCGTGTTGGTGACTGCGGCAGTGGTGGCGTTCTATTTCGCCTGGACCACGGTGGACATCTCGCGCCGCGCGGCCAAATCGGCCGTCGCCTTCAGCGGAATTTTCCTGATGTTGACGGGCGCGATCGTCGCGGCGCTCTACGGCACGTTCTTCTCGCCCTTCCAGGCGGTGCTCGCGGCCTTTCTGAGCTACACGATCGGCATGATCTACGGCGGTAGCGACTCCGGCGCCCGCAAGCGGGTGCTACAGCGTTTGTTCGGCCAGCGCCTCTCGCAGAAACAATTCGCGCGGCTCGTGGATTCCGAGGTTCCGCTCAGCTTTTTGGGCGCGGAACAAAACGCCTCCGTCGTCGTCTGCGAAGTCCACAATCACGTGGAACTCCTCGAGGCGCTCAGTCCCGAGGATTACGTCGCGATGACGAATCTCTATCTGCGCACGGCCTCCGATTATCTCGCGGACGCGGGCGGCTACCTCGACGAATGCGGCGGCGAAAGCCTGCGCGTCGTCTTTGGGGCTCCGCTCGAGCGGGCGGATCACGCCGTTGCCGCCTGCCGCGCCGCGCTGGAGCTTTCCGCCCGAATCGATGCGCTCAACAAGGAATGCGACGCCCGCTGGCATCAGCGCCTCGATTTCCGCGTTGGCATCAATTCCGGCGCGATGATTGCCGCCGCTTATGGCGGGGCGCGGCTCGGCTCGTTCAGTGTCGCCGGATCGACGGTGGAATTTGCCCGCCGGCTCTGCGCCGCCTGCGCGAACTACGGCTGCCGCATTCTCGTGGGGCCGGAGACGTATTCCGAAGCCAGCGAATTCATCGAGGCGCGGCCGATCGAACTGCTGCGCCGCGCGGACGGACGCCGCATCGAACTTTACGAGGTGCTCGCGCCGGTGAACGCGTTGTCGCCCGAGCGCGCGCGCAGTCGCGAGCATTTCTGGAAGGGCGTGATTTACTACCGCGACCGCCGCTGGGATCTCGCGATGGAGGAATTTTCCAAGGCGCGCGTGACCGGCATCCCCGATCCCGGCCTCGACGCCTACGTGATGCGCACGGAACGCGCCCGGCGCGGCGACACCTCGGCGCCGCTCACGCCCGCGGTGCTGGCGGAGATTAGTTGAGAGTTGAGGGCTGAAAGCTGAGAGGGAAGAAGCTTCAATGCGCCGCGGCGCCTTCATTCCTCTCAACTATCAACTCTCAACCATGAACTTTCTGTGAAGCCGGTCGATTATCCCGAGCCGTTTCAGCAGCTCGCGCGGCAGCTTCGACGCCTGCCGTCCATTGGACCGCGCAGCGCGGAACGCATCGCGCTGTGGCTGACGGCCTCGCCCGATGCCCACAGCGAGGCGCTCATTGAGGCGTTGTCCGTCGCCGCCCGGGAAGTGCGGCCGTGCGAACGCTGCGGATTTTTTGCGACGGCGCCGGAATGCGCGGTGTGCGCGGACCCCGAACGGGCCGGCCGCGAAATTTGCGTGGTGGAAACCGCCACCGACGTGCTGCCGGTCGAGCGCACCGGTTTTTTCCAGGGCCGCTACCACGCGCTTGGCGGACGACTCGCGCCGCTGGAAAATATCGGCCCGGAGGATTTGCGCATCGACGCGCTTGTCGCGCGCATCGCGGCGGAGCGGCCCACGGAGATCATTCTTGCGCTCACCTCCGACGTGGAGGGAGAGGCCACGGCGAATTATCTCGCCGAGGTGCTTGCGCCGACCGGCGTGCCGGTCAGCCGGCTCGCGCAGGGATTGCCGGCGGGCGGGGGACTGGAGCATGCGGACCAGCTCACCCTGCAGCGCGCGCTGGTCGGACGGATCGGAATGCGCCGCTGATTGCGTTTTCCGCCGTTTTGGGGCACGGTTCCCGTCGCAATGTCCTGCTCGAAGATCGATCCCACTCTGCACCAAACCAAGAAACCCGAATGGATCAAGGTGCGCCTGCCCTCGAATCCCGTCTTTTTCTCGACCAAGGGCCTGATCGCCGATCTCAAGCTCCACACCGTTTGCGAGAGCGCCCAGTGCCCAAATCGCTGGGAATGCTGGAGCCAGGGCACGGCCACCTTCATGATTGCCGGCGAACGTTGCACGCGCGCCTGCGGCTTTTGCGCGGTCGATACGGCGAAGCCCTTCGCGCTCGAGGCCGATGAACCCCAGCGCGTGGCGGAGGCGATCCGCCGACTGAAGCTCAAGCACGTCGTCATCACGGCGGTCGCGCGCGACGATCTTGCCGACGGCGGCGCGGAGCACTTTGCGCGGACGATCGAAGCCGTGCGCGGCGTCGATCCCGAGATCATCATCGAAGTGCTCACGCCCGACTTCAACGGCAAGGAAGGCCCGCTCCAAATGGTGCTCGACGCGAAGCCGCACGTCTTCAATCACAACCTCGAAACGGTCGAGCGCCTCACGCCGCTCGTCCGCTCGCGCGCCAAATACCGCCTCTCGCTCGACTTCCTGAAACGCGCCAAGGAACTCGATCCGAACGTCGTGACGAAAAGCGGCCTCATGCTCGGCCTCGGCGAAACCGAAACAGAAATTTTCGAGGCGATGGACGATCTGCGCGAGGCAAACGTCCAGGTGCTCACGCTCGGACAATATCTCCGCCCGACGCCGAACCATTTGCCCGTCGTGGAATACATCCGCCCGGAGACCTTCGACCTCTACCGCGAGATCGCGACGAACAAGGGCTTCGAATACGTCGCGAGCGGTCCGCTCGTGCGCAGTTCCTACCACGCGGCGGACTACAATCCGGTCAAGCTCAAGCGGTAGGGCGCCGTTTCGTTTTAGGTGGAGGGAAACGCTCCGTCGTTTCCCACTTTTAGAAGTCGGCACCGACGGAGCGGTGCCCTCCAGACGCTTCCACCTGTAACAACGGGCGGCGTTTGCTTATCAGGAAGGGGACGCCATGTCTTCCGCCCGTTCCGCCTCTCCCTTGTTCGTCACGACACGTTGGTCGGTGGTGCTGGCCGCGCAAAACGGCGGCGACGACGAACGCGCGCTCGAGACGCTCTGCCGGACGTATTGGTATCCGCTCTACGCCTTCGTGCGCAGCCGGGGGCACTCGGTCGCCGACGCGCAGGATCTCACCCAGGAATTCTTTGCCCGGTTGCTCGCGCGAAACTATCTCGACGCCGTTTCGCGGGAGCGCGGTCGCTTTCGCACGTTTTTGCGCATGGCGTTGCAGCGTTTCCTGGCCAACGAATGGGATCGCGCCCAGGCAAAAAAACGCGGCGGCGGGGACGTGCTGGTGCCCCTCGACTCGGAGCTGGCCGAGCGCCGGCTCCGCGACGAACGCGAGGACGCGATCGCTCCCGACCGCATCTTCGACCGGCGGTGGGCGCTGACTCTGCTCGACGATGCCGCCGCGCGCCTCGAGGCGGAATACGCGGCCACCGGGCGGGACGCGGAATTTTTCGCGCTCAAGCCGCACCTCACCGCCGGGCGGGGCGAGATTCCCTACGCGGAAATTGCCGCGACTCTCGCCACGACCGAGGGCGCGGCCCGCGTGGCCATCCATCGGTTGCGGCGGCGCTTTCGCGAGAGTTTCCGGCAGGCCGTGGCGGACACCGTTTCCGGCCCGGAGGAATGCGAGGCGGAAATGCAAGAAGTGCTCGCCGCGCTGGGGAACCGGTAACAACCGGCGCGGAATGCTTATTACGAGAGCATGAACGAATCTCTTTCCTGTCCGAAATGCGGCGCGGTTTTACCGGGCACCGGGATTTGTGCGACGTGCGCGGCGAATTTTCTCCAGGGCGAGCCGACCGTCGCGCCCGGCGAGCCATTCGTGCCTCCCACGGTCACGGAGCTCGCGGAGAAATTTCCGCAGCTGGAAATTTTTGAACTCATCGGCAAGGGCGGAATGGGCGCGGTTTACCGGGCGCGGCAGCGCGAGCTCGACCGCATCGTGGCGCTGAAAATCCTGCCGCCGGGCATCGGCGACGATCCGGCCTTCGCCGAGCGGTTTGCCCGCGAGGCCCGCGCGCTCGCGAAGCTGAGCCATCCGAACATCGTCACGCTCTTCGAGTTCGGCCGCGCCGAGGACGGGCCGTATTTTTTCCTGATGGAGTTTGTCGATGGCGTGAACCTGCGCCAGCTCCTGCACGCGGAGCGCATCTCGCCGCGCGAGGCGCTGGAGATCGTGCCGCAGATTTGCGACGCGCTGCAGTTCGCGCATGACCACGGCATCGTCCACCGCGACATCAAGCCGGAGAACATCCTTCTGGATCGCCGCGGCCGCGTGAAGGTCGCGGACTTTGGTCTCGCCAAGCTGATTGGATCGGGCGTCGAGACGGAGGGCGAGGGGACCACCGCGAGCGCGGACCTCACCGGCGCCGGAAAAATCCTCGGCACGCCGAGCTACATGGCGCCGGAGCAGACTGCGCGGCCCGACGCGGTCGATCACCGCGCGGACATCTACGCGCTCGGCGTGGTGTTTTACCAGATGCTCACCGGCGAGCTACCTGAGAAGCAGATCCAGCCGCCCTCGCACAAGGTGTGCATCGATGTGCGACTCGACGAGGTGGTGCTGCGCGCGCTGGAAAAGGAGCCGAAACTGCGCTGGCAGCAGGCGAGCATTTTGAAAACGCAGGTGGAGACTGTCTCGGCAGAAACGGACGGCAACCTGCGCACGGAGCCTCAGATCGAAAATCCGGAAAGCGGAAAGCAGAAATCGAACATTGTTCCGCGCTTCTCGCGCATGGCGATTGTCGGTGCGTGCTGGCCGTTTCTCGTCTTCGGCATTCTCGTTTTGCTGGCGTCGCCGCTCACCGGGCTGGAAACCGATCCGGCGATTCAGCTGGCGATTATTTTGTCGGTCATCGGCACGACGAACTTTGGCTGGATCGCCGTTTCCCAAATCCGGGACTCGGCCGGACGTCTGCACGGAATGTGGCTCGCGGTGCTCGAGGGATTGTTGCCACCGCTCCTCGCGCTCGATGGATTCATCATCGTCGGACTTCACCGGCGGATTGGCATCGAGAATATCGCGAACACGCTGACCGGTCAGATGGGGCCGGGCCAGGACGCCACGCTCTATGTCACGGTTTATAATTCGCTGGTCTTGCTGACGCTTGCCGTCGTGATCGGCGCGAATGGGATGATCGTGCGAAAAGTCTGGCGCGCGGTGAATTCGACGGCGCCGTTCGACGGAAAATCGATGGCTTACACCGCGCTCGTCTTCGGAATCCTCAGCAATTTGATTCCGGTCATTTTCTACTGGAACGCGAAAGCGTCGCCGTGGATTACGCCGCAAATCCAGCAGGCAATGCTCGGGCTCGCGCTGGTCGTCGCGGCTCTCGCGGTCATCCTCGGGAATCTCTCGCGATCGTCCCGCGCCGGCTGGACGGCGCTCGTGCTGGGTGGGGTCAGCCTCACGATCTGGATGCTCTGCTTCATCTCCGGCTTGGTGTCCGCACGCCAATCCGGATGGGCGGTGCGGGACATGGAGGAATTGGACGACATCGCAATCGCGGCCGCGGCGCACCCCGGCCACTCGGGGAACGCCCGCGTCTTTGGCCCGGTGATCGAGCGGATGGTGGACAAGGACGGAATGATCGATTTCGACACCGGACGGATCGCGGCGGAGCTGCCGGAATCCGTGACGAAGGCAAACGACCTCGCGGAGAATGTCCTGGATGCCTTCGCCTGGATGGCGCATGAAGGCATGGATGCCATGAGCATGCAGGGCGGCCTTCTCTCCGAGAATGGCTTCAAAGGTCTTGATCTGAAAATCAAACCGCTGGATCTCGCGGCGTGGGATCAACTGACGCCGGAGCAACTGCAGGCGATCCTTGCCGCCGCGAAGATGGAAAGATGGCAGAGCCTGCTTCCCGACAAGAAAATCCCCCAAACGTGCGCCTTTCAGACCCGCGAGGGCGGCATGGGCATTCTGCAAGTCACCGGATTCGCCGAAAATCCGACCAGCGTGAAGCTCCGTTACAAGCTACTGCAAACGGCGAAGGCCACCTCGCCCTCCGCGCCGCTTCCCGCCGTGCAATCCTGGCTCGCCCTCATGGATGGCGGCCGGTATGCGCAAGCCTGGCAGGAGGCGGCGGAGAGTTTTCACCAGGCGGTCACGCAGGACGAATGGGTCGCGAAATCCCGGGATATCCGCGAGCCGCTGGGGAAAGTCATTTCGCGTAAAATGACATCTTCCCAACAAACGGTCACGATGCCGGGAATGCCGGATGGCACATATTTCGTAGCGGAATTTCAGACGTCCTTTGCCGATTTTCCGGCAGCGACGGAGACCGTGGCCTTCGCGCTCGAACCCTCCGGCGGCTGGCAGGCGATTTCCTATCTCATTTTGCCTCGCGCCGAGGCCGCGGATAAGCCGACGGCACCCGCTCCGCCGAAAACTGATGCCGAGCGGGCGGCAGTGGCCGCGGCGGAATCGTGGCTTGCCGGGATCGATGCCGGAAAATATGCGGAAAGCTGGCTGGTCGCGACGGGTTTATTCCGGGCGGCGGTGACGCAGCCTCAATGGGTCGCGGCGCTGGAATCGGTCCGAGCGCCACTGGGAACAGTGGTCCGCCGCGCGCTGAGGTCGGCGCGGACGGAGACAAGCCTGCCAGGCGCGCCGGACGGGCAGTATGTCGTGATGCAATTCGATACGAGTTTTACCGACAAGCGGGCCGCCATCGAGACGGTGACATTCGCCCTCGCAAAGGACGGGCAGTGGCAGGCGACCGGTTATTTCATCAAATAATCATGACGACTTCCTCTTATTGCGCTCCTTGGAGCCGCCTGCTCGTGGTGATGTCAATCGTCGCCACGGTGCTGTGCGTGGGCAGCGCTATCGGTCTGGTGGTCTTCCTGCCGAAGCCGGGCATCGGTTTCGCGGCCTGGTTGCTGGTGGCGATTCCGCCAACAGCCGCGCTCTTCATCGTGCGTGGCTATCGGATCACTCCCGACGCGATCCTTGTGTTGCGGCCGGGTTGGGTGACGCGGCTGCCGCGGGCGGGGCTCGCCGCGGCGAGTTTCGATCCGGGGGTGATGCGGCGGAGTTTGCGGCTCTCCGGCAATAGCGGGTTCTTTTCCTTCACGGGACTTTACTGGAATCGGGAGCTGGGGCGGCATCACGTGTTCGTTACCGATGGCCGGCGCACGGTCGTGCTGCGTTATGCGAGTCGGACGGTGGTGTTGTCACCGGATCGGCCGGAAGAGTTCGTGCGGGAACTGCTGGAAACGGCATGAGCGAGCCGGGCCGCCAGACCCCTTACCCTGCGCGCCGGCCGGGCAATATGTGGTGATGAAATTCGATACGAGTTTTGCCGACAAGCGGGCCGCCGTCGAAATGGTGACGTTCGTCCTTGAAAAGAGCGGCCAATGGCGCGCGGCCGGCTATTTCGTTCGCTGAAGCCATGAGATCGCACATCATGACCGCTCTCGACGTCCTCCTTGCGGCGTTGCTGCTATTTGTCGGATGGGCCGCCAATGCGTCCGGCGCATTTTTCAATGTCCTGTTCATCATCGTGCTTCTGATGGTGCCCGTCCGGGTCGCAATGGTCCTGTGGCGCTTGTGGCGCTTGTGGCGGAAGACATTGGAATATCGATTCTGGCGAGCGGCGTCCGGAAAAGAGCTCTACTGGCTGCAGGCGGTGAACGGCTGGATTTTCCTGCTGCTCGCCGCGCTCATTCTGGAAGTCTGCATCGTGCCGGCTCAGTTCTCCGCGCAGGAATACCTCGCCATCCGCGTGATGGTGTGGGGAAGCGTCGCGCTGCTTTCACTCTTGGAACTTCTCCCCGGCAAAAGGCTCTACGCGGCCACCAATCTCGCTTTTGCGGCTGGCTCCCTTTTCATGGCGGCCCAGATGCTCGGGATTTTTTGGCCGGTATCGAAAACGGACGGAGTCGTTTTGTCCGCGCCATTTCGAGGAGATTGGCTTGTTGTCCAGGGCGGGAATAGCAGTCTCATCAATCACCATTATCGCGTGAGCAGCCAGCGCGACGCTTTGGATATGGAGCGGCTCGTCGAGGGCCGGGAGCGAACGGCAGACCGCACAAAACGGGAATCCTATTTCTCGTGGGGGAAAACGCTTTATGCTCCCGCCGATGGCAAGGTCGCGAAGGTGCGGAATGATTGTGAGGACAATGCCATCGGGCATACCGATGCCCAGCATCTTGCCGGCAACTACATCTCCATCGATATGGGCAATCAGCGCTTCGTGCTCCTGGCGCATTTGCAAAAGGGAAGCGTGCGGGTGGCCGAGGGCGATGCCGTCCGGGCCGGTCAGCCGATCGCGCGATGCGGCAATTCCGGCAATACCTCGCAGCCGCATTTGCACATTCAGGTGCAGGACCGGGCACAGCTCTCCGCGCCGGGAGTGAAAACATATCCGATTCTTTTTCGCGATGTGACCGGCATCCGCTCCGGAGGCATGCGGCAGGATGCACCTTTCTCCATGCGCCGAAACGACCGGGTAATAAGCGATACCATCCATGAATGACTCCAAATTTTATCGGGCTCCCTGGAGCAAAATACTGATCGTCTCCTCCGTGCTGGCGACGGTTCTGGTGCTTGGAATCGCGCTCGGATCTTTGCTGATTCCGATGCCGCACCTGGGGTGGGCGATCTCATTTGGGCTGCGCTGGCCGCTGCTGGCAACCGTGCCGGGAGCCGCGCTGTTCATCGTGCGCGGATACGCCATCACCCCCGATGCGGTGTTCGTGGTCAGGCCGTTCTGGCGCACACGGCTTCCGCGTCAGGGCCTTCAATCCGTGGGCGTCGAGCCCGGGGCCATGAGCGGCAGCCTGCGACTCTGCGGCAACGGCGGCTTTTTCTCGTTCACCGGACTCTTCTCGAACAAACGGCTTGGCAGGTATCGAGCCTTCGTCACAGATCCCGAGCTCACGGTCGTGCTGCGTTATGAGGGTCGCACGGTGGTTTTGTCGCCGGAGCGGCCTGAGGAGTTCGTGCGGGAATTGCGGGAAACGTCGTGAGCGAGCCGGGCCGCCAGACCCCTTACCCGGGCGCGCCGGCCGGGAAATTCAGGACGCCGCTTCGGCGAGCAATGCGTCGATGTGCCCGAGGATTTCGCCGCGGCCGAGTCGTTCCTTCGAGGAACTTATGAAGCTCAAAGGCTCGGCGCCGCACGCGTCGGCGAGGGCTTGCCGGAAAGCGTCAGCGTTCTTTTGCAGCTCCTTCGGCTTCAACTTGTCCGCCTTGGTGAAGACCAGCGCGAAGGGAATGCCGACGCCGGACAGCCAGGTGAGAAATTCCAGGTCGATGCGTTGCGGCTCCAGCCGGGAGTCGATGAGGACGAAGGTGGTGCGCAGGTTTTCGCGCCGCGAGAGGTATTCGGCGATGGCCTTGCTGAATTCGTTGCGGTGCCGCTGCGCGACCTTCGCGTAGCCGTAGCCGGGAAGATCGACGAGGTGCCACGCGGCGTTGATCGCAAAGAAATTGATCAACTTGGTCTTGCCCGGCGTGGCCGAGACCTTGGCGAGGTCTTTTCGGTTGGTCAGCATGTTGATCATGGACGACTTGCCGACGTTGGAGCGGCCGATGAAGGCGAACTCCGGCAGCGCCGAGTCGGGGCACGTCTTCAAATCGGGCGCGCTGAGCGTGAAAGTGGCGGAGTGAATTTGCATGACGTGCGCGGGCGGCTTTGAAGGGAACCACGGATAACACGGATGCCCCGGATCGGAGAAAGAAATCCCGGAACCGCAGAGTGCGCAGCGTTCTCGACGGTTGGGCGGGGGACACTAAAGGCTCACGAGAGTTCGATTCCGTCCCGATCGAGGCGGATGTGGCGTTTGCGGTAGAGGGTGCCGAGGGCTTGTTTGAAGGCTTTTTTGCTTACGCCGAATTTTTCGCGGATTTCCTCGGGGGAAGTTTTGTCGTGATACGGCAGGCGGCCGCCATTGGCGCGGAGGGCGTCGAGGATTTTTTCCTTGAGCGGGGTGATGCGTTGATGGCCGGTGCGGTCGAGGGCGAGATCGAGTTTGCCGTCGTCGCGCACGGCGCGGACGTAGCCGTCGAGGCGCTGGCCGATCTCGAGCGGGCCGGCGAGTTCCCGGCGGTAGAGCAGGCCGCGGTGGGCGTTCTCGACGATGGCGGTGTAGCCGAGCGGCGTCTCGGCGGCGATGAGCAGGCGCACGGGTTGGTCGGGGGCATAGCGGGGTTCCATGCGGCTCAAGGCGCGGTTGAGGCGGGTGCTGGCCACGATGCGGTCGGATTTTTCATCGAGCGAGACGTGAACAACGATCCAGTGGCCGACTTGGAGCGGGGCGGTTTGTTCGCGGCGCGGGAGGAGCAAATCCTTCGGCAGGCCCCAGTCGAGAAAGGCGCCGAGGCGGCGATCCACGCTGAGGACGCGCAGGCAGGCGAAGTCACCGACCATGGCGAGCGGGGTCTCGGTGGTGGCGACGAGTCGGTCCTCGGAATCGCGATAGACGAAGACATCCACGATACTGCCGGGGATGAAGGCATCGGTGATGTAGCGGCCGGGCAGCAAAATCTCGCCGTGAGGGCCGCCGTCGAGATAAAGGCCCGGGCGGGCCTCGCGCAGGACGAGGAGGTGGTTGCGTCGGCCGATGAGTGCCATGGAGCCTGGGTGGAGGCGGAGGATGAGCTCACGCCGATCTCATGCGGTCGGCGGGGACTATTCGAGCGGGGCGGATTCGTCCACGTCGAGGGCGCGCACGCGTTTGCGGTCGCGCTCGGATTGGACGGCGTTGCGCAGCTTTTCGCGCACGGATTCCACGCCGGAGATCGCGGTGATGGCGACGGTGGGCGTGCTGGCGTCGGAGCTGAGCAGCGTGAGGTTGCCGAGGCCGAGCAGGCGGAGAAAGAGGGGCTGGTCCAGCACGTAATCCTTCACGCGGTAGAGTTCGAGTTCGTCGAGGCGGCGGTTAAGGATGCCGCGGTGGATGCGCAGGCGTTGGGAGGTGAGTTCGTAGCTGGTGGCGCGATTCGTGAACCAGCGGAGCGGCGCCCAGACGAGCGGCACGACGAGGCCGATGGCGGAAAATCCCGCCGTGAAGGGAATGCCGGCCAGCGCGGCGAGGGCGATGACGGCGCAGGCGAAGTAGGTCCAGAAATGCACCCACTGCGAGGTGTGGCCTTTCCAGAGTGAGGTCTCGGCGGGAGGCTGAGGCGAGGAGTCGGGGACGCTCATGGGTTAATTGGATTTTCTCTACCGCATCACGCCCCGTTGTAAATGACGGATCGGTGGAGAAAGGGAATTGCTGGCTGCAAGGTGCGAAAAGTCGTCATTTGGGAAACTCGCTGTGTAGCGGGAGGATTGTCTACCGCACGGCACGGATCGTGGCTCGCGGCGCGGCGATGGGCTCGCCGGATTTCCGGCCCATCAACTGGCCGCCTAGCGGCGACTCCGGGGTGACGATGGTGACCGCTTTGCGTCCCGCGGTGACTTCGATGCCGCCGCCGGCGGGGCCGAGGAAGAACCATTCGCGGCCGTCGGGGAATTCCAGCTCGACCAACGCGCCGAGGTCGATGGCGTCGCCGGGACCGAAGTCGCGCAGGGCGAAGTTTTCGTAGGCGGCGGCGGCCGTGGCGGCGGCTTGCGCCTGCTTCGCGAGGCCGTCCGCGAGGTAGTTTTCCTCGATGGAGAGCGTGTCGTATTTGCTCTCGGCCTTGCTCTCGGCGTCGTTGCCGGCGGAGCGGGTCCGCTTCGAGACGGCGCGGCGCGTATCGAATTCCTCGCGGAGTTTTTCGAGGATGGCGGCGACGATTTCGGATTTCATGATCAGCGGTGCAGGAGGACCCGGTCGAGCGGAAGGCGGCTTTTTTTCGGCGGTGGTCCGGGACGGGCATGGCCGAGCGGCACGATGATGAGCGGTTCCCACGAAGCGGGCAGATGCAACGCCCGCCGCACGCGGCCGGTGTCGAAGCCCTCCATCGGCAGGGTGCGCAGCCCGGCGGCCTCGGCTGCGAGGAGGAAGTTCATCGCGACGAGGCCGACCTGCTTCGCGAGCCAGACGCGTTTTTGGACGGCGGGCAAGGCGGGGATCGGCCGGACGAAACGCACGAGCGGCAGCAGCGCCGCCTTCCAGAACCAGCCGAGACCAGCCGGACCGCGGGCGAAGGCGAGGGGAACGAATTTTCGGAGGAGGGCGACGTATTCCGGAGTGGTCGCCCCGAGGGCGACGTCCGCGGCGAGCGTCTCCTCGAAGGATTCTTCGTAGGCGCGATGGTCGCCGGCGAAGACGACGATCACCGGGGCCTCCTCGATCTGGGGCTGGTCCATGCAGGCGTGGCGCAGGGCCGGACGCACCGCCCGGTCGGTGACGACGACGAAGCGCGTCGGCTGGAGGTTGTAGCCGCTCGGCGCCCATTGCGCGATGCCGAGCAGGCGCTCGACGAGCGTGGGATCGACGGCGTCCGGCGCAAAATGCCGCGTGGCCCGGCGGCGGCGGACGAGCGCTTCGTAGACATCGAGGGAATCGGTCATGATTCTTACCATGGAGGACAGGAAGCGCAGGGAGGAAGAATGAATCTCTCCATGGCCTCCGGGCTCTCCCTGGTTATCATCCGAAAATGCCGCTGATCGAGCCTTCCACCTACGTCGCGCCAATCTGGCTGCGGGGCGGGCATGCGCAGACGATTTTTCCGGCGCTTTTTCGGCGCGTGCCGTGGATCACGCGCGAGCGGGAACGCATCGAGACGCCGGACGGGGATTTTCTCGATTTGGATTGGGCGCGGTCGGGGCGGGCGGATCGGGTGGCGATCCTTGCGCATGGGCTCGAGGGGGACTCCCGCAACGCCTACGTGCAGGGCATGGCGGGGGCGCTCGTGCGCGCGGGGTGGGATGTCGTCGCCTGGAATTGCCGCGGCTGCAGCGGCGAGCCGAACCGGTTGCTGCGATCCTACCACAGCGGCGCGACGGAGGATCTCGCCGCGGTGGTCGATCACGCGCTGGCGGACGGTCGCTACGATCGCGCGGACCTCGTGGGGTTCAGCCTCGGCGGGAATATCACGCTCAAATATCTGGGCGACCTCGGCGCGGGGATCGATCCGCGCGTGACGCGGGCCGTGGCGTTTTCCGTGCCGTGCGATCTGGCGTCGAGTTCGCGGGCGCTGGAGAGCGGGGCGAACCGCATTTACATGGACCGATTTCTGATCAATCTCCGCGCCAAAATTCGCGAGAAAATGCGGATGTTTCCGGGGGCGTTGAGCGACGATGGGCTCGATGCGATGCGAAGTTTCCGCGAGTTCGACGGGGCCTATACCGCGCCGCTGCACGGCTATCGCGACGCCGAGGATTACTGGGCACGAGCGAGCAGCCGGCCGGTGCTCGAACGAATCGCCATTCCCACGTTGCTCGTCAATGCCCGCAACGATCCGTTTCTGCCGACCGAGTGCTTCCCCGAGGCGGAGGCGCGGGCGAGCGTGCATTTCCATCTCGAGGCGCCGCGCGAGGGCGGCCACATCGGCTTCACCGCACGGCCCGTATATTGGTCCGAGACGCGGGCGGTGGAATTTTTGGACGGCTAGAGTTTTGCGGAATAGGGCCGCTTGAGCGTGGCGGCCAGCGGCCCGGCGAGGGCGCACAGGGCGAAGATGAGGAGGAACGCGGATCCGAGGATCTCTTTCATGAAGATTTGACAGCGAGAGAGCGGGTGGCGTTCACCGGAAAGTCCGCGGGGCGGGGGATCGTTCTTGTCGCGACGCGGGCGCTGCCGGATGGTCGCGGGCATGAACGCGTTTTTTCGAGAGCTGGGGCAAACCGTGCTTGCCCGCTGGAAGGCGGAGAATTTTTCGCTCGCGGATTTTCCCGCGATTGCCGCCGGGGCGCTCGAGGAGAATCCACCGGCGGAAAACGTGGACCTCGCCGCGTTGGTGCGCGATTTCCTGCTCGAGGACGAGCAGCCATTCCAGACGTCGTCGGGCTTTGGACAACCGGAACTGGTCGTGTATGACGATCCGCGCTTCTACATCCAGCTTCTCTTCTGGCTCGACGGGACGACGCAGATTCACCAACACGAATTTTCCGGCGCATTTCATGTGCTGACGGGATCGAGCCTGCACACGGAATTTACGTTCGAGAACGCGCGCGCGGTGACGGCGCATTTTCGCATGGGCGACCTGCGGCTGAAGGAAACGCAACTCCTGGAGACCGGGAGCACGGTGCCAATCGTCTCGGGCGGAGCGTGCATTCACTCGTTGTTTCATCTGGAGATGCCGTCGCTGACGGTGGTGGTGCGAACGCATTCGGATCCCGGAACGGGTCCGCAATTCACCTATCTGCCGCCGCACGTGGCGGTGGATCCGTTTTACACGGACGCCCTCACGACGCGGCGCACGCAACTGCTCGACGTGCTGGAGCGAACGGACGATCCGGCGTATTCGGAGCTGGTGCTGGCGATGGTCGCGGAGCTGGATTTCGAGCGCGGCTTTTTCATTTTGCAGAATTGCCTGGGCCCGTTGCGCAATCTCGGCGCGTGGGAGGAGGTGTGGGAGGCCTTCGTTGCGAAACACGGCGAGCTGGCCGCGCCGATCGCGCCGACGCTCGACGAGATCGTCTGGCGGGACACGCTGGTCGGTTTTCGCGGCGCGGTGGAGGATGCGGAGCTGCGCTTTTTTCTCGCGCTGCTGCTGAACGTGCCGACGCGGGATGCGTTGTTCGGGCTGATCTCGGAGCGTTTTACCGGCGATCCGGCGGAGACGGTGCTGCGCTGGGCCGGTGAGTTGATGGAGGTGTCCGACCTCGGCGCGTGGATTCTCGACGCGGAATTTCCGGCGGAGCTCGGCGTGGATGCGGAGGAGCAGGCCGACGCGCTGCTGGAGGCATTGCGGGGCCTGCTGGCGGGCGAAAAAGTGGAACCGGCGCTGCGCGAAACGTTTGCGGGATCGAGCCTGCGCGCGCTCATCGGCTAGAATTCGGCGCGATCTTCGCGGCGAGCGAGGCGGAAGTGAGCACTACGCGTCGGGGTCGCGGAGCTGGAAGCCGACGCGGCGGCTTTGGAGCCAGCGGACGCCAAACATGTCCATCGTGGCCTTGAGGGCGCGATTGCCGAGGCCGTATTTGCTGACGCCGAACTGACGCGCGCGGTGGTTCACGGGAATCTCGACGAGCTTGTAGCCGGCGTTCTTGACGAGGGCGGGGATGAAGCGGTGGACGCCCTTGAACGGCACGAGGGCGGTGGCGCATTCGCGGCGCATCGCCTTCAACGTGCAGCCGGTGTCGCGAATGCCGTCGCCGACGAAGCGGCTGCGAACGTAATTCGCCACGCGGCTGGTGATTTTTTTGCTGAGCGTGTCGGCGCGGCGGGCGCGGTAGCCGCAGACGAGGTCGGCGCCGCGGTCGATCTCTTCGATGAGGCGCGGGATGTCGGCGGGGTCGTTTTGGAGGTCGCCGTCGAGCATGACGATGCACGCGCCACGGGCGGAGGCAATGCCGGCGAGCATGGCGGCGCTTTGACCCTCGTTTTTGACGAAGCGCAGGAGACGAACCTCGTGTTTGTCAGGCCGGCCGGCGGTGGGGCCATCCACGCGCACCGCGGCGACGGTGCCGTCGGTGGAGGCGTCGTCGACGAAGATGAGCTCGTAGTCGTGGCCGGCGAGGGCGGTTTCGATCTCGGCTTGGAGGATGGGGACGTTCTCGGCTTCGTTGAAGAGCGGGACGACGACGGACAGCGATGGCATGAGGTGGCTAATTACGAGTGACGCGGGATCGGATCAAAGCGGCATGGTCTGGTAATCCTCGCAAAGATACACGCGCAATTTGCGTCCGGCGGGGAGCGCGAGCGTGGCAAGAGGCGAGACTTTGGCGAAGGCGGCGGTGATGGTCTGCGGGAGGTCTTCGGGCGATTCGTCGGTGAGGTAGAGGGCGCTGCGGCCGAGGTAGGGATTCTTGGTGTTGCCCTCGAGCTGGAAGAACTCGTCGGCGGGCTTGTCGGTTTCGACGAAGTCGTCGTAGCGGGGCCAGAGGCCGAATTGATTCGAGAGATCCTGCGACTCGCGGAGGAAGACGGGGTGCGTCGCGCCGTCGACGGAGTGGGCGAAGTGGTAGCCGAGCGCGGCGGTGGCGGCGGGATCGGGCGCGATGAGAAAGAGCGGGGCGGCGTGGCCGGGCTGGGTCTGCCGGAGGAGTGGACCGAGGGCGGCAGCGACGGGTTTCCATTCGTCGGAGCGGGTGGGGGATTGGAACGCGGTGAAGGCGGCGGCGAGAAAAAGGACGGCCGCGCCGGCGAGGCGGAGCGGGCGGGTTTCGAGAAAGACGGAGGTGGCTCCGATCACGGGAATACCGACCGCGAGCAGGAGCAGTGGCACGGAGAAATCCCCGTGGAGAATGCCGCGCAGCCAGAGGATGAGCAGGGGAGCGGCGAGGCCGAGGAGCAGGCGGGGCCGGGCGTGGATGCGGGCGGCGCGGCAGAGCATCGCGAGGCCGAGGAGCAGGGCGAGCACGGCGGGGATCGTGAGGGCGAGCGCGGTGTTCGCGAGGGCGGAGGCCGCCTCGGCCCAGGCGGGGGTGAGCTCGGTGCGCCAGGTGCCGAGGGCGGTGGCGGGCCAGTCGTGGGCTTGGTTCCAGCGAATCGCGGGAATGGCCGCGACGACGACGAGAGCCAGCGCGACGTAGAGTCCGGGACGGCGCCATTCCTTGCGGTGGCGGGCGGAGAGCAGGCAGAGGGCGATCACGCCTACCGGCAACGCGTCGGCGGCGTAGAGGAATTGACCCGAGAGGGCGGTGAACAATCCCGCCAGCGCCCACCACGGCAGGCCGCGCTCGAGCGCCCGCACGAAGGCCCATGCGGCGAGCAATCCAAACGCGAGCGCGGGCATCGCCGGCCCGGCATGAAGCGCGGCGTCGTGAAAGGCCGGCAGGGCGTTCAACGCGACCGCGGCCCACAGGCCGACGGCGGAGCCGAACAGCGCGCGACCCAGCAGCCAGGCGGCGACACTCGCGAGAGCGGCCAACAGCGGGAAGGCCACGCGCAGGCCGAGCGGGCCGTCCCCGAGCGCGAGCATGCCGGCGCGGGTCAGCGCGGCGGCGCCGCCGGGGGCGTCGAAAAATGCCCAGTCGAGGCGGTGGGCGCACATCCATTGGTAGGCTTCGTCCGGCGTGACTGGAAGCACCGCGGCGGCCCAGAGGCGCGCGACGGTGATGCCGACGAGCAGCAGCGCGGGCAGGAATTTCATCCGGCAAGTAGGCTGGGATGAGCGGCGAAGAGCCGCGGAACCACGCGCCCGGCGAAGCGTTTCCAGAGCGCTTCGCACGCAGCGAGCACGAGACAGGCGACGCCCGCGCCAATGATCATCGCGACAAGCACGTCCGACGGATAATGCGCGCCGGTATAGATGCGTGAGTAGCCGATGAGCGTCGCGGGAATGAAATACAGCCAGCCCCAGCGGCGGTAGAAGACGGTGAGCACGACGGCGAGTGCGAAGTTGTTCGATGCGTGGCCCGAGGGAAACGAGATGCCGCGCACGGGCTGGATCGAGGGCTTGGAATACTCGACCTTGGGCGGCTTCGCGAGAGCGAGCAGGCGCGGGCGGGCTTTCTGCAGATCGACGATGCGCACGCCCTCGAGCACCTGATGAGGACGCGGCCGCCCCACGGCATTCTTGATCGTATCGACGATCACGCCGTCGGTGAGGCCCACGCACAGGCCGATGCAGACGATGGCCGCCCGGCCGCGAAAGCCGCCGAAGATGAAAAGCAGCAACCCACCCAGCACCGCAAACGGCCACCAGAAATCCCAGCTCGAGAAAGCCGCCATGGGCAGATCGAGCGCGGGATGGGACCAATGCCCGTTGATGAGGAAAAAGAGACGTTGATCCATCGAGCGATGGGCGGGATATTCCGCGCACCTTCCAATGATTCGCTTCTCCACTCAAGCTCCGTCCGTCCGCCTTCTCTTTCTGGCTCTCTCTGTCGGCTTCGCGGTCGGCGCCCGGGCCCAAACGCCTTCCGCGGACGAAATCCTGCGCACGGCCCGCTTGAGCCCGATCAGCAAGCAGGCCAGCCTGCGCGCGCAACTCGTCGGCGACTCCGGCAAGACGCCGTTCACGATCTCGCTCGACCACGGGGTGGTGACCTACGCCTTCACGAATCCCGATCAGCAAATTCAGCTCGTCCTGAGCGAGAACGACTCCGAACTCCGGGAGCGCCGCGGTGGCAAAACCGCCGAGGTGAAGCCCGCGCGCTTCGACGAGAAGGTCCGCGGCACCCCGATCACCTTCGAGGACCTTTCCCTGCGCTTCCTCTACTGGCCGCGGCCGAAACTGGTCGGAACCGATGTCGTCGCCCTGCAAAAAGCGTGGAAGATCGAGGTGCAGGCCCCGCGCGGACAATCGCAATACGGCGCAGCCCGGCTGTGGATCGACCAGAACAACGGCGCGCTACTCAAGATCGAGGGCTACGATGCGAATGGGCGTCCGATCAAACGCCTCACCGTGATCTCGGGACAAAAAATCAACGGACAGTGGATGCTGAAAACGATGCGCGTCGAGCCGATCGACCCCGCGAGCGGCAAGGTGATCGACAGCGGCCGCACGTATTTGAAGGTGCTCGGCGACGCCGGCTAGTCGCGGGGAGCTTTTCCCTCGACCGCACGCATCACCGCATTCAATTCCGCGGCGGATTGCTGGAGCAGGCGGACGAGCTGTTCGCAGTCGGCGAGTTTCTGCGCGTCGTGGTCGTTGACCAGGCTGCGCCGCAGGGTGTCGGAGAGCATCAAGGCCGCGGTGAGCTGCTGACAGAGGCCGTCGTGCAGGCGTTTGCGAATTTCCGCGGCGTCGAGGGCTTTCATGAAACGGTGGCCGGAATTCTTTGCACAGCCATCCGATTTTGCAAGGGCGCGGCCGCCTACGCGGGAGAGGTCTCGAAGATTTCCGCCTCGGCGCTGATTTCCTCGCTGATGACGGGAGCAAACCGGTCGGACTTGAATCCCAGCTCCTCCGCGACGCTCGGGTGCATGTAGGGATCGGGGCCGTTCACGAGTTCCTCGAGCAGGACGAGATAGCTGCAGCCCTTGTCGGCGCCGCCGGTGCGGGTGCGACCCAGGGTGCAATCCCGCACGGTGTAAACGACATCCTTGCGCGGCAGGGCGCGATAAATCGCCCGATGCATCGGCTGGAAGTCATCGTTCACGCAAACGACCTTTTCTCCTCGCTCAAACATGATGCAAAAAATCCCCCGGAGTCTACGGGGCTCGAAAACGTAGGCTCACCCCTGTTTTCTCTGTGGTTTTTCTCTGTAAGTGGACAGATGTTGACAATTTCCGACGTTCTGTTGTCATCGTTTGTCATCAATGAAGCGCCCCGAAAAAGCTGAATTTCCGATGCTGGTGAAAGAGGGTTCGGTCGTTGTCACGATCTACAAGGGCGAGTCCGGTGGAGCGCCACTTTATACCCTCGCATGGCGTGAGGGCAAGCGGCGGGAACGCCAAGCATTCCGACAGCCTGACAAGGCGCGAGAGCAAGCAAGGCTGGTCGCGATCCGGTTGGAGAGCGGGCACCGGAAGGCCGCAAGCATGAAGAGCGAGGACGCCGAGGCATTCGGGCTCGCCATGCGCGACCTTGCGCCCGTGGGCGTTCCGCTCAACGTCGCGGTGAAGGAATTTCTCGCGGCCCGGAAAATTCTTGGCGGCGGGTCCATCGTCGAGGCCGCGCGATTCTATGCCGAACGTCGGCCGACGCAGGACGCCGTGATTACCGTCAACGATGCCGTCGAGGCGTTTCTGGTCGCGAAGGAAAGCGATGGGGTGGGGATCCGGTATTTGCAGGATGCCCGCTCCCGGCTCCGACGGTTCGCGAAGGCTTTCTCCGTGCCGATTTCCTCCGCCACATCCGCCGACATGGAAGAATGGCTACGGAAGATCGCCGCCAACCCGCGCACGCGAAACAATTTCCGGCAGCACGTGGTCACGCTCTTCCGGTGGGCTCGAGATCGCGGCTACCTCCCGCGCGAGGCGCAGACCGAGGCCGACCGGCTCCCGCTGGCGAAGGATCGGGGAGGGGACGTGAAGTGTTTCACGCCGGCCGCCCTCGCGAAGCTGCTCGCGGCCGCCGACGATACATTGCGACCATACATCGCCATTCGCGCCTTTGCCGGCGTGCGGGATTCCGAAATGCGCCGGCTGACGTGGGAGAACGTTCGCTTCGACCAAGGCGTGATTGAAATTCGCGCCGGGCAGGCCAAGACCGCCGCCCGCCGCCTCATCCCCATTCTGCCGAATCTCGAAGCATGGCTGGCGCCTTACCGGGACAAGGAGGGGAAAATCTCATACGCCAACGCCGAGCGGATCGCACGGAAGACGGCCGCAGCCGCGGGAATCGAATGGGTTCACAATGGCCTCCGCCACGGGTTCGGATCGCATCGGCTGGCCGTGCTCAAGGACGCCGCGGAGGTCGCCCACGAGATGGGGAACACCGAGCGGATGGTGCATGCCCATTACAAGGAGCTCGTCACCGAAGCGCAGGGGAAGGCGTGGTTTGCCATCGCCCCAAAGGTGCCTAAGAACGTTGTGCGGATGCTACGGAAGAGGAGGGCGGCGTGAGCGGACTCTAAAACCGAACTGGTTTCGTTTTTGTAATCCCTTTGCCATCCCTCGCATTTCAAGGAGAGCGAAGCCTTTCCAAGGCTGTAAACCGTGGTTTACAACTTAGCTATCCTCCAAATTTCGGGCGCGCCCTATATTTCGACCTAGCGCCATGTAATTACTCGCAACATCAAGGGAAATGATCGGGCAGTTTGAAAGCGGGATGCGCATCCCGCTTTCCCTCGCATTTCACGCGTGCGCGCGAGTGGTGACATTACGAACCATGGTTCGGATTTCAATTTCGGCTCGCGGTGACCTGCGCCGTCCAAATTTCGCACACGCGCGATATTCTTGCACTTCGCGCGAGTGGTGACCGGCCACATGTGACCGATTTCAGCATCGATGCGGCCCGCATTTCACGCAAGGGCGAGCTGTGCCATTTGGCAGTCGACTGCTAAATCTTGGTTTCGCCTCACACTTCGCGCGTGCGCGCGAGCTGTGCCGTTAGCGCTCAAATTTAACTCACGGGTTAAATTCTCACACTTCGCGCGTGCGCGCGAGCTGTGCCCCGTCAGTAAAATTCCAACCATGGTTGGAATTCTCGCACTTCGCGTGCGCGTATCCCATTACATGATCCTTGGGAGAAATCGTGCACGCGTGCGCGATTTGGACGAATAGGCAACCTAAAGCCCGAATTGCGCCGCGAGTTGACACCGCGCCGCGAGCGTGGAAACACCAAATCCAAATTCACTCATTGGGAAACGGGAAGTTGCCCGAATCGTTGACGCTTCAACTCGCAGTGTGGATCGCTATCGGCACAGTCCGATTGATCCATTGCCATTCATCCGGCTGAGTCCTCGCCGAATCCGATTTCGTCGCGAAGACATCCAAGCATGGCTCGCACGCCGCACGGTCGGGGAGGTGGCCTAATGGACGCCCCGAAACGAAGCGAGGCGGCCCGCCAGAGCCGCCCCGTCGATACTTCGATTGCTGCGGAGAATCTTACGCATAACGCGGAAGAAGTCAACGCCGAAGCCGAGCGCAAGCGCCGTATCTTCGAGGCGCTAGGTCATTACCTCCGCCACGGACACAGCACGTTCCGGGCACGGCAAATCCAGGTCGAGGGCGCGGCCCTGCGGAAAGGGCGGAAGCGGTGAGCTTTGGGCAATTCCTCTTCGTTCACGCCGACATCGACGATGCCGACTTGAGCCCATCCGAATTTCGCGTGCTCGCCCACTATTCGCGTCGCGCTGGTCGTGATGGCATGGCGTATTCGTCGATTAGCTCGGTCGCGAAAAAATGCGGGATTTGCCAGCGAACGGTTAAGGTCGTGAATCGCGTGCTCGTGGAAAAAGGCTGGCTGAGACGCGTGTCTCGTCCAGGTCGAACCACCGCCTACGTTCCGCAGCTTCCACCCGGTGCAAAATGCACCCCGGGTAAGAATGCACCCCGGGTATCGGATGTCATAGACCCGGGGCAAATCACAACCCGGGGCCCGGTGCAAAATGCATCCCACGAAGTTACTCCTCTTAAATCAATCCCCGAAAACAATCCTCTCTCGCCTGCCGGCGGAGACGACGAGAGTTTTTTGGCATGGGCTAAAGGTGAAGGGATTCAGCGCAAACACGCGGAGACCATCACCGCGTTGTGGAAGGACGGGAAGGTAGCGAGTCGGAAGGCATTCGCGAAGACGTGCAAGCGGAACGGAGAGTTTCCCGAGGGCAAGCCGGACTGCAGGAACAAGCGCGCCGTCCCGCCACTCATTCAGCGCCTACGCTTCGAGGTGATGTGCCGAGAGCCACAGTTCCGCGCATGGATGTTGGCGGAGTATGGCGAGGGATTCGAGGCCAGTCCCACCAAGGCCAAGGATTCGATTATCGAGGAATTCTGTAAAGCGGCCGGCATCGATCCCGACGAGACGTTGCACGGTCGGACTCTGACAGCGGAGGCCAAGCCATGAGCACAGCCCCCCTAAAGGAATCTCTTTCCCCGCGCCTGGCAGTCGAGGGTGTAGTGTCTGCACTGTTTCTCGCTGGACCCCATGAAAAAAACTGGGGCAAAAAACTCCCATTCCTGGCCGGAGGTGACCAGTGACCGCCGAGGAAGCCGAATACGCCGCCGACACCGGGCAGCGGGTTGATTTCGATTATCCCGACGATGAGGCCATTTCCGCTCTCGCCATTTTCGCCGGCTTGATTGCATGGGCGGGCCATAGCCGAGCGCGACACGCGGTCATTCCGGTTTTGCTTGGGCAGGACAAAAGCAGCCAAGGCGCCCTTGCCCGTGCGGTCGTTGTATCAAAACAGACCATCTCCAGGGCCATGAAGGAGGGCCGATCGGAAATTGCGCGGCTGACCCGTAGGCCAAGCATTTAAGGGGCTCCGAAAGGTTTTTCGGGCCAGCGATGCAGCTCACTATTATGACAGAAAATACACTTCAGAAATTCAATCGGGAATGGAATGCAGCGGCGCCGTGGGGGGATGCCCTTGAGAATTGGAAGGAAATTGTTGCGGGCCTCGGCCCGAAAGCCTCGCCACAGGCGAAGGAGATCAGCAAGAGCGCACGCGAAACCGTCAACAAACAAGCCAAGGCGTTCGTCGAAAAACTCCAGGCCGATTGCGCAGCGCTGGAATCCAAAGTCAGTCCGTCCGTGAAGGCAATGCTCCCCACGCCATTCGCCGGCATGAACCCCGACAATCACAAGATGCAGGCGCAGTATCTCCACAACCGCCGCGAGCTGCTCAAAAAGGCGATTGCTGCAGATCCTGCGCCAGCCGCCGCAAAGCCAGCCTCGAGCCCCGCGCCCGCACCAGCCGCCGCAATAGGCCGCGCCATCATCCATGCCGCCGCCACCGGATCGCCTAAATTGCAAAAGCAGATCGTCGCCGCCGTGCAGGCTGCCCACGAGCACCTGATGTCCCGCGACCAATTCAACACGCTCACGCCCTCGCAAAAGATGAAGTTCTGCAAGGATGGCGGGAAGTTGTTCGACACGCCGAAAGCGAAGGCCAGCCCCGTTCCTAAATCCAACTGGATGCCCACGCCCACGCCGTCAATGAACCGCGCGGCCTGGAATACGCTCACGTCGTCTCAGAAAATGGAATTCGTCAAGGCAGGCGGAAAACTCACCGATTAATCGCATGAAAAAATCAGACCCACGACCAAATGCCCGCGAGCTGCTCTCCGCTGTCCCGCTCGAAACCCGCCTCGCTCACACCACGCTTTTAAGCCTGCGCACGCTCGTCTCGGAATTGCAGGCAAGGGCGCTCTTTGTCCTCACGACCCACAATGGCGCCGAGGACTTTGAAAACCCCGCGAACCGTCTCGCCGACGTTTACCGGTTCCTCACCCATGAGGCATCAACCCAGCTCGCCATGGGCGAATCCTTGCTCGCCGTGATGGAGAACTCCGACAAGATCAAGGGCTACGCCGCCGAGGTTGAGCCATTGCTTGCCGAGGTCGCCGCGCTCGAACAACAGGAAGCAGAGGCGCGCCGCGTGCGTGGCGAGGCAATGCAAGCCCTGTCCGACGCGACAGCCGAGGCAGAAAAGCGGGCGCTTGAGGCGGCATCACAAGATCCTGCCGTGATCGCGGCAAAGAAGGCGCTCGAAGCATCTTAGCCAATTTGCGGGGCGGCCTGAGAAGGTCATACGAGGGTCGTTCCGCATTCTTTCCGATGAAAAACTCTTTGGCACAAGCCGAACCCCATGCCTCGCATGGGAGGAAGCTCACACCGTGGCCGGCGGTCCATGCAAACCGGCCATACCTACCCCCGTATGGGAACCCTACCGATCCAGCGTCACCAGTCGAGGTGTAGTGTCTGCACCCTTTTTGCGTGAATTGCACCGAAAACAAAAAACCACGCAGAGCATGAAAATGCCATGAGACGTTCACTCCGCAAAATCCAAGCGGCCCGCCGCTATATCGAAAGGGCCGAGCAAAAACGGCCCGAGGAAAGGCACCCGTCTGAAAACGCCGACCTCCTCCGAGATCCGAATTACTGCCGCCGCTGGTGGTTGGGCGAGCGCGTGGAGGGCATGCGATGAAGGCTTTTTTCATCCGTGCATTTTTTGCGCTGGTTCTCGACCCACTCACCCGCCACATGACCCGCAAGGCCGCAATGCAGGTGGCCAAGTTCAGGTCTTCCACTCCGTTCGTTCAACGAAACACGGCGCCGGCATTGCGCCACATGAACACCGAACTTGCCGCCTTTGAGGCATCCCGCGCCAGACTCCGTGCAATAGCCGGCCTTTCCGCAATCTCACCAATAACCACCGAAAACAGACATGAGCGCACAGGAAGTTGCAGTTAAATTCACGGGCGATCCGTCGAACCTCAAGGCCGCGGCCGCGCAGGTAAAATCCTCGGTTGAGGATGTCACGCGGCGCGTGAAGGAGCAGAAGATCGCCATGAGGGAGCAGGCTGCAGCGATGCAGGAAATGCGCGGACGTGTAAAGGAGTTGGTCGTCGCCTACGCCGGATTCCAGGCGATCAAGGGAACGCTGGACGCCGCCGGCCGGATTCAGGATTTATCCGAGCGACTCGGTGAATCGGCGGAGAGCTTACAGCGGCTTGGGGCCGCGGCAAAACCGGCGGGAGCGGATCTCGAAACCATTGCGAAATCCATCGGAAAAGTGACCGAGGCCGCCGTCGAAGCACGCGACGGAAACGAAATTCTCGACCAACAATTCAAGGCGCTCGGGATTGATGCCGGGAAATTCGTCAATCTCCAGGTCGAGGATAAATTGATTGCTCTGGCGGCGGGATTTTCGGGCGCACAGGGCGACGGCGACAAGCTCAACGCGGCGATGAAGCTGCTTGGTAAAACCGGCGGTGATTTGCTTCCGCTATTGAAGGCCGGCCCGGAAGCCTTGCGGGATGCCATGAAATCCGCCGTCGTCATGACCGATGCAGAAATCGCAAGTCTCGATGACCTGGGCGACCGAGTCACAGTGGCCTCGACGACTTGGACGAGCGTGTTCGGCAAGGCGCTAGTGGCCTTCACCAAGGGAGTCGATTACGCAGTCGGAGCAGTCGATGGGCTTTTCGACACCATCATTGAGCGCGGCTTAAAAGCCGCTTCGGTCTTGGAAGACTTGGCCTCCGGCGATTTCAAGGGTGCGGCATCGAAAGCTGCATCCATGGTCAAAGACATGGCCACGATGAGCGACCTTCAGGAAAATATTGGAGGTGCCACGAAAAACGTGGCGGATACACATCAAGCTCAGGACGACGCTATTGAGGAGGCGCGTAAGAAACGGAAAATCCTGCATGGAGTCGGCACCGACGCGGACGGCGGTAGCGGTGAGGAATCCGGCAAGGAAAAGAAGGACAAGCCAGATCCCACCAAGACGAAGGCGGAACTGGCGCACGAGGCCTATCTCGCCGATCCCGCGAATTATCGCGATGGCCGCCTGAAAAATCCTGGCCTTGCGCGCTCGTTGGAACGGAAGGCCGATCTTGATCGCGCACGCGCCGATCGCCGAAATCGATTCGGAACTGGAAATGACAATCCGTCCGCCGGAGCGGGTAATGGCGCCGCAAACCGCCGAGCCCGTGCCAGTGGATTCTATGGCGGTGCAAAGTTCGACCCGAAAAGCCCCCTCAAGGTCGCGTCCGGCCCGGACACAGTTAAACCGGGAATGAGCGCCAACGAGCGAGCACACGAGCTTGGTTTCTACAAAGATGACGTGAAGCCCGACATGATGGGCGATGGCAGCAAGCCCAAGCCTGCCGACTCGAAAAAAGACGGCTCTGAAAAGGAGCTCACGGCCATCAAATCCATCCTCGACAAACGCCTGCCGAAGAAGACGACATGACGGCAGCAAAAACCCCGCACGCGAGCGTATAGGCTCACGGCGGGGCTGTGGCGTGGGTGGTCAAGCAGTTCTGGACCTGATAAAGCCCTCGCCCTTGAAGCTGTATATTTTGCGCCTGCCGATAATTACGTGATCGAGCATCTGAATTCCGAGTAGCCTCCCAGCTCGCTGCATTCGAGCAGTGCAGCTCCGGTCCGCCATGGACGGGTTCGGATCACCAGAAGGATGGTTATGAGCGAGAACAATTCCATAGGCGTTCGCTACAATCGCCGATCGAAATACTTCTCGGGCGTGATAAGTGCTTTCGTTCAAAGTGCCGATGGAGACGAGCGTGTGTCCAATCGCGTGTAATCGCGTATTAACGAAAATTACCACGAACACCTCGCGATCCTCAAAATGCCATGACATTTTTCTTATGGTTCGTCGCCAATAAGAGGCAATTTTGGCTGGATAGTCCAATTTCTGCCCCGGGGTTTCGTTGATCATCTGCACGCGGACTTCAAAACTCGGAACGAACTTTCTGGAACGGGGAATTATCGTTTCGAGTTTCATTTCGCATCCCCGATCCGGCTGAGGGTGAACGCCGCACGCGCGGCTTGGGTCAGGATCACAGCCAGCATCAGCAGGCCGAGATTTGGAGTTTTCATGGTGGGGTTAATAAAAAGCCCGCCGTCCGTGGAAGGCGCTAACCTTTCACCGAGGGCTATCACACCTCCGGCTATCCACGAACGACGGGCGTTCTCTCACTTTATTTCGCCGATACGGTTGATTACTCCGCGCGTGAGTGGCGATCCGGCGTTAGCGCACCGAACACGGTGACGATGGCACAGCCGCCAGGCGGAGGCAAGCGCTCCCGTCATGTCCGAATCCTTACCCGTGATTCCACCAAATCGCGACCTTCGTAAAAATCCATCCTACGACCGAAAGCATGAGGCCGAGGGCACCAATTCCGACCGCCAGCGAAGATTGTGTTGCCACGCCTATCACAATCAAAAATAGGCAGCCCATCATGGTCAGCACGACGACGGCATAGATTGCTTTCAAACCCTTTCCAGTTTTCTCGATAGTGACAACTTGCGGCCTTTCACGATGAGCAATTGGCGGCTTTGCACGGTATCGCCGCGGTCTCGGAGTCCCAGGAAGCCGAATCACAGGCTCGACCTCCGGCGAGCCAAGGAAATCAGCGACCGCCATCCATTGTGACGACTCCGACAACTGAACCGTGTCAGAATCTCGAATTGCTCCGCGCGCATGGTCGGCTCGTAATTGCTCTTCGGTTATTGGGCCAATAATCGAACCGCCAGCCTTCACGCGTAGCTTCATGTCCCGACGCTGCCGAAAAATCGAAGAATCACAAGATTTCAGCGGCCGGTCCGATCACCGTCCGCGCCGCGGTGGTGGTGTAACGGTAACACAGCACCACTTGTCATCAAAGCGTCATCAAAAATTCCAGAATGCGTCCCTGCTTCTGTAAGTCCCTTGGAATCAAGGGAAAATCCCCCGGAGTCTACGGGGCTCGAACCCGCAACCTCTGCCGTGACAGGGCAGCGCTCTAACCGATTGAGCTAAGACTCCTTTGGGGAGGGCGGAATATGCAGATTCCGCGCCGGGGGCGCAACCTTTTTTGCGGCGAAATTTGAAACCGCAAATTGCCACCCGGTCGGATGCCGGGTATCAACACTGCGATGCTCAAGGAATACGATGTCGCCATCCTGGGCGGCGCGCTGTCGGGTGCTTCGCTCGCGCTGCTGCTGCGCCGGGAGGCCCCGGAGCTGCGCGTGCTGGTGGTCGAGCGCAGCGAACATTTCGACCGCAAGGTGGGCGAGGCGACGACCGAGATCAGCGGGGAATTCCTTTGCAAGCGGCTCTCGCTGATGACGTATCTCGCGCACCACCAGATTTCCAAGCAGGGCCTGCGCATGTGGTTCACCGACGATGCGGCGACGCCTTTCGAGCAATGCGCGGAACTTGGCGCCAACTATCAGGTGCGCATGCCGGCCTTCCAGCTCGACCGCGAGAAGCTCGACTCCCACCTGCTCGCGACCGCGGAAGCCGAGGGCGCCGAGGTCTGGCGACCGGCGAAGGTTTCCTCCGTGGATGTGGCGGGCGGGCGAGTGACGGTGCAGCGCGGTGACGAGACGCTGGAAGTGCATGCGCGCTGGATCATCGATGCCTCCGGCCGCGCGACGGTGCTGGCGCGGAAGCTGGGCACGCTGCGCCCGCTCGACGAGCACCCGACGAACGCGATTTGGGCGCGGTTTCGCGGCGTGAAGGATTGGGACGGCCACGCGCTACGCACGGAATTTCCGAAGTATGGCATGACGGCCATCGCGAGCCGCGGGGCGGCGACGAATCACCTCACGGGCTACGGCTGGTGGTGCTGGATCATTCCGCTCAAGGGCGGGGATTTCAGCGCCGGGCTCGTCTATGATTCACGACTCTACACGCCGCCGGAGGGGGCACGGTTGGGCGATCGGCTGAAGGCACATCTGCTCACGCATCCGGTCGGGCGCGAACTCTTTGCGGACGCGGAGCCGATCGAGCACGACGTGAAGGCCTACTCGAAACTGCCGTATTTCAGCACCGAGATCGCGGGAGCGGGCTGGCAGATGGTGGGCGACGCGGCGGGGTTCATG
>Ga0070661_100000511_pt1 | contig 29769 bp, 26 predicted proteins | sample KBSC43metaG_FD_64663 | JGI IMG/M metagenome (GOLD analysis project Ga0070661, IMG submission 64663) | Corn rhizosphere microbial communities from Kellogg Biological Station, Michigan, USA - KBS C4-3 metaG | ecosystem: Host-associated > Plants > Roots > Rhizosphere > Soil ... | reverse complement strand
GCTCGCTTGTCCGTGAACGCCGCGGTCGCTTCCTTATAATCCTCCGTCATCGAAGCGAGGATTTGTGCGCGGTTCTCCAGCTCGATCGCGGCTTTGAAGCTAGGGGCATCGACATTCTGCCAGACGACGCGCTTGGTGTGCTCGGTAGCGAAGGGACTGTTGGCGAGAATTTGCCGCGCCAGGCCCTCCGCCTCGGCGAGAAGCGCTTCTTCGTCGGCCAGGCGTACGACCAGCCCGATACGCTCTGCCTCGTCAGCCTCCACTGTCCGGCCCGTGATTAATATCTCGAACGCGCGCGAGGCGCCGATCAGCCGGGGCAAAAGGTAGCTCATTCCGGATTCCCCGGCAGTCAGACCGAGCCGTACCGCAGCGTTGAGGAAACGCGCCGAGCGTGCGGCGAGGCGGATGTCCGCCGCCAGCGCCAGCGCCATTCCGGCTCCCGCACAGGGGCCGTTGACGGCGGCGATCACGACCTGCGGCATGGCGCGGATCTGCTCGACCATTCCAGCGAACTGCTCCTGCCAATAATAGCGCTCGACAAGGCCGCTCGGTGACGTCCGGTTGCGGGCATCCGCGGCTGCGACGTCCTGACCCGCGCAGAAGCCCCGGCCATTGCCGGTCATGATGACCGCCCGGACCGACTTTCGAGCAGCCGTCGCCACGAGGGCATATTTGAGATCGGCCACCATCTCGCGGGTGAGCGCGTTAAGTCGCGTCGGGCGATTGAGCCGGATAACAGCAATCCCGTCATCCAAATCCTCGCTCAGAATTGGCGCCTCGGCTCCGTCCGTCATTCCAACTTTCCCTGATCGGGTCCTGTCAACATCAATGCCCGCTCGCCAGCGCCCGCCGGCAGACATCCTCGGCGACACGATCGCGCAGATCATCGGCCGATCCCCCGATGATCTGGTTCATGAGCGCGCGCTTGAGAAACAGATGCGGGTTATACTCCCACGTGAAACCGACCCCGCCGAAGAGCTGGATCGAATCCTCGGTCATCGCGGCAAAAGCCTCGCAGGCGAGGATACGAGCCTGCGTCGCCAGCACAGCCCAGCCTTCGCCGCGTACCGCGAAGACGCCACTCGCATGGTTCACCAGCGAGCGAGCAAGTTCGATCGCCACCTTGTGATCGGCGGCTCTGTGCTTGAGCGCCTGGAAAGAGGCGATGGGTCGCCCGAACTGCTGACGCCCCAACATATATTCGACGGTTTCGGACAGCGACCGGGTGGCGGCGCCGATGCTGTCCCACGCCAGTGCCAGCTCTCCATGCGCGCGCAGCACGGGCAGGATGGCCGCGGCATCGAACCGGCACACCACGTCAGTGACATTGGCAAGCGTCACCTCGCCATAGGATCGGCCGAGATCCCAGGTCTCAACCGCCTCGACCCCGACGCCCGGCGCCTTGCGATCTACCAAGGAAGCGGCGCCCGCCTGATCAACGATCAGCAGATGCGTCACCTCGGAAGCACCCGGCACCACCGGCAGGCGCGCATTCCCGAGCCCCTGCCCATTCGGAAGAACGACCGGTGCGATCCGTAACGCCTGATCAACGACGGCAGCGATCACGCGATCAGCATCGTCTCCGCCGGCGCGCGCCAATGCATCGACCGCCGCGAGCGTCCCTGAAAGCCACAGGGGTGCAAGGCTTCGGCCAAGCTCCTCGTAGATCGGGGCCAGCACGTCAAATCGCTGGCCTAGACCGCCCAGCTCTTCGGGAACGGTCAACTGGTACCAACCGAGCTCGCCCACATCGGCTTCAAGGGCCGCGGCCGATCCGACCCTGCCTTCCCACGGTGCCCGACGATCGACCTTGTCCGCCAGCAGACGGCGTGCGGCCTCCCGCATCTCTTCGGGAGCGATGCGCATGTCTTCCACGGCTGACGTCATCCCAACTTCTCCCTCGGCATGCCAAGGATCCGCTCGGACACGATATTGCGCTGAATTTCGTTGCTGCCGCCGGCGATGTTGTACTGGTAGCTGTTGAGGAAATCGAACATCCAGTTGCCGGTCTCATAGCCGGCGCCCAACACATATTGCGTGTCGCGCATCGCGGCAAAACCCTGAAGTCGCAACCCCAGGGCCGTGAAATCGCGCGACAGGCGCGAATAGGCGAGCTTAAGGATCGACGCATCTCCGACGGCCTCACGCCCTGCGATCCGGTTCGTCATCAGCGTCGCCAGCATCGCGCGCAGGGCTTCGATCCGGGCCGAGACATCGACGATGCTCCGCGCCACCGCCGGATCCAGCGCAGCGACATCACCGGTACCGCCGGTCGCAGTACGCACCAACCGCCAGAGCGAAAGCGCCATGCGCTCGGTCAGTTCCACGAGCGTCAGGCCACGTTCGGACGAAAGGGTCACCTGCGCGACCTTCCAGCCCTCATTTTCCTTGCCCACAAGATTTTCGACAGGAATTTCTACCTCATCCAGAAAGATTTCGGCAAATTCTTCATCCCCGGTAATCTGCTTGATCGGGCGAACGTCGACCCCCCTCGATTTCATGTCCATCAGCAGGAAGGTAATTCCGGCCTGCTTGGCGCCGCTGCTGTCGGTCCGTACGAGCAACAGACACTGATCGGCGAAGTGACCGAGCGTCGACCAGATCTTCTGGCCCGAGACGATGTAACGATCGCCTTTGCGCTCCGCACGCGTCCGCAGTCCGGCAAGATCAGAGCCTGCTCCCGGTTCGGAGAAGCCCTGGCACCAGATTTCGCCGTTGAGGATCGCCGGAAGATGCCGCGCGCGCTGGGCGTCCGTTCCACATTCCACCAGCGTCATCGCTGCGTGGTAAAGGGAGACGAAGAACAGGCTCATGCGAGGTGCGCCACCCCGCGCCAACTCCTCGAAAAGGGCGATCTGTTCAGCCAGCGATCGGCCGCCGCCCGGCCAACCGGCCGGCCAGTGCGGTGTTGCGTAGCCCGCCTGGACGAGCTTGCCGAACCACTCACGTTGCATCGCCAGAAAAGCAGGGATGTCGTCGCCCTTTTGACGCTCACGCCAGTCGTCGGGAAGGTTCTGCGCCAGCCATTCACGGACTTCGGCCCGCAAACTGGTGACCGCGGCGTTTTCGCTCATCGCTTCACCCTCATTCTCAACTAACTGCCGGTGAATTTCGGATCCCGCTTCTCGAAGAACGCGTTGACAGCCTCTTCATGGTCGCGAGTGGTGTGGCACAGCGCCTGCGCGGCCGCGGAGGCCTCGAGGATCGTGGATAGGTTGGCCAGGCGGCTCTCGCGGATCAGGCGCTTGGCCAGGCGCACGGCATGCGGCGGATTGGCGGCGATCTGCATCGCCAGCCCCCGCGCCTCATCCATCAGAGCTTCTGGCGCAACGACACGCGACACCAGACCACATGCCAACGCCTCGGCTGCGTCGATCATCCGTCCGGTGAAGGCCATCTCGCTCGCCTTCGACCAACCGATGACCCGGGGCAGCAGCCATGCGCCGCCATCTCCGGGGACGAGACCAAGCTTAACGAAGCTTTCCGCGAACTTCGCTTTTTCCGAGGCGATGCGAATATCGCACATGCAGGTCAGATCGCAGGCCGCGCCGATCGCGGGGCCATTGACAGCCGCAATCACGGGAACCTCTATGCTTTCGAACAGCAAGGGCAGGCGCTGAATGCCATTGCGATAATTGCGTCGGGTGTTTGTCGGTGAAGGATCGTTGAGACCGCCGCCCAACCGCATCGTGGACAAATCTCCCCCGCTCGAAAAAGCCGAGCCTGCCCCGGTGAGGATGACCACGCGGCAATTGATGTCACGGTCAGCACCCTCAATCGCGCTGCAAAGTGCGTCGATTGCGGGCGTGCTCGAGATCGGATTGCGAAGCTCGGGCTGATTCAACGTTAGGATGAGAATTCCTTCCGAAAATTCGGAAAGCAGAATGTCGCTCACCGCGGGGGCATCCTGATTGCCCCGTCGAGCCGGATCGTCTCGCCGTTGAGCATGGGATTTTCGATGATCTGCTGCACCAGCATCGCGAATTCATCCGGCCGCCCCAGGCGGCGTGGGTGCGGAATAGCAGCCGCCAGCCCTTCGCGGACCTCCGGCTTCACCCGCTGAAGGATGGGAGTATCGAACGTGCCCGGCGCGATTGTGCAGACACGGATCTGGTGGCTGGCAAGGTCACGGGCGGCAACGATGGTCATACCAACGATGCCCGCCTTGGCAGACGCATAGGGGATCTGGCCGACCTGCCCCTCGAACGCCGCAACCGAGGCGGTCATGATCACCACGCCGCGCTCTCCATCAATGGGCTCGTTCTTGGCCATGCGCGCCGCGCCGAGGCGCAGCACGTTAAAACTGCCGATCAGGTTGATCCTGACGACCGTCTCATACACTTCGAGCGACCCCGGATTCCCTTCACGGTCGACGACACGGATCGGGCCTCCCCGGCCGGCGCAGTGAACCACGGCGCGTAAAGTGCCCATGGCATTTGCCGCATCGAAGACGGCATTCATCTGGTCGGTGTCGGTCACGTCGGCCTGGATGAAGCGCGTCCCTCCGCCGATCTCAGCCGCCACCTCATCGCCGTTCGGCGCCAGATCGGCTATCACCACCTTTGCGCCGCCAGCGACGAGACGCTCGGCGGTAGAACGGCCGAGACCGGAAGCCCCCCCGGTTACGACGGCTACGATATTGTTGGTGTCCATCCGCTATTCCCCGCTTAAAGTCGTTCGATGATCGTGGCGTTGGCGAGGCCGCCCGCCTCGCACATTGTCTGCAGCCCATAGCGCCCGCCAGTTTCCAGCAACCCGTTGACCATAGATGCCATGAGACGCGTTCCCGAGGCGCCAAGCGGGTGGCCAAGCGCAATTGCTCCACCACGTGGGTTGAGCTTTGCAGGATCCGCCTTGAACTCCCGCTGCCAGGCGAGCGGCACAGGCGCAAAGGCTTCATTGACTTCGATATGATCGATCTGATCGATACCGAGGCCGGCTTTGGCCAGCACGCGCTTCGTGGCGGGGATTGGTGCAGTCAGCATCAGCAGAGGATCGTCGCCCACCACGTCGAACGCCACGAAACGGGCCAGCGGCTTCAGGCCGAGACGGTTGGCCGCTGCCTCTGACATTAGCAGCGCCGCCGAAGCTCCGTCGGTGATCTGGGAACTATTGCCGGCCGTGATAGACCAGCGAATTTCCGGAAAGCGCTCCGCCAAAGCATCGTTGTTGAACGACGTTTTCAGCTGCGCCAGACCTTCCGATGTAGTCGATGCGCGAATGGTTTCATCCTGGCTCACCACACCATCGGGAGTCGTGATCGAAATGATTTCGCGCGCAAGATTGCCTGCAACACGCGCGGCTTCCGCACGCTGATGGGACTGCGCCGAATATTCGTCCATCTCCTCACGAGAAATGTCCCAGCGCGCGGCGATCAGCTCGGCGGAAATCCCTTGGCCGACGGTGCCCGGGAACCGCTTCTCATAGGCGATGCCATGGGGATCCGCTCCCATACGCGCCGATCCCATCGGCACCCGGCTCATGGACTCGATGCCACCCGCGATGACGATGTCGTACGCCCCTGCCGCGATCCCCTGCGCCGCGAAATGCACCGCCTGCTGACTCGATCCGCAGCGGCGCTCGACCATCGTACATGGCACATGCGCCGCGTAGCCCGCTGCCAGCCAAGCCGTGCGACCAACAGGCACCGCCTGCTCACCGGCCTGACTGACGCAGCCCATAATCAGATCATCGACAGTGCCGGGATCAAGCTTATTGCGTTCGACGAGGCCGACCATCACCTGCATCAGAAGGTCGGCAGGATGGACGGAGGAGAGAGCGCCGCCCGCCTTACCGCGCCCCATGGGCGACCGTATAACATCAACAATTACCGGAACGTGTGACATAGAAATTCCACTTCGATCGTCTGCAGCGGCAAACCCGACAGAGCCTTCTCAGCATGGATCATGGCTGCGATCGTGCCGGGGCACCACCACAGCGAGGGCCGAGAAAATGGCGATTGCAACTCAGGACAAGACGCCGTCCGCCTCCATCCGGTACGGCTCGGTCGCTTCGCCGGCCCGGAATTTGTGAGTCCAGTGCGGATCCCCGATGATCGCTCGGCCGACCGCGACGAGATCGAACTCTCCGGCCTTGAATCGATCCAGCAGTGGACCGAAATCAGTGACCACGGCTGCCGCCTTGTCGCGGTCATACATGCCCGAGTTGATGCCAACACCGCCGACCGCCATGGACAGCTTGCCGGTGACACGCTTTGCAATGCCCGGAAGGCTGGTGGGATCCCCTTCGAATGCCGCACGATTATAATAGCGCACGCTGGCATCGAAGACATCCACACCGGCATCTGCAAGCGGCTGCAAAACCTCGCGCAGCTCCTCCGGACTATCGGCCAACGTGGCGCGGAAGTCCTGCTGTTTCCATTGGGAGAAGCGGAAGAAGATCGGCAGGTTATCGCCCACCGCGCCGCGAATCCGGCGCACGATCTCAGCAGGAAATTCTGAGCGCTTCGTCCGACTGCCACCCCATCGGTCATTCCGCTGGTTGGTCCCCTCCCAGAGAAAGTTGTCGATGAGGTAACCGTGGCCGCCGTGCAGAGCGATCCCATCGAACCCGGCTTCCACTGCATTGGCCGCGGATCGCACGAACGCGGCGATTGCCTCCTCGATCTGCTCCTCGCTCATCGGTTCACCGATATTTGGGTCGGCGGGAATACTTTTCGGATCGATGGAGGTCATGCGGCCGAGTGGACCCCATATGCCGGAGGGGCTGACGCTCGGCACATCCGGGTAGGGCCCGGTCCCGGGCTTGCGCATCACACCCTGATGCCACAGCTGTGGTATGATCTTGCCGCCATGAGCATGCACGCCCGCGACAACCTTTCGCCAGCCCTCTACCGAAGCGGCACTTCCCAGCAGCGGAATGTTATTCTCACCAAGTCCGGCATCACCAAGCGCAGCCGGATCGTCGACAGCCACACCTTCCGTTACGATGAGACCCACACCGCCTTCGGCGCGGCGGCGATAATAGGTCGCAACCGCATCGGTCGGCACACCATCCGGACAAAAGCCTCGGGTCATCGGGGACATGACGATACGGTTGCGCAGCTCCAAACTGCGAATTTGCAGAGGCTGGAAGAGCGCCTCCCTATCCGCCTTCTGTTCCACAGTCATTGAATCTCATCCTCGCATTGCCGCCCCTTCAAGGGAGCGCAGCCATCGCCCCGAAGCAACAATGTGCCAAGGACCGCCCGATGCAAGGCAATAACCAATGCAATTCAGGGCAAATCAGTTGACCCTACGCTCATGGCCCTGCCAGAATGGCTCGCGCAGCACACGACGTAGCAACTTGTTGCCGGCGTTCCGCGGTAGCGTGTCGACGAGAACGAGCCGTTTGGGCAGCTTGAACCGCGCGAGCTTCCCATCCAGCCAGGCGAGTATCGAGGTGAGATCGGGCGCAGTGCCAGGCCGGGGCACAACGAGCGCCACCACTTCTTCCCCCCAGCGCTTGGATGGCGCACCGACCGCCGCTACGTCCGCAACATCGGGATGCCCGAAGATGGCGTTTTCAATCTCCGCCGGATAAATATTCTCGCCGCCGCTGATGATCATGTCCTTTGCGCGGTCCAGCACGAAAAGATAACCTTCGGCGTCAATGCGTCCGATGTCGCCAGTGCGCATCCAGCCATTCGCTCCGAATACATCCGCATCAGCGTCAGTCCGCCGCCAATAGCCCACCATGACGGCTGCCGAGCGTACCACGATCTCCCCTACCGTTCCGGGCTGCTGAAGGGTCCACCCGTCATCGACGATGGCTATCTCGACGCCGGGCATGGCGGTTCCGGCGGAGCGCAAGCGCCCGGCACTGCCTGAGATATGGTCGTGCGGCTGCAGCGCGACCACCCCGCCCGCCGCCTCGGTCATGCCGTACATCTGCACGAAGCCGCACCCCAGCCGCTCCAGCGCCTGGCGCAGCAGCACCTCGGGGATTGGCGCGGCGCCATAGGTTATATATTCGAGCGACGAGAAATCGGCATCGTCCGATTCAGGATGTTCGAGCAGCATCTGCATCGCCGCCGGGGCCAGCAGGATGTGGCTGATTCGCTCCCGCGCGATCAATGCTGCCAGGCTACCCGCGTCGAATTCGCGGGCAATCACGATCTTGGCGCCCGCATAGAAGCCGAACAACGCATAAGCCGTTCCCGCGATGTGAGCCACGGGCAAGACCTGGCCGACCGTGCAGCCGCGGGGAGGAAACCATTGCAAACCTGCCCGGTAGCCGGACGCGCGCAAGGCGAGCAGATTGCGATGGCTGAGCATCGCACCTTTTGGCCGCCCCGTCGTTCCTGAGGTGTAGACCTGAAAAATCACCGTGTCGGGTTGGGGCACATAGTCGCCAAGCCGCAAGCGATCCTCTGCAAGCGCAAGCAGGCGACCGTCGAGCAGCAGTTGCGAAATGCCGTTTAGCCCGGCCAGTATGTTGGCGGCGATCGCGAACTCTTCGTCGCTGAATAGACAGACCATTTCGGAGTCTGCGATGATGAACGCCCACTCCTCCTCTGCAAGCCGCCAGTTGAGCGGGACCAACACCGCGCCAATTCGCGCTGCCGCGAACAGCAGAGCGAAATAGCGGTCACTGTTCTTGCCAAGATATCCGATCCGGTGACCCTTGCCAAAGCCATGGCGGGCAAGCCGCTCGGCAAGGCGGGACGCATCGTCATGCAATTGCCGGTAGCTCGTGGCCCGATCCTCGAACAGGGTGGCGATCTGTTCCGGATCTTCTTCGGCATGATATGCGAGGATTGACCACAGCGTGACCAGGCGGTCGTGATCGATCTCCGCCCTGTGGCTCACCCTGTCAACGTCCCTTCCACACCGGCTTTCGCTTCTCGGCGAAGGCGGCAGCACCTTCGCGCGCATCTTCGGAAACGAATACCGGCGCGGTGATCTCGAACTGGCGCTCGAACAGATCAGCCTCCGCCCATTCAAGACTTTCTTTCAGAACGCGGCGGCTGACCGCGACCGCCATAGGGCCGTTGGCGGCGATGGCCTGCGCCAGCTTGATCGCTTCCGCCAGCGCCTCGCCTTCAGCGACGACACGGTTGACAAGACCGGCGTCAGCCAGCCGCTGGACCGGAAAGATTTCGCCGGTGAGAACGAATTCCGACGCCAACTTGACTGGCATCTGTCGCGGCAGGCGGACAAGTCCTCCGGCATTCGCGACCAGCCCACGCCTGACTTCGGTCAGGCCGAACTTGGCCGCACTGGACGCGACGACCATGTCACAGGCCAGCATGATTTCGAACCCGCCGGCCAGCGCATAGCCCTCAACGGCGGCGATAAACGGCTTTTGCAGATCCGCCTGAGTGACACCGGCGAAGCCGGTATCCGGCAATCGAATGACTTCGCCGCGCAGGAACGCTTTGAGATCCATGCCGGCACAGAAATTGCCGCCGGTGCCGGTGATGACAGCGCACCGGATCGCCGTATCTTGGTTGACCTTCCGTACGGCCGCTTCGACCGCAAGCGCGGTTTCCCGGTCGACGGCGTTGCGCGCCTCTGGTCGATTAATGGAAATGACGGCAACGCCGTCCTCGACTTCAAAATCAACCGACATCGGTTCCCTCGCTCTGTGTTTTCGATGAGTTCAAATCGATCGCGCGATCAGCAGCTTCATCACTTCGCTCGCGCCACCATAGATGCGGAAACCACGGGCATCCTTGTACATTTCGGCGATCGGATATTCGAGCATATAGCCATAGCCGCCGAACAGCTGCAGGCACTCATCGACCACGAAGGCCTGAGCCTCCGTCACGAACAGCTTCGCCATCGACGCGGTGGCCCCGTCCAGCTGCCCCGCGAGTAGCCGTTCAGTGCAATGATAAAGGAAAGCCTTAGCGACGGTTGCCCGCGTCTTGCACTCCGCGAGTTTGAACTTGGTATTTTGCTGGTCGAACAGCGTGCCGCCAAACATCTTGCGCGCCTTGCAATGCTCGACCGTGACCTCCAGCGCCGCCTCGATCATTCCCATGGCCTGCCAGGCGATCACCAGCCGCTCCTTTGGCAATTGCTCCATGAGCATCCGGAAACCCTGGCCTTCTGCCCCGCCCAGCAGGTTGGCCGCCGGCACGCGGACGTCGTTGAAAAACAGCTCGGCCGTATCGCGACCTTCCTGACCGAGCTTGTCCAGCAGCCGCCCGCGTTCGAAACCCTCCACCTTGTCGACCTCGACGACAAAGAGCGATATGCCCTTGGCCCCCGCATTGGGATCAGTCTTGGCTGCTACCACGACGAGCGAACAGCCATGCCCGTTCGAAATGAACGTCTTCTGGCCGTTGATCACATAGTGATCGCCTTCGCGGCGCGCCGTGGTCCGTATGCCCTGAAGATCCGATCCGGCGCCGGGTTCGGTCATGGCCACGGCCAGCAGGGTCTCCCCGGCGACCGCGGGGGGCAGCCATTCGCGGCACTGCTCGGGTGTCGCGTAGCGGTAAAGATAAGGCGCAACAACGGTTGTGTGCAACGAATAGGCAAAGTTCAGCGCATTCTTGCGACCTTGCCTTTCCATGACGATCGCATCGTAGCGGAAATCAAGCCCGGAGCCGCCATAAGCCTCCGGCACACTCACCCCCAGAATTCCAGCCTCACCAGCTTTGCGCCAGGTTTCCTGTTCCACGAACCCTTGTTCGCGCCACCGGCTCTGGGCCGCAGGATCGGCATTCTCGTCGAGAAAACGATCCACCATATTCTCGAACATGCGGATGTCTTCATCGTCCATGAAGGCGGGACGCGGAAGGTCGAACGCTGCCAAAACCATCAATCCTGTCTAATTGCCGGGTGTCCGGCAGGAGTAAATCTGCAAGCCCAAACCACTATAGCAAAAGCTGTCTGCGGCACTTGCCCTGAGGTGCATTCATACGTTGCGGGACTTGCAAATGACGCAGCGTCTATCGTGCACTCTCGGCTCAGCGGATAGTCCATAAGGCAGTTCGGAGAGGGCAATGAGCAATACGTACGATGTAATCGTGGTCGGTTCCGGCTCGGCAGGCATGACAGCGGCCGTGCGCGCGGCCACCAGGGGATTGAAAGTTCTGGTCGTCGAAAAGGCACACTGGATAGGAGGAACGTCGGCCACGTCGGGCGGCGTGACGTGGATCCCCAATCACGGCCTTGGCACGGATGACTCGCGCGAACAGGCGATCACATACATCAATGCCGTCGCGAACGGCCCCGTGCGCCACGATCGCATCGACGCCTTTCTCGAGACCGGGCCGCAAATGATCGCCTTCCTCAAGGAGATCGGCATGGAGCCAACGCCAATGCCGTGGCCGGATTATTTTCCCGAAGCGCCGGGCGCCCGCGCGGATCGCTCCGTGGTGTTCCCCAAATATGACGGCCGCCGGCTGGGGCCGCTTTTCCCGCTGGTGCGTGAACAGTTCACGCGGTTCAAGCTGATGAACCGATACACGCTGGACTTCATGGAGGCGAACACGATATCGACCCGTTCGCCCGGCTGGGTGCGCGAAGCAATGAAGGTCGTCGCGCGTTACTGGGCCGACTTCAGTACCCGTCGCCTTGGCCGCCGCGATCGATTGTTCAGCCTCGGCGCCGCGCTCATCGGTCCGCTGATTGAGCGCTATGTCGCACTCGGCGGAGAGTTCCGCATCGGCTGGGGCGTCAAGAAACTCTTGGTCGAGAATGATCGCGTCACCGGGGTGCTTGTCGAGCGCTACGGCCGGCAGAAGACCCTGCAATCGCGTCACGGGGTCATCGTCTGCGCGGGCGGGTTCGAATGGAACCAGGAACTGCGCAACCGCTTCTTCACTATCCCCGGCGACACGCGCTTCAGCAGCACACCCGAGGAGGCAAATCGTGGCGAGGTGCTGGAAGCGGGCATGGCGCTCGGCGCCGCCACGGAATTCACCGAGACTGGCTGGTGGGTGCCGACAATGTCCCTTCCCCTGCCGACCGTTTCGAACTTCGAGGAAATCCACCAGGCTGTGTTCGACGTCGGCCGACCCCACAGCGTCTGCGTCAATCGCAATTGTGATCGGTTCGTGGACGAAGCGTGCGGCTATGACCGATTTGGCAACGCCATGATGGAAGATCAGCTCAAAACGGGTGCCAATACGCCGTGCTGGCTCGTGTTCGACGCGACCTTCCGATACAAGTTCACCGCCGGCGGCGTCATGCCCACCACCCTCATGCCTGACCGCAAAATCCCTGCCGCCTGGTGGGATCATTATATCTTCCGCGCACCAACCCTCCGTGAGCTTGCCGGCAAGATCGACCTCGATCCCGACAAGCTCGAAGCGGTCGTCGCACGCATGAACGGCTATGCCCGCGCGGGCGTCGATCCGGAGTTTGGGCGCGGCGGCAACGCCTATGACGTGAACTTCGGTGATCCGGCGCTGAAGCCAAACCCCTGTCTTGGTCCGATCGATAAGGCGCCCTATTACGCGATTCCTGTCAGCTTGGGCGATCTCGGCACCAAGGGCGGCCTCAAATGCGATGCGAATGCACGCGTGCTCGATGGGCAGGACCGGCCGATCCCCGGCCTTTACGCGGCGGGCAACGCCTCCGGCTCGCCGTTCGGCAACGCCTATCCGGGCGCGGGCGGCACGATCGGCCCGGCCATGGTATTCGGCTTCGTTGCTGCGAACATGGTCGCGGCCGAGGCAAGCGGAGCATTGGGGCAATTCACGCACAATTCGCAGACTGACGACCGAACCGCATTGAACGAGATGAAGGAGACATCATGAATCGCTTGGATATGAAAGTCGCCATCATCACCGGCGCCGCCCGCGGGCAAGGTGAAGCGACCGCGCGTCTCTTCGCGGCCGAGGGCTGCTCCATTATCATGACTGATGTCCTCTCCGCCGAGGGAGAGGCTGTGGCGGCAAGCATCGGCGAGCGCGCGAGGTTCATGCGACAGGATGTTTCGAGCGAGGCGGATTGGGCGAGTGTGGTGGAAACGGCTCTTTCCGCGTTTGGAAAGATCGACATTCTCGTCAACAATGCTGCCATCGCGCACTTCGGCTCCATTGAGGAGACCAGCAAGGATGACATTGTCCGTCTGCTGTCCGTCAACGTGGTCGGCCAATATCTGGGCATCAAGGCCGTGCTGCCATTGATGAAGAATGCGCGCCGCGGTTCGATCGTGAACATATCGTCGGTCGATGGTCTGCGCGGGACGACCGGACTCAGTGCCTATGACGCCTGCAAATGGGGTGTACGTGGGATGACCAAGGCGATCGCGCTGGAGGCCGCGCCCTTCAACGTCCGCGTGAATTCGGTTCATCCGGGCGCGATCGATACACCGATGCTCAATCCTACCGGTGCGTCGGACACCAAACCGATCGCGATGGGGCTCGGCATACCTTTCGGTCGCGTCGGGCAGTCGCCCGAAGTCGCAGCCGCCAGCCTGTTCTTAGCCAGCGACGAGGCATCCTACATCAGCGGCGCGGAATTGGCCGTGGACGGGGCTTGGACCGCGGGCCTGAACACCAATATCGAGAAGTTGAACGACTGATCCTCGTCCTCCCTGCCACGGATCAGCCGTGGAAGGGAACGACTCGCGCTATCGCACAGGTCAGAGCGTATAGCCTCCGTCGGCAATCAGGCTCTGGCCGGTAAAATAGCTCGACCGGTCGGAAGCAAAGAACGCCGCGGCCTCGCCGATATCCTCTGCCGTGCCGAAGCGTCGCATGGGGATCGATTTTCTGAACTTCTCCCAGAACTCGGGGGTCCAGCGCTCCGCCATATATTGTTCGCCAAGGCCGGAGTTCATCGCGCCCGGCGCCACCGTGTTGGCGCGGATGCCGAACTTGCCCTCCTCCTTGGCGATACCCCTGCATAGCGCCTCGATGGCGGCCTTGGGAGCCGCCGAAATGGTGTCGCCTACGATCACCCGCGTATTGGCCATCGACGTCACCGCAACGATGCTGCCGCCTCCCTGCTGGCGGAACATGGGCAGGATCACGGAAAGCATGCGGGTGAAGCCAATCGTTTCTGCCTCGAAGACGTCACGCCACTGGCTCTCGGTGATTTCGAAGATGTAAGGCTGGTCGATAGCGAGGCCGGCCGAATACACCGCGCAGCCGATTGGCCCGCATGCTTGCGCAACCTCCTCGATGGCGGCGCGGACGGATCCGGCATCCGTGGTGTCGCAGCGAACGGGATAGCCGCGACACGAGTCCGGAAGTTCGGCAGCGATTGCCTCGGCGCGTTCGCGCTTGTTATGATAGACGATCCCGACTGCAGGCCATTCTCGCGCCAGCGCTCGCACACAGCCGGCCCCGAGACCGCCCGAACCGCCAAAAACGATCGCGCTCTTCTGATTGGCATCTGACATGTAACGCTTCTCCCTCAGGCGCGTATGGTGCTGCCACCGTCGACAGTGAGTTCCAAGCCGGTGGTGAAAGCCGATTCATCCGACGCCAGCCATAACGCCGCTGCGGCGACCTCTTCGGGTTTGCCGATGCGGCCGAGAGGATGAATCCCGGCGAAAAGCGCATAAGCCTTATCGCGCTCCATCCCCGTGCGGCGCAATTCCTCCTCGAACATCTCCGTCTCGGTTCCACCCGGAATGACCGAGTTGACCCGGATCGGCAGCTTTTGTGCTGCGCATTCGAGCGCAAGCACACGGGTAAGCGCGTTCAGCGCCGCCTTGCTGATGCTGTAGGCCGCAAAGCCGGGGGTGACCCGGATGCCGAACGCCGACGAGATGTTGACGATGCTGCCGGGTGCCTCTTCTCGCTTCATCAGGTCGATTGAGGCGCGGCAGCCCATGAACGGGCCGCGGAGATTGACATCCATATGCTGGTTCCAGACGGCATCGTCCGTGTCCACGAGATTGGCGCCGATAGTGACACCGGCACAGTTCACGAGCACATTGAGCCGTCCCCAGCGCGCATCGACCTTAGCGATGGCATCCCGCCACTGCGCGTCGCTGGTGGTGTCGAGCACGATCGGCAGGATATCTCCATCGAGTTGCGCCGCGGCAGCGGCAGCCTGCTCCTCCCTGCGTGCAGCGAGCGCAACCGCTGCGCCCTCCTCCACGAAGCGGCGGGCGATGGCAAAGCCGATGCCCTTCGCGGCACCCGTAACCAGGGCGACCTTTCCCGAAAGTCTCTTCATTGGCTCTGTCTCCTCATAGAACTACGAAACGTTCTCTGCCGATGATTGTCTCGATGAACTTCGCCGGAATCACTCCGGTGCATGTCCGAATGCGCCTTAGGGCAAGGCCGGTACTGTCTTCGGAGCACGCCCAAAGCTATCATGTCGGTTGGCGTTACTTTGGAGCAGCAATGGATTATCAGACACTGGCGATGACAGTGGCGGACGGCGTCGCCGAGATCAGATTTACGCGCCCCGACCTGCTCAACCGATTCGACATGCCGGCACATATCGAATTTGCGGCAGCACTTGAGGCGGTATCCCACCGCGTTCCCGAGATCAGGGCACTCGTGCTTTCGGCAGAGGGCCGTGCCTTCTCAGCGGGCGGTGATTTCGATGAGATGCTGGAAGCGCATGCCAGCAATGTCGTTCGAGCAGACATGGTGAAATATGCCAAGGCTGTGTTCCACGGACTTGTCGACCTGCACATTCCGGTGGTTTCGGCAATCCAGGGCGCTGCCATCGGGCTCGGTGCGACCATCGCGACGCTGTCGGATATCGTCGTCGCCTGGAAGGGTGCGAAGATCGCCGACACGCATGTCAATGTGGGGCTTGCCGCCGGCGACGGCGGCATCATCAGTTGGTCGCAGTCGATCGGTATTAACCGCGCCAAACGCTATCTTCTTACGGGCGACATCATCACGGGAGAGCAGGCCTATCAATGGGGCCTCGTCACTGAACTGGTCGAAACCCCCGAAGAGGTGGCGCCGCGCGCACGCGATATGGCGGCACGCATCGCCGCGATGGCGCCCGGCGGCACCACCGGCACGAAACGCGCCTTCGCGCGCATCACCAACCTGATCGCCGCGCAGGCGCTCAGTGCCGGATTGGAGTATGAAATGGACGCGATGGCCAGCCCTGACCTGCCAGCCACAATCGAAAAGCTGCGCGCTAAATAAATCCAGCGATCGCTCCAATGAATGGGCGCGGCCGCATTGAAAACCCGAGAGGCTCCTGAATGAACTACACGCATGTCCACACGCCGCTGCAGATCGGCCGGACCGTGATCAAGAACCGCATTTTTAGACCAGCCCACGCGACGATCCTGGGCAAGGGCGCGATGAGCGACGCGTTGATCGCTTATCATGAAGCGCGTGCGCGCGGGGGCGCGGGGCTGTCGATCGTCGAGGTCGGCTCAGTCCATCCGACCAGTCCGCTCGCGATCGATCTGTGGAAGGCCGAACTTGAGCCTGGTTATCGCAAGCTCGGCGATATGGGTCGCAAATATGACATGAAGATCTTCCAGCAGCTCTGGCACGCCGGCCATCACGGCATGCCGCGCGATGGGAGCCCGCCCTGGGGCGCTAGCGCCACGCCGAGCGTCGAGGTCGGCGTGGTGCCGATCGAGATGACGAAATCGATGATCGCCGAGATCATCGAGGCCTATGCCACGGCCGCGCGCCGGATGGAGGCTTGGGGGCTGGACGGCGTCGATGTGCATTGCGCCCATGGCTATCTGCCCGCCCAGTTTCTTTCGGCCAATACCAACCTCCGCGAGGATGAGTATGGCGGCGCGACGATCACCGAGCGCGCACGCTTCGTGATCGAGCTGATGGAAGCGGTTCGCAGCGCGGTGTCGCACGACTTCGTGGTGGGCGTTCGTCTTGCTCCAGACCTGACCGTGAGCGGGGTCGACGAGGACCAGAATCTCGCCATCGCCCACATTCTCGAAGAACGCGGACTGACAGACTACATCAATGTCTCGGTAGGCAATTACAACAGCTACACCAAAATGGTTGGCGGTATGCATGAGCCGGTCGGCTATGAACTGCCAACCAGCGTTCCGATCACCCGTCACGTCAAGCTTCCGACGATGGTTGTCGGTCGTTTTCGTACCCTTGAGGAGTGCGATCAGGTCATCCGCTCGGGCGATGCTGATATGGTCGGACTCGTTCGCGCCATGATTGCCGACCCTGATCTAGTCAATAAGAGCCTGGCGGGGAAGGCTGAGGAAGTGCGTCCCTGCATCGCTTGCAACCAGGCATGTGTGGCGCAAGTCGCGACCGAGCACGGTCATCTGGAATGCACGGTGAATCCTGGCAACGGCCATGAACTCTATCGGGGCGACGCGCTGCTGACGCCCGCGCCGGAGCCCAAGAGCGTGCTGGTCGTCGGCGGCGGCCCCGCCGGCCTTGAAGCCGCTCGCGTCGCCGCTCTTCGCGGCCACAAGGTTACGCTCGCGGAAGCCAGCCCGATCCTTGGCGGCACGCTCCGTGCTGCAGCCAAGGCACCGACGCGCCATGGCATGATCGACATCGCTACGTGGCTGGAGGCCGAAGTGTTCCGCCTGGGCGTGGACGTTCAGCTGTCGACTTACATGGATGCCGATGATGTCGTGGCAAATGGCGCCGAAGCGGTGATCGTGGCGACCGGCTCCTTCCCCCGCATGGACGGCGTGCAGCATTCGCATCCCGGCCAGCCGATCCGCAACTTCAACCGACGGAATGTCATCTCGGCCTTCGACCTGTTCATGCAGCCGCCGGCAGAGCTCGGCAAGACGGCGGTGGTGATCGACGATGTGGGCCATTATGAAGGCTTGGGCGCGGCGGAACAGCTGATTGCCCTGGGGCTTTCGGTCACATATGTGACACGGCTCAGAATGTTCGCGCAGCTGGCGCAGGCACCGCTGATGGTCGAGCCTTTCCTGACCCGCATGCGGGGCAAGCCGTTCGACTATCTCATTCGGCATCGCGCGGTCGAATTCACCGACAACGAGGTGCTGGTCAGCCCGACGCACTTTACCGACGACGCTGACCTGCGGAGCATTCCGGCCGACACAGTCGTGTTCGTGTCGGCAAATGAGCCGAACCGCGAACTCTACAAAGCGCTCTCCGAGCGGAACACCGATCTCCGGGTCGTCGGCGATGCCAATTCGCCGCGCTTCCTTCAGGTCGCCATCCGCGAAGGCCATTTGGCGGGCGCGTCGATCTGAGGGAGATGATCAATGGGCATTCTTGATGGAAAAGTGGCGATCGTCCTCGGCGCATCGGCATCCGGGGGATCAGGCGCGGCGATCGCCCGCCGGTTCGCCGAGGAGGGCGCCAAGCTGCTGGTCGGTGCGCGCAGCGAAGGCCCGCTGCACGATCTCGCCCGGGAGACCGGTGGGATCGCAATGCGCTGCGATGTTGCCAAAGAAGAGGACGTCGCGGCCTTCGTTGCAAAGGCCGTGGACACCTATGGTCGGCTCGACGTCGCAGTCAATGCGGCCGGTCTGCCGATGGGCGGCACCATCGCGAAATCCCCCATCGAGGACGCCCGCGTCGCCATGGAGGTCAATTATTTCGGCTGCGTGCATTTCATCCGTCACAGCGCCGGTGCGATGAAGCAGGGCGGATCGATCATCCTGTTTTCGTCCATGGCGGCGGCGCAACCAATGGAATTCGTCTATTCCTACGGCTGCGCCAAAGCCGCCACCGACTGCCTCGTCCGCTATGCAGCTATCGAGTACGGCCCCAAGGGTATCAAGGTCAATTCGATCCAGCCTGGCCCAATCCGCAGCGACATGGCCTCCGGACTCTGGACGGTGGAGGGAATGGAAGCGGTTTACGCGCGCGAAATACCGCTCCGGCGGATTGGCGAAACCGCCGATTATGCCGATGCGGCACTCTGGCTGGCCGGTCCATCCTTCGTGAGCGGTCTCAATCTTCCCGTCAGCGGCGGCAATCAGCTGACCCGGATGCCATATCTCTCCGAACGTCCGGACATGGCCGGCCCGGATCCGACGAATGCATCCTGACCGACAGACAAGGATATAACGAAATGACGATCGGCTCGGACGTACTCGCACTCGAAGGCAAGCGCGCGCTCGTGGTCGGCGGCTCCAGCGGCATCGGCAACGGCATCGCTCAACTTTTCCGCGCACAAGGCGCGCAGGTGCGGGTCTGGGGAACCCGTGCCTCCGCATCCGATTACACCGGCGAAAAAGGGTCGGACCTCACCGGCCTCGATTATGAGCAGGTAGACGTATCCGATCCCGCCGCGATCGATGGCGCCAGCGCCTTCACCGGCGGCCTCGACATTCTCGTCCTCGCGCAAGGCGCGGTGGTTTATCGCCGCAAAGAGTTCGAGATCGACACCTTTCGACGTGTCGTCGATATCAACCTCATCAGCGTCATGCACTGCTGCAGCCGCTTTTACCCGGCCATTCGCGAACGCAAGGGGTCGATCATCGTCATCAGTTCGATCGGCGCTTACAAGTCGGTGATCGGTAATCCGGCGTACGCAGCGTCCAAGGCCGGTGTCGTCGGGCTGACCCGCACGCTGGGCGACGCCTGGGCGCGCGAAGGCGTTCGGGTCAACGGCATCGCTCCAGGTATGATCGCTACGAAGATGACGACGGTGACGACCGAGAATCCCGACCGCCTGCAGGCAGCGCTCGACACGATCTCGCTCGGTCGACTAGGGCTTCCCGAGGATGTCGCATCGACGGCGCTGTTTCTCGTCTCGCCGCTGGCAAGTTATATCACCGGGCAGACGCTGGTCGTCGACGGCGGGCGCAGCCTGTGATGAAGGCCGCGGTGTTCCGGGCCGCGGGTGAGCCGCTCGTCATCGAGGAAAGCCCCATACCGGACCCCCTCCCCGGGCATGTGCTGATTGCGGTTAGTCGCTGCGGCATCTGTGGTTCCGACCTCACGATGACGGCGAAGGGCAGCCCGGTGACGTTCGCTGCCGGCTGCGTGCCTGGCCACGAATATGCAGGCACCGTCGTCGCGCTGGGCCAAGACGTAAGCAATCTGAGGGTTGGGGATGCGGTCAGCGCCTTTCCCGTCACGGGCTGCGGTTCCTGCGACGCTTGCCGCGCACATGATCCCTATGGCTGCTCCAACTGCACCTATCTCATGGGTGGATTTGGTGAGTATGCACTCGCGCGCGCCGAGCTCTGCGCTCCCCTGCCCCGCTCGCTGACGCTGGCCGATGGTGCGCTGGCCGAGCCGCTGGCCTGCGGTGCGCAAGCCGTCCGTCTGGCCAACGTCGGTCCATCCTCACGCGTCCTCGTACTCGGCGTCGGCCCCGTCGGGTTGGCCATGATTTGGTGGGCCGCTCGCGCGGGCTGCCGACAGATTGTCGCCGCCGCGCCAACAAGGCGCAGGGCAGAATTAGCGGAGACCATGGGCGCCAGTGCCTTCATCACGATGGATGAGGGCTTTTTGGAGGGCTTTGCGGACGCTTTTAGGGGCCGGGCTCCCGACGTCGTCTTCGAAGGTGCTGGCAAGCCCGGGGCCATCGCGACCGCCCTGGAGCATGTCGGAAGTCGGGGCATTGTCGTCTCGAGCGGCATGTGCTTCTCGCCCGAGAAATTCGTTCCCGGCTATGCGGCCATGAAGCAAGTTCGGCTCGAGTTCAACATGGGGTATCTTGCTCGCGATCTTCGCGACTCCGTCGCTGCGCTCGATGCCGGCCATGTGGAACCCCGCGCCATGGTGACGCGGACGGTTACGCTGGACCAGCTGCCTGCAACAATCGAAGCACTCCGCGGACCTGGCGAGGATTGCAAGGTACTGGTGGAGTTGCCCGCGTGACGGTCAACAGCGGATATTGCAGGACGTGACCCGGAGGGGCGAACCCGCAGAGGCATCCGGCATGGTCGAGGACCGGGTCGTCCTGACGATTGGTGACCACGTGGCCGAGGTGTGCCTTAACCGCCCCGATAAGCTCAATGCGCTCGACCTGCCGATGTTCATGCGTCTTGGCGAAGTCATTGCGCAGCTCGGCGAAGCGCGGGACGTCCGCGTCGTGGTGCTCCATGGCGTCGGCCGGGCATTCTGCGCCGGGCTGGATCTGGCGGCGATGAGACGGGGCGGCCTCGGCATCGATCTGACGACCCGGACCAGCGGCGGCGCCAACGTCGTTCAGCAGGCCGCCTGGGGCTGGCGCGCCCTTCCTGTCCCGGTGATCGCCGCCGTTCAGGGCGTGGCCTATGGCGGCGGGCTGCAGATCCTCTCGGGCGCGGATATCCGCATAGGCAGTGCGGACGCGCGTCTCGCCATTCGCGAGATCAACTGGGGACTCGTTCCCGACATGGGAGGCATGGCGCTGTGGCGACACTGCGTCCGCGATGACATCTTGCGCGAGCTGATCCTGACCGGACGCGAATTCACAGGCGAGGAAGCGCAGCGAACGGGCTTTTTGACGTTTGTCGCGCCGAATCCGCTGGAACAGGCCCGCAGCCTCGCCGCCACGATCGCCGGGCGGAGCCCCGACGCGGTTCGCGCCGCTAAGCGACTGGCAAACCTGGCCGCATCAGGAGCCGCGGAGCACGATCTGCTGATAGCGGAAAGCAGCGCGCAGCATGCGCTGAGGGGGGCACCCAACCAGAGGGAGGCGGTGCAGGCGCTCCTCGAACGACGGCCACCCCTGTTTATCAACGAGCCCGAACAAAGATAACGGAGAGCGAGAGAGAGATTGGCTGATCAGAATCGCATCCTTCCAGTGCCCCGCGCCTTCACCGATGTAACGGCGGAGTGGTTGACGGCGGTGCTCTCGCCGCTTCATCCGGGCGCGGAAGTCGTTTCGGCAACCGTTGATCCCCATATGGGCCACAAGCCCAACAAGGCGCGGATCCACCTCACCTACAACGAGGCGGGTGAGAAGGCCGGTTTGCCGCCGACATTGGTGGTGAAGGGAACGTTCAACGGCACAACGTCACGGGGAGCGATTATCGACTTCTCGAACACGGCCGAGCTCGTCTCCTATCGCGATATCGTGCCACACTTGGAGATCAACGCGCCGAGGCTCATCTATCAGAACTGGGAAACGGACCCTTCCGAGAGCGTCGTCTTGCTGTTCGAGGACATGGCCGACCGCGGCATCAGCTATTTCCCGAATGGCTTTGCGACGCTCAACTATGGGCAGGCGGCGCGCATCCTGAAAGCGATGGCGCGCTTTCAGGCCCTGTCGTGGAACAGCCCGGACTTTGGAGATGGCGGGCGCTGGGGGCCGGGCACCGGCGCAGGCGAGAACGCGCGCCTGATCCGCGAACTTTACTTCGACATTCTCCCACACTCCGAGCATTGGGCCAGTTCGGTCATGAGCCCGCGCGGTGCCGCTATGCCACGCCTGCTGCGCGATGCCGATCGCATGGAGCGAGGTTGGGAGCGTCTCGTCGAGATGCTGTCGGGCCACGGCCTGGTGATCGTTCACGGTGACGAGCATCTCGGCAATCTGGGAATGGAACCGGACGGCACGCCGATCTTCTACGATTTCCTGGCGCGAGGCGAACCGTGGCCCTTGGGACTCGCACGCTTCCTGATCCCAACTCTCGACATGCTCGATCGCCGTGCTTGGGAAAAGTCACTGCTGGCCGGCTATCTGGACGATCTGCGCCGTTTCGGAGCCGACGCGCCCTCATTTGAGGAGGCCTGGCTGGCCTACCGCGCCGCCGCGATCTGCCCGCTAATGGTCTGGCTGAACAATTCGAGCAGCTGGCAGCCAGAGGCAACCAATACCGCCAATGCCGCCCGATCCGCCGTTGCCGTGCTCGACCATGACTCTTTCGGCCTGCTCGGCTTTTAGAAGATGGCTGCCGTGATTTCCGTACGCCCAGTCGCGAACACCGGCATCCAGCTTTCGACGCTGGGTCTGGGCGGCACCGGTCTCGCGAACATGTATGCTGTGGTCGCTGACGAGGAAGCAGCGAAGCTGGTCGAGGGTGCGCAGGCGCTCGGCGTCAGCCTCTTCGACACTGCCCCCTGTTACGGGGTCGGGCTCAGCGAGCAGCGATTGGGTGCGATATTACCCCAGTTGCGGCGTGACAGTTTCGTGTTGTCGACCAAGGTCGGATATGATCTCGTGGCCCCTGCCAATGGACAGGATGTCGGCCCTTCCCTATTCGTAGCCTCCCCCCGGCTCGTGACCCACTACGATTTTAGCTATGACGCGGCGATGCGCTCGATCGAGGGCAGCCTGAAGCGGCTGGGGATCGATCGGGTAGACATGGTCGCCATCCACGATCCCGACCAGACAGCGGGCGCCGATCCTACGGCCGACCCTTATGCCGGTTCGTTGTTCGCGGAAGCAATGGCGGGGGCCTATCGCGCGCTCGACGAGTTGCGCGCCCAGAAGGTCATCCGCGCGGTCGGCGTCGGCATGAACCAGTGGCAAATGCTGGTCGATTTTGCGCGCGAGGGCGACTTTGATTATTTCCTATGCGCCGGGCGATACAGCCTGTTGCGCGCCGACGCCGGCGAAGTGCTGCTGCCGCTCTGCGCTAAAAAGGGCATCAGCGTCATCATTGGCGGTCCCTATAGCTCCGGCATCCTGGCAAGCGGCGCTGTCGAGGGCGCGATGTTCGACTATGCGCCGGCATCACCAGAGATCCTGGCGCGCGTGCGGGCTATCGAGGATCTTTGCTCGGAGTTCGGCATCTCGCTTCGGGCGGCCGCCTTGCAGTACCCGCTACGACATGCTGCAGTCGCCAGCGTCATACCCGGCGCGCGATCGCTTGACGAGTTGAGACAGAACGCCGCTGCGCTTGTGGAGCCCGTGCCGCAAGCTTTCTGGACGACCGCCACTGAATGCGGACTGATTGCCCCTGATGCTGCATCTCATCCAGTCGGTCGCTAAAGAAAGGATCTTCGCATGACACAGGATAATTGCCGCAAGGCAACCCGCACGCGTGGGGTCCACCATGTCGCGATGGCGACGACCGACCTCGATGCGATGAAGAGCTTCTATTGCGAGATGTTCGACCTGCAATTGCTGACGAGCGGCGAGTGGGACAATGTGCCCGAATATGATGAGATGGTAGGCCTGCCCCGCTCGTCAGCGCGCTTCGTCCTTCTCGGCGGCGCCAATATCGCGCTGGAGTTGTTCCAATATATCACGCCGCCGCCCGGCCCTGCGGAAAAAGACAGGCCCGTGAACAAGCCGGGCATTACCCATCTGTGCTTCGCCGTCGACGACCTCGATGCAGAATATATGCGGTTGAGCAGAGCCGGTGTTCGCTTCCACGCCCCGCCGACCGCGCCAACCGGCGAAGCACCGATCCGCGCCGTTTATGGCCGCGATCCGGAAGGCAATGTATTCGAGCTACTCGAATTCCGGGGGGATACTCCCTTCGACTATGCGCCCTCCTGGACGGGATGGAGGAAGAAATAGGCGGGCCGGTCACCGAGCGATTCATCGCGTCCGCCAATATTGGAGATCGAGCAATGTCACGACTTGAAGGAAAGACTGCACTCGTCACCGGAGCATCCCGCGGTATTGGCCGGGCGATCGCGAGACGATTGGCGGCGGACGGGACTCTTGTCGCCGTCCACTACGGCCAGCGCGGAGAAGACGCTGAAGAAACCGTGCGGATGATCGAAGCTGTCGGCGGTGCGGCTTTCGCCATCGGCGCCGATGTGAGGCATCCAGACGCGATCGAGACGCTTTTTTCCGAATTGTCCACGCAACTGGCGGCCCGAGGCCATGAGGCCCTCGATGTGCTGGTCAACAATGCCGGTATCGACGGCGGAGGCGGCATCACGGCGATGACCGAGGCCGATTTTGACCGCCTGTTCGCGACCAACGTAAAAGGCACCTTCCTCGTCACGCAGCAGGCATTGCCGCGTCTGCGGGATGGCGGCCGGGTCATCAATATCAGCTCGATGGTTTCGCTCGCCGCCTATCCGGGCTCGATTGCCTATGCCATGACCAAGGCAGCGCTGAACTCGTTCACGGTCTCGCTTGCAACAGATCTTGCCAAGCGCGGAATTACTGTAAACGCGGTCGCGCCGGGGGCGACCGCCACCGACTTCATCGCCCCGTTACTGTCGGACCCCAAGGCCACTGCCTTCTATGCCAAGGCCGCAGTCCTGGGACGTATAGGCAAGCCCGATGACATTGCCGGTGTCGTTGCCTTTCTCGCCTCAGCGGACGGCGGATGGATCACGGGCCAAATCATTGAGGCGAGCGGAGGAATGCATCTCTAACGGGTCCGGGCGAGCGGCATCGTCAACGATGCCATGCATCACCGGTTCGAAGCCGGACGCAAGCTACGGACGTCAACTCCTTGCCTGACGGCGGCGAGAGTTATGTCCGTAGCCGACCATCCTTTCTCCCGGATTGCTGATCTATCCGGACAGCGGCCACCATGTGGCTGCCTCGAAAGGGCAGGAGCAGGAGCGCACACATGGCAACGGCAGTCGAATCCGCCATCGAGGGGAACTCCACCCGGGAAGCGATCTCTTTCTGCAGGATTTGTTCCGGTGGTTGCGGCGTGGTGCTGACGATCGACTCGAACGATCGCATCATCGGTGTTCGTGGAGACAAGGACAGCCCTCTTACGCATGGCTACGCATGCTTCAAAGGACGTCAGCCCGAAAGCTCGCACCATGGCCCGCAGCGGCTGCTGCGCCCGCGCAAACGGATGCCGGACGGCTCCTATGTGGAGATCTCCTCGGAACAGGCACTCGATGAGATTGCCGAAAAGCTCAGCCCCATCATCGACCGGCACGGCAAGGACGCCATGGCGATCTTCCTCGGCAATGGCGGCATGTTCAACATCGCGGGCTTCTACATGCTGCCGAGCTTCCTCGCGGCGTTCGACTCCGACCAATATTTCTCGACACTTACCATCGATCAATCCGGCAAGATGGTCACGATGGGGCGGCTTGGCGCATGGGGAGCGGGCTACCCCCATCTCGACGACATGGACGTCGTCATTTTCTTCGGCGCCAACCCGTTGCTCAGCCACGGTTCGCTCGGCTTTGTTCAGGAAGACCCTGTACGCAGCCTCAAGCGGGCTCGTGAGCGCGGGCTCAAGCTGATCACCATCGATCCTCGTAGGTCTGAAACCGGCCACTTCGCCGACATCGCCCTTCAACCCTACCCTGGCCAGGATGCCGCAATCGCCGGCGGGCTGATCCGACTCATCCTGAAGGAGGGCTGGGAAGACAAGGAGTTCTGCGACCGGTGGGTCGGTGCGATCCACATGGCGGCACTGCGCGACGCGGTGGAGCCGCTCACGGAAGCCTATGTCGAGCAGCGCGCCGGGTTGGCGCGGGGCTCGCTTCTTCGGGTGGCGGAAATGTTCGCACGCGATGCCAAGACCGGCAGCGTCACCTCGGCCACTGGTCCATCCATGTCGCCCTACTCGAATCTCGCCTTCCATCTGATCGAGACGTTGAATGTCATCTGCGGCCGCTATCTGCGCGAAGGGCAGCGGGTACATCAGATCAACGGCATGGGGCCCAGCGGCCCACTGAAGGCGCAGGCCTTTTCCCCTTCACGCTTCTGGGAAAGATCGGGCAAAAGTCGTATCCGTGGCGCACGAAAGCTCTTTCAGGAACGTTGCACCGCTACGCTGGCGGACGAGATACTGACGCCGGGCGAAGGCCAGATCCGCGCGCTGTTCGTGGATGGCGGCGATCCCATAATATCCTGGCCTGACCAGCAGAAGACGGCGCGGGCACTGTCCGCGCTCGATCTGCTCGTCTGCATCGATCCGTGGCCGAACCCGACGACCAGCTTCGCCCATTACATCCTTCCACCGCAGATGCAGTATGAGCGGGCCGACCTGCCCATGTACCTACCCGGCTTCGCCAACTGGGCGGGCGCCTGGTCGCAATATACCCCGCCGGTGATCACGCCGCCGAAGGGGTCTGACCTGGTCGAGGACTGGTATGTCTTCTGGGCGCTCGCCAAGCGCCTCGGCCGGACGATTACCTATAACGGCGTGCGCCCGCTCGACATGGCACACAGGCCGACCACGGATGAACTGCTCGATCTCGTCCTCCACGGTGCTCCGCATGACCTTGCCAAGCTCAAGGCCAATCCCCACGGCTTCCACGCAGATATCGTTCAGCAGGCAGTGCTGCCGGCCGATCCGGAAACGCACGGCAAGTTCGAGCCGATGCCGAGTGATGTAGCCGACGAACTGCGCCGGTTCCTGGCGGAAAGCGGTGCGCCCGGCCAGTGGCGGCGCGACGGGCGCAGCTTCACGCACCTGCTTTCGACGCGTCGGATGCGGGACCTGTTCAATTCAAACGGCCGCTTCGTGGAAACCGTGCGAAAACGCACGCCCTTCAACCCCGCCTTCCTCCATCCCGACGAGTTTGCTGTTCTGGGCATCTCGCCGGGGGATAAGGTAGAAATCGAGTCTGCCCACGGTCGCGTCGTCGCCATCGTCGATGCGGACCCCGACCTGCGTCAAGGCGTGGTCGCCCTTGCGCATGGCTGGGGCGATCCGCCCGGCAGCAACGCCAACGTCGAGCAGAGCGGAACTCCCGTAAACCGCCTCATCGATACCAACCGCAACTTTGAGGCAGTCAATTCGATGCCGCATATGTCGGCGGTACCGGTCAACATCGTACCGCTGCGGTAATGGACGGCGTCGAAGCTCTCGTCGAGCGGGCGGTCGGCGATCGATCGCCGCCCGTTCCGACGGGATGGCAGGAGGGGTTGGGCCGCTTCCTGGCGGACCTCGAAAGATCGCGGACGCTGGCGCCGGGCGCCCGCGCCGGAATCGAGCGGTTCGCGGTTGGGACGCTGCGCGCCCGCTTTGCAATAGAAGGCTGGCTCGCCGAAAACCCGGAAGCGGCAGCTGCTCCGGTCGAGCGGCCGTTGTTCATTCTCGGCATGCCCCGCGCAGGAACGACCTTGCTGCTCAACCTGCTGCGCCATGACCCGCAGCGGCGCGTCTACTGGCACTGGGAGGGCAATCGCGAGATCCCGCCTGCCCGAACCGAACGGCTTCTTGATGATCCGCGGATCGCGGTGCGTGCCGCCGAGGTGGAAGCGATGCTCGACAGCGGGGCTCTGCCGCGCAACCACCATGTCGAACTCGGCGACGAGCCGACCGAGTGCAACTGGATACTGGGGCAGGACTTCAAAGCCTATCCCTGGCTCGTTCAGACCATTGTACCCGAATATTTCGAATGGCTGATGCACGATGCGGACATGATCGCGGCCTATCGCTATCACAGGCAGGTTCTGCGCGTTCTGCAAAGCTCCGCACCGGGCCGATGGACGCTCAAATTTCCGTCGCACGCCATGGCACTGTCAGCGCTGCTCGAGATATATCCAGACGCCCGGATCGTCATGACTCACCGCGATCCGATCAAGCCGGTGGCCTCAAGCTGCAGCCTCGTCCAACAAATCCTGTCACTTCAGAATGAGAGCGTGGACCGGAAGGCAGTCGGGTATCAGACGTTGACAATCAACCTGCTGGGCGCGCAGCGGATGACCGCAGCGAGGGATGCCAATCCCTCTACGCAATTTCACGACATGCACTACAAGGCCTTTATCCGCGATCCCATGGCGACCATCCGGGCGCTCTATGCTTTTGAAGGCATGGCCCTCGCCGGTGACGTCGAGGCGAGAATGCAGGCGGCACTTTATCGGCAAGCGGCGGAACGCCAATCGGCAGGCGTTCACCACTACCGTCTTGAGGAATACGGCCTGGATGCAAAGGGCATCGGGCGCGCCTTCGGAGATTACATCGAACGGTATCAGATCGAACAGGAAGGTGATTGAACCCTTGCAACGCTATCTCCCCGAGTATCAAGCCCGCGATATCGACATCGTCGACTATCACGAGTTCACGCTCGCCGGCTGCCCGGCGCGGTTCCGTGGTCCCAGCATGGATCCGCAGGCAGCCGCGATCGGATCATTCTTCACCTGTCTTGGGGCAGCGCAGACCTATGGCTGTTTCATCGAACGGCCCTTCCCCGAGATCCTGGCTGAACGCACGGGACTGTCCGCGCTCAACCTCGCGGTCGGTGGCGCGGGACCGGGCTTTTATCTGCAATATCCCGCGCTGATCGAAGCGATGAACCGCGGCAGCTTCGTGGTCTTGCAGTGCATGGCCGCCCGTCATGAAAGCAACAGTCGGTTCGAGGCCGATGGCTATGTGGAGTTTGTGAAGGATCGCAAACATGGCGACAGTGTCGATTCGGGTGTGGCCTGGCGGCGGATCATCGACGAGGAGATCGATAAGGCACCCACTTATATTGCGGAAACGCGGGCCAACTGGCTCGAGACGATGCAAAAGCTGATCGATGCAATCACGGTACCGGTGGTCTTCTTCTGGTTTTCGCGCCGCGAACCGGATTATGACATCGACTGGGAAGCGGTGCGCGAGCAGAAGCAGCGTCGCGACCGGGGTGAGTTCACCGGCCACTTCATCGACGGACTCTCCGGCGATTTCCCGCATTATGTGGATGGTCCGACCGCCCGGACGGCAGCAGCGATGTGCGACGCCGAGGCGATGTGCCTCAGCCGACGCGGCATGGGCGCCCCGCTGATCAACCGCCGAACCGGAAAGCCGATCAACCCCGCCGAGTATACGCTTGCCGGACCCGAGTTTCAGGCACTGCGGGAGGGCCGCAACCTCTATTATCCTTCAGCCGAAATGCACGCCGACGCCGCCGACGCGATCTTGCCCGTCGTCAGAAAATGGACCGCCCGGAGCTGAGTCCTGTCCAGCCAGAGATTTCCCGCATGCGATGACGCTTACGCCTCATTCTCGTCTTATCAGCTAAGTATCTCCCACTGGGGACCAAGTGTGGGGCTGAAATAACATCCCCGGCCTGCATGTCGGTGACAGGTTGGGCTACGCCCGCCTTCGGCCCCCAGGCGATGATGCAGCGGGAGAAGTCATCAAGCACGGTCGAGAGATAGATCCAGCCCCCAACCGATGATCTTGAAGTAGGTG
>Ga0070661_100000505_pt1 | contig 29903 bp, 27 predicted proteins | sample KBSC43metaG_FD_64663 | JGI IMG/M metagenome (GOLD analysis project Ga0070661, IMG submission 64663) | Corn rhizosphere microbial communities from Kellogg Biological Station, Michigan, USA - KBS C4-3 metaG | ecosystem: Host-associated > Plants > Roots > Rhizosphere > Soil ... | reverse complement strand
GGTTATGCACGCAGCCAATTGCGTTTGCTGCGTGAAGCAGGGCGCTCAGGCAAAGGCATCGTCCTGATCGCCGGCGTGACCAGCTCCGGCAAGTCCACGAGCCTCAAGTGCCTCATCGAAACCTTGCCGGGGTTGGAGAGCAAATCGATCTACACGGTCGAAGATCCCATCGAATATGAAATCAAGGGCGCGCACCAGATTGAAGTACTGCGCGACCTGGCGGATGACGAACTCACCACATCCCGATACGCCGACACGATGAGGGCATTGATGCGAGGCGATCCCGACGGCGTGATGATGGGCGAGATCCGCGACAAGCTGACCGCGATGTTTGCGCTGCAGATCGCGGAAACCGGGCATCTTGCGATGGGCACAGTGCACGCCCATCTGATCAGCACCATCATCCCTCGGCTCACGAACGACCAGATCGGACTTTCACGCCAGGCCTTGACGGGCCCCAACATCCTGAACCTCCTCGTCTATCAGGCCCTCGTTCCGAAGCTTTGCCTTCATTGCGCACACGACACTGACACGGCCATGGCCGCCGATGCGGACGTCGCAGAACTGGTTGACGTTCTCGAACGGCGCTTTCGCGTTCCGACACATCGTCTCCGCTGGGAACACAAAGGGGGTTGTGACCAGTGCGACGGCCGAGGCACGAAAGGCAAAACCATCGTTGCCGAAATGCTGCGTCCGGACCGCACCTGGCTGCGGCTTGTGCGCGACAACGATGACGATGGCGCTGTCATGCACTTTCGCTCGCTGTCCGATCACGACTTCCTGAGCCCGGACATGACGGGCAAGACCGTCTTCGAGCACACGCTGTGGAAAGCGCTGCAGGGCGAGATCGACGTCCGCAACTGCGAGGAGTTCGACTCCTTCTCACGCTTCGAGGTCATCCAGCCGGGAGGTCCACGATGACGTTTCGACGGTTTGTGCAACGCGGATGGGTCTGGTTCTTTCGTGCCCGGCGGGCCGAGTTCTACCGTGACCTGGCAGAGATGTTCCGGCGCAATGAACCGATGATGGCCTTCTTCGAAGGGGAAATCGCCAATGCGGTTCGCACGCGGCAACGTGCCCGTGCCGCCGCACTGCGCATGATGCTGAACCGCTATCAGAGTGGCCACCACGCCGGCCGGGTCAGATACCTGATGCAAGGCATCATGCCCCGGGCAGACGGCATGATGCTCGTCGCTGTGGACCGGGCGGAAGACAAGCCCAAAGCCTTGATGGCGCTGGCGTCGGCCGTCGAGGCACAAGGCACCATGAAGTCCATCGTTGCGGCCTACGCTGTCTTCCCCATCGTGATGCTGCCGCTGTGCTACGTGCTCATTCGCGTTCTGTCCGGAGTGATCCTTTCCATCGATCGCAGCACGCCGGAGTACGTCAAGGCGGCCTTGTGGATCGGCATGAACGGATGGGCCCGCTCGATTGCCTTGGCATCCGACCGCTTCGGTGTCCTTCTGATGGTCCTGCTGACGGCTGCCGTGGCCGCCGCTGCGGTCTCCCTGCCGCGATGGAAGGGAAGAGGGCGTCTCGCCCTGGAATCGTGGCCCATGTATGCGTTATACCGAGACTTCCAATCAGGTCTCTTGTTCACGTCCATGGCCATGCTGCTGTCCACGGGTGCCACATTGAAAGGCGCCCTCGAAGACATCGCACAGGGATCATCCGCGTGGATGCGCTGGCACCTCATGCGCGTGCTGCGTGCGCTGGATGACAGTCCGACAAGCACGATCGATGCCTTCAGCCGAGGCTTGCTGTCCCCGTACATGCTGTCCCGCGCCGCAACACTTCAGCGTACCGCTGCCACCTTCTCCGATGTGCTCGTGGAGCTTGGCACACGCGAGAGCGAGCGGGTGCTCAAGGGCGTTCGACGGGCGGCGGTCGTGACCAACGTCGCGGTGGTCGGTGTGCTCGTCGCCTTGAGCACGTTCATGGGATTGGCAACGCTGACGGTGCCGGGCAGATTCTCGGCGTTGATGGAGCCCTCGACGCTCATGGGCCTGAAGCAGGCCCATGAAGCCAAGGTCGATCGGGCACCCATCTCGAATTTCGAACCCAAGGCGCCGTGATGCTGCGCCGCACCCCAGGAGACCCGACATGACTCACCCAGCTTCTCCGCTGTTGCTTCGCCGTCGCCGTGTTGCGGGCAATGCGGTCCTTTTCACACTTCTGTCGATGGTCATCGGCGGCATCGTCGTCGCCGTCGGCGTCAGCCAATACCAGGATGCCGATCGGGCCGTCGCCGTTCAATCGACGGTTGCGGAAGTCAACGCCATCATCGGCAACACGAAGCAGAACTTCGGCCAGTACTCCTACGCCGGCATGACCACGGGCATTGCGGTGGGTTCGCGGATCATTCCAGAGCATCTGCAGACTTCCGAAACCGCGGCACGCAACAAGTTCGGCGGCACGATCGAATTGCGGGAGCGTCTGCCGGCCGGTTCCGGTGCGGCAGAGCTTGTGTACCCGAACGTGCCCCGGGCCATTTGCACGAGCCTGGTCAACGGCACGCAAAGCCTCGCACGTGAGATTCTCATTGGCGGCACGGTCGTCAAACCGCAGAACGCGCCAGTGAACCTCGCTGCATTGAACACCGGCTGCTCCACGGCACAGACCGCTGAAATCACATGGGTCATCGGTCGCACATGAGTCCTGCCCTACGCAACCCCTACCGGGGCCACGCCCATCAACGCGGCAACGCCCTGATCCTCGCCTTGCTGGCCCTCGTCGTCACCAGCCTCGGTGCGGTCACCGCACTTCAAAACAGGCGCGTCGAAATCAAACGAGACCTTGGCGTTGCCGAAGCGACGGTGCTGGAGCGATTGCGCAATGGCGCCCAATCCGCCGTGTACGAGCACCTGACCGCCATCCAGCAGGGGCAGCCCCTTGTCAAGAACGGCGTGTCCATCGAACCCGCCCAGGTCGGCGGTGAACTCGTGTGGTCGCCCACGATCGACCAATTGCGTTCGATGAGCTACCTCCCGGCCGGCTGGACGCACACCCGGTCTTCACTCAACGACGGTGCCTATGGCATCACCTTTCGTCGCGTGCCCGCTGGTTGTGCTGCGCCGTCGTGCGACGTCGAGGGCATGGTGACCATTCGCGCGCCGATCCTCGATGGCAGACAACCCGGAGCCTCTGTCGACGGGGTCGTCATCGGCCCCATCCTGACACGCAGCGGTGCAGACGGTGGCGTATCGCTTGCCACCGCCCCGTCCACCATCCGAGGGTTCAACGACACCTGGACCTCGCCCAACCCAGTGCCTGGCAACCCTGCAGGCGTGGTAGCCATGCGGTTCGGCACGAACACAGGCGGCTTCAACCAGTTCGTTCGCGTCGGCGACCTCCGGGACCCGCAGCTCGGCGGCAACCTCACTGCGGCGGGCAACCTGGCGATCGCCGGCGGCAGCACCGTGAGCGGGAACGCCCGATTCGATGCCGATGCGGCCATACAGGGCACCGTCCGTGTGGGTCCGCAGAACGCCGCTCCCTGCGTCACAGTCGATCCCAGCGGGGTTGTGTCCGTTGCATGCGCGGGCGTGCTCAACACCCGCACTGGTGTATTCGAAGATGCGGCCGGCAACCGAAGCGACATCGGCCCAACCGGCGTCACCACGACCGGCAGACTGCGATCCAACGATGGCGTCCAAGCCAACGGCAACGTGTTGTTTTCAGCGTCAGATCCGAACGCCATTTCGGTCGCCGCAGGCGAGCTCTTTATTCGTGGGCCGTCTGGCAACCTCGTCTCAATTGAAGGCGGCAACTTTCGGGTTGACGGCGTCGTGACTGGTCGACGATTTGCAATTGCTGAGGCGGTGACCGAGGGTGCCAGCTGCGATACGGAAAGTGCTGGTGCCCCTGGCATCCAATTCGGCGCTACAGCTGATCGCTCGTTGGCCGTCTGTGCTAGTGGAAAATGGGTTGTTTCAACTCGCACGGGCAGAGCTGGAGAGCGGTGCCCCGTCTTGGGGAGCGTAGCTACCGACGTTGTAAACGGGCAATCACTGATATGCCACAACAACATGTACTTCCCGCTGAATCTGATGGCTAGAATTGTGCTCTGCGAGGATGACCCATTTATCTGCCAATGACAATGAGCACGTTTGCTGGTTATCTGTCGGTTGCTTCATCTTCCTAACGTCGAAGCCCGTTTCGCGGAAATTTACCTCGCAAGATGCAGCGTGAGCATTAGCATTTCAAAGCGCACTTTGGGCTCCCTATTTTGCTCTCTGTTTTTGAGCAGTTGATAGGCAGCCCTCCCTCCTCTTGTCTTCCCATTCGCTGCAGACGCGCGCGCGCCGAGCCTCCTGTGATCTAATCCACTCCAACCCACATCACCTTCTATTTCAGCACTAGATTGAGCCATGCGCGAAGCCATCGACATGACGGCATCCCAGGCCGCAGCGTCGGTGGCCGCTTCGCGGTCATTGCCCTCGGACGACCTCGCCGCTTCACCCCGCCTGGCCGTCTTCTGGGCTGACAGCGAGGCGCAATTGCGCGAGGTGCAGCGTTTGCGCTATCGAGTGTTTGCCGAAGAACTGGGGGCGCATCTGAATCCGCCCGCCGGCTCCCCCCCGAGTCACGACATCGACCGATTCGACGCCCACTGCGAACACTTGCTGGTTCGCACGGTGGATGCCGATGGTGCTCCGGGCGATGTGGTGGGAACGTATCGTCTGCTTACGCCCGAGGGCGCTCGCCAGGCAGGAGGCTGGTATTCCGACACCGAGTTCGACCTGCGCACGCTCGACGCACTTCGCCCACGCACCGTGGAATTGGGGCGAAGCTGTGTGGATCCCGCTTGGCGCAGCGGCGGGGTGATCCTGTTGTTGTGGACAGCGTTGTGCCAGTACATGATGTCCCGTGGCCTCGACACCATGATCGGCTGCGCCAGCATGTCGATGGAGGGCGATGGGGCAATGGCGACGGCGGTGTGGCATCAGTTGCGCCGTACGCACCTGGCTGAACCGGAGTGGCAAGTGGCGCCGCACCGGCCGTTGGAACTGACCTCGCTGATGTCGTCGGAGGCGGTGCGGGTGCCACCGCTGATCAAGGGGTATCTGCGTTGCGGGACCAAGGTGCTGGGGCCGCCGGCCTATGACCCTGAATTCAATACCGCTGATCTACCCATGATGGCGCGGCTCGCGGACGTGCCGGCCCGCTTTCGAAAGGCGCTGCTCGAAAGCTGAGAATGCGCATCTGGATTGCTCACTGGCAGCGTCCGCGATGTGCGGACGCCTGCCCTCGGATCAACAAAGCGATGCCGACCCAGAGGGTCATGAGCACCTTGTAAGCACAAGGCAAGCCCAACGGCTTGCCCGTGCAAGCCGCCAGCGGCTCTTCTCTTGGATGCGCAAGAAAAGACCTTATCAGCCCTTCTTGGCCTTCTTGGCCGGGGCGGCCTTCTTCGGAGCCGGAGCCTTGGCGGCCTTGCGGGCAGCAGCCTTCGGATCCACAGCGGCCTTGAAGCCGGCGCCAGGGGTGAACTTCGGCAGTTTGGCCGCGGCGATCTTGATCTTCGCGCCGGTGCTCGGGTTCACGCCGTTGCGGGCGGCGCGGGCGTGTTGCTTGAACGAGCCGAAGCCCGGCAGCGTGACGGCGTTGCCCTTCTTGACGTTGGTGACGACCGCGTCGAGCAGGGTTTCCAGGATGCGACCGGCTTCGGCCTTGGTCAGTTCATGCTTGGAGGCCAGGTGCTCGATCAGTTCGGTTTTGTTCATTCTTTCGTTTCTATCGGTTGCGCCCGCCATTCGCGGGCTGGCCGCATTGTGACGGAAACTGCGGGCACTTCGACATGGCGCCTTCCCTCATGCCTTCGCAACGTGTCGTAATCCCGGGCGTTGGTTGGGGCCCATCTGCACGGATTTGTGCAAACATGCCGCTTTTGATTGACTGGGCGCCAAGGCGCCGGGGGCACGCTGAGTGAGGATGAAATGGTTGGCTTGGCCTGCGGCCGTTGCGTTGATCGCCGCTGGGCTGGCGTGGGTCGGCGGTCCGCCGCTGTTGAAGTCCGAGGGGGAAGCGCGTTTGACACGCGCGCTCGGTCGGCCCGTCACGCTGGGCCATGTGACGTTCCAGCCTTTCGCGCTGAAGCTTTCCGTAGACGATGTGGTCATCGGATCGCCCGCCGGCAATGCACCGCTGCTGGTGATCGATCGCGTGGTCGCCAACATGTCTTCGAGTTCCTTGTTCCGGCTGGCGCCCGTGATTGAAGGGCTCGAGGTGGTGCGACCGCGGTTGCGGGTGACCCATGTGTCACCGGGGCACTACGACGTCGATGACCTCATCACGCGCTTCACGCCGGCCCCCGATGCCGCGCCTTCCGAGCCGGCGCGTTTCGCGTTGTACAACGTCCAGGTGAGAGACGGTGAGATTCATTTCGACGACCGTCCGGCCGCCCGGCAGCATGAGATCAAGGCGTTCCGGCTGGACTTGCCATTCGTGTCGAACCTGGCCGCGCACGTGGCCGTCAAGGTCGAGCCTCGGCTGGGTTTTGAATTGAACGGCGCGGCGTTCGGAACGGGGGCGCAGGCCACGCCATTCGCGCCCACGCGAGCCGGCACCGTCAACCTGTCGGTTGATCGCTTCGATGTGACTCCGTACCTCGGCTATGCGCCCAAGGTCTGGCCGGTTCGTCCGCAGCGTGGCGTGATCGACAGCGACATCCAGGCGACCTTTTCGGTCACGCCGGGCGGTGCCTCCAGCCTGATGCTCACGGGAAATCTGCGAGTGACCGATTTTGCTGCGAACACCCGAGACGGCGCGGACCTCCTCGCGTGGAAGTCGCTCACGCTGGGGCTGTCTGACGTTCAGCCGCTCGCTCGCAAGCTGGCGTTCTCGCAGGTCGCGTTCGACGGACTGACAGTCCATGCCCGCCGGACTGCCGATGGGCAGTTCGACGGCCTGCCGTCCACTGGCAGCACCACGGCAAAGAGGGTGCCCCCATCGGCCGCCGCGGCAGTTGCGATGCAGGCCAGTGCCGCCAGTGCCACGGCCCTGGCAGCGCCAACCGTTCCGGCGGCTTGGCAGATCGGCATCGACTCCCTGGCCGTGGAACACGGGCGGGTCGAATGGTCCGACGCGACGGTATCGCCTGCCGCTTCGCTGTCTCTGGTCGACGTGTCGCTGAAAACCGGGCGTCTGTCGCTCCCTGGGCCTGGCGATATGCCGATGTTCCTGTCGGCAACGCTGCGATCCTCCGGGCAGAAATCACGGGGCCGTGGCTCGGTGGTTGCCACGGGAGCGGCCAGCGCCGGCCATGCCGCGCTTGACGTTGCGGTCGACACCTTGTCGCTCGAAGCGTTCCAGCCTTATTTCGGGCGTGCCTTGAGCCCGCATGTGCTTGGGCAGGTGTCCGGCAAGGGCCGGCTGGAATGGTCGGACCATCCACAAGCCCCGCAATTGCGCTTGGCACTGGATGAAGCTTCTGTGGAGGATTTCCGCTTGGCAGAGGCCATCGCCTCGCCCGGACATCGGCCGCCCGCGGAGGTGGCCTCGCTGAAGCGGCTGCGGGTGGCTGGCGTGGCGGTCGACGTGCCTGCCCGACAGATGACCGTGGGCGAGGTGCGTTTGCAGCAGCCATCTTTGTCGATCGATCGGGATGCACAGGGCAGGTGGAACATGCAGCGCTGGCTGGCAGTCGGGGACCCGCCCGCGCCCGCGGCGAGCGCCGCTTCAGGCGCTGCGCCGGTTGCGCCATGGAAAGCCTCGGTGCAAGCAATTGTTCTCGACGGTGGCCGACTGGCTGTGGCGGATGCCAAGGGCTCGGCACACAGCGCGCCGGTCCGCACGGAAGTGACGGCACTCGCTCTCGATGTTCGCCACCTGACCTGGGAGGGCGACCGGCCGGCACCGCCTGCGGATGTGAAGCTGGGCGCCCGCCTGGGCAACGGCCAACTGGCATTCGACGGCCAACTCGGGCTCGTTCCTCAGGCGTTGTCAGGGACGTTGGCAATGACCCGCTTGCCAGTGCACGCGCTGGCACCGTTCGTCACCTTGGCACCCGGCGTGGCCCTGGCGCGCGCGGAAGCGGGGTTCAAGGGGAACCTCGTCGTACGAAGGCCGGCGAACGGATGGGAGGCCACGGTCAAGGGCGACGTGCTCCTCGCTGACGTATTGCTTCAATCTCGTGAGGCAGGTGCAGGCGTCGGCGATGACCTGCTGCAGTGGCAGGCGCTCGCATTGAAAGGGCTGCAGTTCGATGTCGCGGCCCAGGGGCGTCCGCGCATCAATGTGGCCGAGGCCACGTTGAACGATCTTCGCGCCAGGTTGGTCGTCACGGAACAGGGGCGGTTGAATCTGCAGGATGCGGCTGGGGGCAGGGTGGGGCCCCAGTCCCAGGCGTCGATGGCTCCGGCAGACTCGGCCTCCGCGCCCACAAGCGGCGTGGCTTCAACGCCTTCTGCAGCCGTCGATCGTGCTTCACCGCCGGGCGAATGGCCCATCGAGGCCACGGTCGGCCAGACCCGGATCACCAATGGCCGCATCGAATTCAGTGACAACTTTGTCCGACCCAGGTACAGCGCCGATCTCACGCAGCTGGAGGGGCGTCTGGGTACCGTCGGTACGCAGGTGGGCATGCGCATGGCTGACCTCGAGCTGAAGGGGCGCGTCGCGGGCACGGCCGATCTGGAAGTCTCAGGCCAGGTGCAGCCGCTTGCACATCCGCCCATGCTCGATATCAAGGGGCATGCGAGCGACCTGGAGCTCGCGCCGCTGTCACCGTATGCCGCCAAGTATGTCGGCTATGCCATTGAACGTGGGAAGCTGACGATGGACGTGGCGTACCGCATCGATGCCGATGGTCGCCTGGACGCGCGCAACCAGGTCATCGTGAACCAGTTGACTTTCGGGGATTCGGTCCCTTCGCGAGAGGCCACCACGCTGCCGGTGCGCCTGGCTGTGTCGCTCCTGAAGGACCGCCACGGCGTCATCGACATCAACCTGCCCATCAGCGGCTCGCTCAATGATCCGCAGTTCAGCATCAGTGGCTTGATGTCCAAGGTTCTCGGCAATTTGATCGCGAAGGCGGTCACTTCACCGTTCTCGCTGCTTGCCGGTGGCGCGCACACGGACATCAGCCTGCTCGCCTTCGAGCCAGGCACGACGCGGCTGACCGCGGAGGGGCTGCGGGCCATGGAGCAAGTGGCTGGGACCCTCATCGAGAAGCCGTCGCTCAAGCTGACGATCACGGGAACGTCCGATGCAAACATCGAACGTGAAGCGTTCCAGCGCCAGATTCTCGGCACGCGGCTTGTCGCCGAGCGCCGCAAGGAGATGCTGGCGACCGGCGGCAACGGCGAGGGTGCAGCCGATCTCACCGCATCAGATCGGTCTCGGCTGCTCAAGCTCCTCTATCGACAGGCCGACTTCCCGGACAGGCCACGCAATGCGCTCGGCCTGCTGAAAGACCTTTCCGACGCCGACACAGAAGCCTGGTTGAAGGCCCGAATTCCGGTGGACGACGATGCGATGAGAGAGCTGGCGCTGCAGCGCGCCGTGGCGGTGCGCGACGCCTTCGTTGCAAAAGGGCTGCCAGCCGAACGGCTGTTCCTGGCCGCGCCAAAAGGCAAGGGCGATGATGCAGCCTGGTCACCGCGGGTGAAACTGGGGCTCACCCTGGACTGAACGATGAGCGGTCAGCCCTTCTCGTCGGCTCGTGAGCGGCATGCCTTGCTAATGTTGGCTGATGGACGACCTCGCTGAAATGACGGCGAGGCAGCAGCTCCGCCGCAGCGGCTCGAACGAAGATGAACGCCTGATCCGCTTTTCAGGGGGCTTGGCACCACCGCCCCGCTGAGTCGGGGAAAGCACGGACTTCATTCCCGTCGGGTGACAATCTCTGCATGGACTGCGACACCCGTCTCCCCCTCTTCCCGCTGCGCACCGTCTTGTTCCCTGGGGGCCGCCTGCCTCTCCAGATTTTCGAGGTGCGTTATCTCGACATGATCGGATGGGCACATCGCGAGGGCTTGCCATTCGGCGTGGTGTGCCTGACCGAAGGGGATGAAGTGCGCCGCAGCGTCGACGGGAGCTTCGTTTCCGAGGTGTTCCATCCGTTCGGTACGCTGGCCCGCATCGATTGGCTTGACCGGCCGCGGCCTGGGCTGATCACCCTCAGATGCACCGGGCTCCAGCGCTTTCGTCTGGAGAGCTTCGAATGCCTTCCTCACGGGCTGTGGGTGGGCCATGCGCAGCCGCTGCCCGATGACCCTCAGGTACCGATTCCATGCGACCTCGAGCACACCCGCTTGGCACTTCAGCGCGTCGTGGGTGACTTGCATCGGCAGGGTATCGGTGAAGAAGACATGCCGATCCAGGGCCCTTGGCGCTTCGACGATTGCGGTTGGGTGGCCAACAGATGGTGCGACCTGCTGCCTTTGTCGAATACGTTGCGGCAACAGTTGTTGGTGGTGGACAGCCCGCTGGTGCGACTCGAATTGGTGGCAGATGCGCTCGAACGCTTTCGTGAGCCCGATGGCCGTTGAAGCCGGTTCACCGGGCGGGGTTGTCAGTTCGGATACATGTGCCTGCGCGTCAAGGGGACGGGCGTGCCACCCGGCATGCGCCGTGTTGCCAGCAGCTGGTACACCCCGATGTCGCCCGATTCGAACTCGAGTGCGCAGGCCGCCATGTACAGGCGCCAGACGCGCCAGGTGGCCTCACTGACGTGGGCGAGCGCCTGGGCATGGTTCGCCTCAAGCCGTGACACCCAGTGCCGGAGCGTTTTGGCGTAGTGAGGTCGCCAGGCTTCCACGTCGAGGATCTCGAAATCCGCTCGTTCCATGTGCCGCTGGATGTTGGCCACGGTGTCGAGCTGCCCATCGGGAAACACATAGCGGTTGATGAACACGGTCGATAGCGTCTTGTGCCAGCCCTCGACATAGTGTGTGATGCCGTGGTTGAGGAGCAGGCCGCCAGGTCGGAGCTGCCGGAACAAGACGTTGAAGTAGACGGGCAGATTCTTCAGTCCCACATGTTCGAACATGCCGACGCTCGACACCTTGTCGTAGACGCCTTCGCCTGGCAGATCGCGGTAGTCGCGCAACTCCACCGTGACCCGGTCGGACAGGCCTGCTGCCTGGATGCGTGCCCGAGCCTCTTCCAGTTGCCGCTCGCTCAATGTGATGCCGTGGGCGATGACGCCGTGGTGCAGGGCGGCATGCATGACGAGCGCTCCCCACCCGCAGCCCACGTCGAGCAATCGCTCATCCGGGGCCAGCTGCAGCTTGCGGCAGATGTGTTCGAGCTTGGCGACTTGGGCCTCTTCGAGCGTCAGGTCGTGACCGTCGAAGTACGCACAGGAGTACACCATGCGTTCGTCGAGCCACAGACGGTAAAACTCATTTGAAACATCGTAGTGAAAGCCGATGGCTTCCCGGTTCTCCGCCTTGGAATGGGCCTGCACTCTCGGGGCCAGCAAGGATGCGCGGGCGGCGTCGAAGGCCTCGGCGGATCGCAACCTCAACGTGGTCAGCAAGACCCGCCATCGGTCCCGCAAGGGAAGGTGCAGCAGCTGGATCTGATCCTTGAGCCGAAGGGCTTCGAAGAAGTCGCCTTCCACATCGAGTTCACCACGGAAGTAGGCGTCGGCAATCCGCAGCGGATCCCCCCCACCGAGCAGTTCTCGCATGACTTGCGGCGTGCGGCATACCAGCGTGAACGGCGTGGGACCGGGCAACGAGGCCGCATGTCCCAGCATCAGCGTCCGTCCGTCCCACAGCCGCAAGGCCACGCGTCCCTCGAACGCTCGAAAGAGCCGCTCCAGCGCTTCAAGAAGCGGGGCAGGGTCTGGCACGCGGTCCGAGACAAGGGGCGCTGATGGCATCTTGTCGGTCGTTGTCGCGCACGCGGAAGAAGGCGATTCCTTCATGACGGTTGAGCTCCCAGCTGCGAGTCGTCCGGGCAAGCGCCGTACCCGGGTTGTGCTCCCCATTCGTGAAATTTGACACAGGAGGTCTGCCCCCGTTTGGATGCCGGGTTTTCAGACGACCGCTCGTTGCGGTTCCGCGACGGCCTGGGATGTTTCGTGTCTTGCTTTGTCCGCCAACCGCTCAATATGCTTTTGACACCGATGGAGCGGACGGGGACCAACCGCGCAGCGACAGGGCGTTGGCGACCACGCTGACGCTGCTGAAGGCCATGGCCGCACCGGCCATCACCGGGTCGAGTTGCCCGAATGCCGCCAGGGGAATGCCTATGGCGTTGTAGACAAACGCCCAGAACAGGCCTCGTCGCAGCGCTGTGTGGGTGCCATGGGAGATGTCGAGGGCCGCGCTCACCCATTGCGGATCGCCATGCATCAGGGTGATGCCGGCCGTTTCCCTGGCCACGTCTGTGCCGGTGGACATCGCGATGCCCACGTGGGCCGCCGCCAGTGCTGGGGCGTCATTGATCCCATCGCCCACCATTGCCACCGTCGCGCCGTCCCGGATCATTCGGGCGATGACGGCGGCTTTCTCTGCCGGCAGCGTGTTCGCATGCACGTCTTCGATGCCCAGTTCGCGTGCGACAGCCAGCGTACTGCCCAAATTGTCTCCGGAGACGAGCGCCACATGGACCCTTCGCCGCTTCAACAGCCGGACCGCTTCCGCGGCCGATGGCTTGACGGGATCACCGAACGCGAGCAGGCCTTGCACTCGAGGGCGACCCTCATCGTCCTGTATCAGCCAGGCAAGCGTGCGACCGTCACCTTCCAGGCGGGCGCCGTCTTGGGCCAGCGAAGAGGAGTCCGCTGCTGATTCATCCAGGAGCCGTGTGCTGCCCAGCCGGACGAGACGCCCCTCGATGGTGCCTTCCACGCCGCGCCCTGGCAGTGCCCTGGCATCCGAGACGGCGGGCACCGGGATGCCTTCCTGGGATGCGGCTCGCAACACCGCTTTGGCCAGAGGGTGTTCGCTCCGCTGCTGCAGGGCTGCGGCGAGCGACAACACGTCTTGGCGTGTTTTCCCCGGGGCGGGGTGGACAGCGGCGAGGGCAGGGCGTCCCACGGTGAGGGTGCCTGTCTTGTCGAACACCACGGTGTTCACCCGGTGCGCTGTCTCCAGCGCCTGGGCGTCCTTGATGAGAATGCCTTGCCTGGCCGCCACGCCGGTGCCGGCCATGATCGCGGCCGGCGTTGCGAGCCCCAGCGCACACGGGCAGGCGATGACGAGCACGGACACTGCATGGATGATCGCCGTCTCCCAACCTGCCCCCACGATCCCCCAGCCCGTCAACGTGGCGGCCGCGATGAGCAACACGATGGGCACGAACGCGGCGCTGACGCGGTCTACCAACCGCTGGATCGGTGCCTTGCCGGCCTGGGCCGTCTCGACCATGCGCACGATGCGAGAGAGCGTGGTTTCCGCACCGACCGCCGCCGTGCGCACGACCAGTGCGCCCTCGGCATTGACGGTGCCACCGATCACCCGGTCGCCCGGCCCCTTGTCCCGGGGCTGGCTTTCTCCGGTGACCATGGATTCGTCCACCTGGGTTCGACCCTCGACGACCTCACCGTCGACGGCGATGCGTTCGCCAGGACGCACGATGACCAGGTCGCCGACCCGAAGGCGGTCGATCGGTAGCTCGAGGTCGGTGCCGCCACGGCGCACGCGCGCGATGTCCGGCCGAAGGGCGGCGAGGGCGCGGATGGCCGCCGTCGTCTCGTGCTTTGCTCGCGCCTCGAGCCACTTGCCGAGCAGCACGAGCGTGATGACGGCCGCGGAGGCTTCGAAGTACAGGTGACGGGGCGCATGTCCGGCATGCTGGAACATCAAGAAGACCGACAAACCATACGCGGCGGACGTGCCCAGCGCAATCAGCAGGTCCATGTTGCCCGTGCCGGCAAGCAGTGCCTTCCAGCCTGCCCGGTAAAAGCGCATGCCGAGGACGAACTGCACCGGCGTGGCCAGCAAGCACTGGAGCCAACCGGGCAACATCGCGTCGATCCCGAACGGCTGGAGCAGCATCGGCGCAACCAGTGGCAAGGTCAGCACTGCCGAGGCCGCCACAGGCAAGCCGGCGCCGCCACGGCGCACCCTGGTTCGCGTTGCGATGTCACGGGCCACGTAGCCGGCACGCGCCACTGCCGATGCGATGGTTGCCGGGGGTATGGCCCCCACCGTCTGCACCGTTGCACGCTCAGTCGCCAGGTTCACCGTGGCGGACGACACGCCTGGTACTGCCTGGATCGCCTTCTCCACCCGCCTGACGCAGGCGGCGCAGGTCATGCCTTCGATGGCGAATTCGGCCGTCCCCGTCGGCACGTCATAACCAGCGTGCCGGATGGCATTCGCCAGTGCGTCAAGGGTGACCACCGGGGCGACCTCCACAGACGCTTCTTCAGTCGTCAGGTTCACGCTTGCCGTGTGCACCCCCGGTACCCTTTGCAAGGCTTTTTCGATGCGGCGCACGCACGCGGCACATGTCATGCCGGTGACGGGAAGGCGGAGCAGGGCGTTGGCGTTCATGACAGGAGAGAGAAAATGGTGATCGCATCGTCGCCCCTTCCATGATGGGAAGGTCAAGCGTGTCAGTGAGCCGGTCTTTCTCCGCGCAGATCGACATGCTTGACCTTCCCATCATGGCAGGCATCACAGTATGCGGTGTGCCACTTTTCTTCGAACGGATCCACGATGATTGCCTTCCAGATCGACGACATGACCTGCGACCATTGTGTCGGCGCCATTTGCCGCGTCCTGAAGGAGACCGACCCGGACGCCCAGGTGCGCATCGACCTCGCCAGCCGCCGCGTGGAGATCGATGGCGCTCAATCGGATGCAGAGGTGTTGCGCGATGCGATCGCCGAAGCGGGCTATACCCCGCGGACCGCTCCTTGAGGCGACGTTGCTGCGCGGTGCGCCCATGCTGCGAAGGCCGACCAGTAGATGAGATTGCGCCATTGGGGCGACCTGGGCAGAGGCAGCAGTAGGAGAGGGGGAAATGTTCTACTTCGCGCTGCCGTGAGCCTCCACGCCACGGGCCACGCGCAAGCCATTGGCCACCACGATCAGGGTGGCGCCCATGTCGGCAAAGACGGCCATCCACATGGTGGCCGCGCCGGCCAGTGCAAGCGCCATGAACACCGCCTTGATGCCCAGCGCGATGACGATGTTCTGCCACATCACGGCCCGGGTGTGGCGTGAAAGCCGGATGGTTTCCGGCAAGCGATGCAGGTCATCGTTCATGAGGACCACGTCGGCCGCTTCCATCGCGATATCGGTACCGGCAACCCCCATGGCGAAACCCATGTCTGCCTGGGCCAGCGCAGGAGCATCGTTGATGCCGTCGCCTATCATGGCCGTCGCACCGTGGCGTTGCTGGAGCGCCTGGATCGCCGCCTGCTTGTCTTGCGGCAGAAGGTTGCCTCGCACGTCCTCGATGCCCGCCAACACGCCAATGGCCTGGGCCGTGGCGGTGTTGTCGCCGGTCAGCATGACCGGCACCACGCCCAGCGACTTCAACGCCTGCACGGCGCTCCGCGATGTCGGCCTGACCGTGTCGGTCACGGCGAAGAGCGCCAGGACGCCCTCCGCATCGGCCAGCAAAGTCACCGTGCGCCCCAACCGTTCGTGTTCGGACAGCCGCACCTCCAGTGCCTGCGTATTCAACCCCCGCTCTTCGATCCAGCGACGGTTGCCGAGCATGTACAGCCGATCCGCGATGCTGCCTTCCACACCCCGGCCGGGCAGGGCGGTGAACCCGTCGACATCCTGGCGGACACCGTCGAAGCCGGCCGCGAGGGCCTGCGCCACCGGGTGGTCGGAGCGGCATGCGAGGCTGGCAGCAACGTTTGCCGAATCCACGCCGGGGCGAAGCGCTTCCCACGCAACAAGTGCTGGCTTCCCGGAGGTCACCGTGCCGGTCTTGTCCAGCGCGACCGCCTTCAGCGATCCCGCCAATTCCAGGTACGTCCCGCCCTTGATCAACATGCCCCGGCGTGCGGCAGCCGCCAGGGCACTGACCACAGTCACGGGAGTGGAAATCACCAGTGCGCAGGGACACGCGATCACCAGCAACACCAGGGCCTTGTAGACCGCGTCGAGCCAGGCCACGCCCATGAAAACAGGCATCAGCACAGCGACGGCGACGGCCAGCAGGAACATCACCGGCGTATACCACTCTGCAAACCGGTCGACGAACCGCTGCGTGGGCGCGCGCCTGGCCTGAGCCGCTTCAACTGCGCGAATGATGCGCGCCATCGCGGTGTCTGCAACGCCGGCGGTGACACGAATCTGCAATTCACCTGCATGGTTCACGGTGCCGGCAAACACGAGGTCGCCTGGCGTTTTGTCCACCGGCAGGCTTTCGCCGGTCAATGCCGCCTCGTCGACTGTGCTCCGGCCGGCCGTGACCAGGCCGTCGAGCGGAACCCGCGCGCCGGGCCGAAGGCGCACCGCCGCGCCGATGGCCACCGCCGACGTGGCCATCGGCTGCCAATGGCCATCCGCCTGCTGGACATCGGCTTCCTCCGGCGCCAGGGCCATCAAGCCTTCGATCGCGCGGCGAGCCCGATCCGCAGCGCGAACCTCGATGAGTTCGGCAATCGCGTACAGCGCCATCACCATCGCCGCCTCGGGCCATTGCCCGATCACGAATGCTCCAGTCACTGCCACCGTCATGAGCGCGCTGATGTTGATCCGGCCACGCCGCAGCGCGTTAAAACCCTTCAAATAAGTCTGCACTCCAGAGAGACTGATCGCCGCTACCGCCACCACCAGCCCGACCGCATGAAGGAACGCACCGGGCTGCGGAAACAGCAGGTGCAGAACTTCGGCCGCAAACGCCAGGAGCAGCGCGGCGCCGAGACGCAGTCGGTCGCCGGTTAGCCCATGGTTGTGACCTGCATGGCCGTGCGCTCCATGCCCCTCGGAGATGGACGAATCGTCCGGCTTCAGTGGTTGAGGATCGAACCCTCCAGCGCGGATGGCGGCCAATGCTGCAAGCTGTGCATCGGTCTCGCCCTGGATCACCAACGTGCGCTGCCGGAGATGAAACCCCAACTGTCGAATTCCCGGAACCGGTTCCAGCATCCGCCGGATCTCGCTCTCTTCGACGATGCAGTCCATCGTGGCGATTCGGTACATGACACCGCCGTCGGCGTTTGCAGCGGCGTCGGCCGGCGCCGCGGGATCGTGGGCGTGCGATCCACCGCCACAGCAGTGGGCATGGGAATGGGTGGGCCTTGCGGATACAGGTTCGGCGTGCATGGGCGCATTACAAACCCTGCAGCAGGTGCAAGGTCAAGGAGTCATGAATGTTCTACAATGTGCGTTATGTAAACTAATACGGACTCCCTGCTGCAGCTGACCTCGCGCTTCGATGGGGCTGCATTCACGGCAACTGCTGACAGTTGGGCGACAGAAATTCCTTCATCGGATCGCCCATTTTTGCGACGTGAATCTATGACTCAGCCGCTAATTCGGTAAGTTGCCCTTTCGTGTCGTGCGACAAGAACGCGCTACCTCGGGGCGCTTCCTCGCCACTTCCATGCAGCCCGCCCAAGCAAGTTGCCCGCGAGTTCTTCGCCGCTCAGGCCGCCAACGAATGAGCAATCCTCGAGAGCCTTCAGGCGGCCGACTGGCTGGAGAAGGCTCGGGCCATCGCTTCAACGCCCGCGAGGCGGCGTTTGTGCGGCATCGCAAGGATGGCCTCGGCGTCTTTAGAAAGCGTGCCCGCCCCTGGGCCAGCGTGTCCGCGCAGAACCTCTACGGGCGTCAAGTGGCCCGAGTCTTCGGAACGAGTCATGAAGAAGATCAAAGCGCCGGCGTCGTCGACCTCCGGTCCTAGTGCCTGCAGCACCTGTCGCAATGGCGCGCCGTTGATGCCACTCCAGGCCTGGAACGCCGGGTATAGGCGATCGACTCCCTGACTCTGCACTGAGACGGCGAACAACTCGCCACGGGCCCTACGCATCGCCACTTCATCGCCAGGAATGTCACCAAGCGCCCGACCAAGTGCTCGCGCATCGAGAAGCTCGAACGGGCTACCACCGGAGTTGTCCCACATGTTGGCCATGATCAAACCTGAATCCCCGCTAGTTGGGCGACAGAAATTCCTTCATCGGAGAATCTATGATTCGGCCGCCAATTCGGTGAGTTGCTCTTTCGCGTCGTGCGACAAGAACGCTACTTCTCTGCGCTTGCTCTCCACTTGCGCCAACGCAGTGCTACTTGATGGCGACCGCGCTCAGGGCAAGTCGATTCCGAACTTCTTGAGTTTTCCCTGGCAGTTGGGCGACAGTGCTTGGGTACGTCAAGGGTCACGTGGATGCCCAAACCGGGTCTTCGGGTCGATGTCTCGGGTCTCTGGAGCGACATCACTCGCGAACGGGAGAGAGCCGAAACTCCCTCCCGGTATCGGCCTAAAGAATCAGGCTGCTTTCCAAGGGCAGGAATTGAGAGACAGCAAGTTGTCGGTCCACACCCCATCCGCGTATGTGCGGATGTGGGGGCGGCGGCCCTGCGCGCGAACTACCCCGACGTTCGCACGACGCCCGTACTGATCAAGCACAAAGAACGTGTGCTGATTGTTATCGATGGCGGAGATGATCTGGTTGACGGTCCACCACCAGTTCACCGCGGGGTTTCCCGCGTGACTGATGTATTCGTGGTCGCCAAGCAGTGACGATTTTGTGATGCAGGTAATTTGCAGGTCGGCCATGACGTTGAACTCCTTGAGGAAATTTCAATGAAGACCTGCCCTACTCTCTCTGACCCTGTAGCATCACAGTTGTGACGACGCGATCCTTCGGGGTCAGTCACCCCGGGCAGATCAGGCTTGGGGCGGAAACCGGCTGGGGCCTCGAACCCCCGGCCGTTTTCGTTTGTGAGGGAAGCATATCATGATGGGGCGCTAGATATGGTGCGTTATCCACAGACGAACACTATAGGTAGTGTGGCTTGTGTTGTGGAGCATTTCGCCATTGACCCGGCTGTGCGAGGAAAGATGTGCACAGGACGTCCCAGATAATTGAAACCAAACGTACGCTCCCACTGTCGGTCAGCGATTGTTCCGGGTGGACGTTCACTGGGGTATGCCCTGGCGGGCCTGCCATCGCAATCGTGCGGTCACCTAATCACTTTGCCCCGCCGTCTTCTTCCGCGCGGGCTTGCCGGGAGGTGGCGCCGCCGAAACATTGAGACGATTCAACAGCGCCTGCACGGTCTGCGCCTCCGTTCGGTGGCGGGTCGCTTCTTGCTGGCTCGCCTGCAAATGCTCACGCGTCGAGCGCAATTCCTGTCCAAGTGCCTTTTGAGCTGTCTCGGCGGCCTTTTCGTTGGCCTGCGCGGAGTCGAGCTTTGCTTGCACACGAGCGATTGCCTCGGCATGCTCGAGCGCAGCTTGCCTTTCGCGTGCCTCGGCAGCCGAAGCCTGCGCGCGGAGCGCTTCGACCAGCTTGGCGGCGTTCAAGCCAGCTTGGCGCTCTTGATCGATCGCCAACAGTGAGCGCTTTTCTGCCGCGGCGGCCCGCTTGTCGGCGGCCTGAACGGCCTCCCGAGCCTTGGCCAGATCCGCGCTGAAACCTTCCTGCAGGCGTTGCTGCTGAGCCCGAGATTGCTCGAGCTGGGCCTGGAGCTCCTGCAACCTTGCATTGGTGCCTGCGTGGATGCGGCGCTCGGCCTCCAACTCGGACCGAACCTGGGCGGCTGCCTCGTTTCCGGCAGCCACCTGGGCGCGCAGCTGATCCACGGTGGCGAGCGCCTGGTTGGTCGCTGATTGCGCCTGGGCCACCTCGTACCGTGCGCGCTCCTGATCGGCCTGCAGTTCCATTCGTATGGCGGCGAGTTCGCTTCGTGCAGCCTCGGTGGCCTGGCGCCAAACGCCAGCTATTGCCTCGGCAGCAAGAGTCTTGATTTCTGGCGGCAGGTCGGGGTGATCCACCTCGACCCGTGCCTTGCTTCGAAGCTCGTCCCAAAACTTGGTCAAGGCTTCCGCCGGCGTGCTCATGGTGCCTTTGCGCACGTACTGGTAGAGCTTGTTCGTCGTAGGCGTGATGCCATACCTGAAGAACAGCAGCGCGCAGACTTCGCGGTACAGCGCTCTGGTGTCGCTGAAACGGCCCTTCAGCGCCTCGACTTCGCCCAGGATCTCAGTTTCGGTGCTCATGAATTGATACTAAAACGTAATACGTTGACTTCCTGAATTTTTGGGAGCAATTTTTGACATTAGTGCTCTAGTGTCAAAATATTGTCCCTGACCGCCGCGACATGATGAGCGAGACCCTTCCAACCAGCCTTCTAACCGCCCTGGCACCTATCGAGACGCTCGTCGTACTGGACGCACTATCCGGCCGGGACGGAACGAACCGCTCTCGCTCCGGACATAACCAGATCGCGGCTGAGACCGACCGTGAGGCTGTGCTCGCCTGGCTTGCGCGTTATTCCGACAGTCCGAACACGCTGGCCAACAGCCGGCGCGAGGCTGAGCGGCTTTTGCTGTGGGCGGTGGTCGAGCGAGGCAAGCCGTTGTCGTCGCTGACGCACGAGGATCTGCTGCTGTACCAACGCTTTCTGAGCGATCCGCAACCGGCCGAACGCTGGCGGATGCCGGCGGGTCGCAAGCCGCCGCGCAGCCACCCCCGCTGGCGTCCCTTCGCCGGGCCGTTGTCGCCGGCCAGCGTGCGCCAGGCAATGGTGACGCTCAACGCCATGCTGTCGTGGCTCGTGCAGGCGGGCTACCTGGCCGGCAATCCGCTCTCACTCAGCCGCCAGCGCCGCAGCGCGCCGGCTCCCCGGGTGGTCCGCTTCCTGGAGCAAGACCTCTGGGCTGATGTGCGGATGACCGTCGCTTCGCTTCCCCGCGAAACCGAGCGTGAGCAAGCTACCTACTGGCGAGTCCGGTGGATCTTCAGCCTCCTGTACCTGTGTGGCCTGCGCATCTCAGAGGTCGTTGGGAACTCCATGGGCGGCGTCTTCGGCCGCACGGACCCCAAGACGGGCGAATTGCGTTGGTGGCTGCATGTGCTGGGCAAGGGGAACAAGGTCCGCTTGGTCCCAGCCACCACGGAACTGATGGTCGAACTCACCCACTACCGGCGGCGGATGGGTCTCACCCCTTTGCCGCAGCAAGGCGAACCGTCTCCGCTGGTGTTTCCCGTCTGGTGGCGTGCTCCGGCAAGAGGTCCGATCGAGTGGCCCGAACCGCTGACCCGCGCGGCGTTGCATGTCGTGGTCAAGAACATCTTCGCCCAGACCGCCAAGCGGCTGCGTGCGCTGGGCCCTGAGCCCCAAGCACGCGCGGACAAGGTCGAGGCAGCCTCATCGCACTGGCTGCGGCACACGATGGGCTCGCGCCTGGCAGACGAGGTGGACCTGCGCCACGTGCGCGATACCTTCGGCCACGCCTCGCTGACCACGACCAGCATTTACCTGCATGCCGAGGACGACGCAAGGCACGCGGCGATCAGTGCGGCCCACACGCTGGGCTGGGACTGACGGCGGAACAGGTGTCCTGTCAGCCGCAGCAGTTCGGCGGTGATGAAGTTATGGCAGCCGCTCGTCCTGCAGCGCGGTTCTGCTGGCCACGAGCGCTGCATCAGCACAGGCGGTGGTCGGCAAACCCGCCCCCGCGTTTGCTACGGTGGACATCACTGGCAAGCCAGTGTCCCTGACGGATTTCAAGGGCAAATTCGTTGTCCTGGAGTGGACCAACCCTGAATGTCCGTTTGTTGGGAAGCACTACAACAGTGGCAACATACCTGCCACTCAGAAGGACGCCATCGCCAAGGGAGCAGCGTGGCTGTCGATCCAGACGACGGGGACGGATCGGGCCCAGACGAACGTGCGGTCCAACCGCGCATGCGCCGACCGTGTGAGGCGGCTTCATACGAGGCTTTCACGGCGCCGACTGCGCGGCCAAGTGCGCCGCCAATCATGCCCAGGCCACGGGCGAGAACCCCCTTGTCGACGCGAGCCGCCATCAGTACCCCCGGCCGCGTGGTTCAGCCGGGTCTGTCGCGGGATACGGGTGCCGGCGGCCTCGCGCATGGCGCGGGCGTATTCGGCGCGCATGTCGTCTCGGGCCTTGATGAGCGATTCGGTGCTGTTGAAGGTGACCGACTGATTGCCGATTGTCACCTGCCGTTCGGACGCAATCGCGGCGTTCAAGTTGTCAATGTCCGCTTGTGTGACCGCCATGGCGCGCCCTTGATTTCCCTGGGGTCGAATGCTCGCGAAATGCGTTCGCCGCCGCCATCAGCCGGATTTCGCGCTCGCCGGAAGACTGGCGTCAATAGATGCTCATGTAGCCCGTACCCCCACCTCCGGTGGATAACGTTGTGCATGACCGCTGCAATGCGGTGCTAAGTTGTTGCGGCCCAAGGAGCTGCAACAGCTTGCCAGCAAATGAGGCACTCGCCGGGCAACATATCTTCACCGGTCGTAGGGTATGCTTCATTCTTAATCTTGGGGTGGGTTGCAATAAACATGGAACTGAAGAAAATTACCGCTGGACGGAGATTCTCCGTAATCAGATGCGTCAAATACGTGTCAATCACCGCCGTTCTCGTTGTGCTCTCATACGTATTGATACTGGCATTTCCTCAGTTTATATTCTCTCACCATCTGACCTACGGAAACTATGAAGTCTGGTCGGATCAGCCCATCGCTCCTGATATTTCTAAAGTGCTCGACGACGCGACACGGCGCCTTCGCACTTCAGAGCTTTATGAACCCGACAGAAGAAATAAAGTCTTCTTTTGCAATACGCCATGGCGAATGTTCATATATAGCCAACGGTTTACTGACAGAATTGGTGGATCGGCCGACTCGTGGCTGACGGAAAATGTTTACATTCGATCCTCAGACATAGCTGCCAACCGCATCCACTCTCCTGATGCAGGGTCAATTCTCGATGCCGATCAGCGACCCCTTTCCTATTTCATTGCTCATGAAATAACACACATCATGGAATCACGCGAATTCGGTCGACTTATGTATATTCTGCATCCGGAGTGGTTGACAGAAGGCTATGCCGATTACATCGGCAAAGGCGGAGATTTCAGCTTTGAAGAAAACAGAAAGTTGCTCGCTGAAAATAGTCCACTATTGGATCACACGAAAAGTGGGTTGTACCGGCGTTTTCATTTGGAGGTTTTATTCCTTATTAGCAAGAAAGGTATGACCGTGAAACAAATTTTCGCCAACCCACCGCATGAAGGTGCTGTTCTCGAACTGCTAAAAGCAACCCCGTGAAGCGGCAGAGCCTGTTAGCCACGTCCCCAGCAAGTTGTCGAACTCCGGCGCCGTTGCTCGCCCGCCGACGATTCGGACAATACCCCTTCAGTCGTGGCCAAATGCTTCGCTGCGGTCCTTCGGTGGGGCGAGCCCACATTCGCCGCTCGCCGCCAACGATGTCAGTTTGAACTGATCCATCCTCTCTCACCGGGCAAGGTATGAGGAACGTGCGACAGGCCGTCGCTTCGCGGTCCGCGGGAGCGGCGCCACCAGCACGGCCGGCCGCTCGATGGGGACGTGCTCGATCCGTTCCTGTCTTGCATCGCGCGCCGCTCCTCGACCGTCACAAGCTCCGTGTTCTCTGTCAGCGGCGCCGCCCACTTCGGCGGTCGGTCCCAGTTCGCGATGCGGTCGGCACCTAACAGGCTGCTGAAATACTCCTTCGAGCGTGGCCAGCGAAAAAGCCAGACGCCCAGAACCGCGTACAAGCGATTTGTTGAGATGTGCCAAGGGGTGAGGCACCCCGGAAAAAGCCTCTGCGGGCAGCTGCGAAACAGTATTTCAGCAGCCGGCGCAGTCCACTCGACGCCGCGCGACACCAGTGCGCCAATGCGCTTGAGGCAAGCCAGACCGGCATTGCGCACTGGGTGTCAGCGCGGCACAGTGAAGACGGCGCCCGTGGTCTTTTGCCGGTCATCCAGCAACCTGCGGACGGACTTGTCCAAGCGAGCGCATGCACACGAGGTTGTAGGCGGCCATGTTCAATACGAACAACTGATCCACCTTCTTGAGTCCTCGCACCATCACCTGATGGAGCCGATGGATTTGGCCCAGCCGAAGCCCTGCTCGATGCGCTTGCGGCATTGCATTGATATGCCATAGCCAGGGCTCTGGGCAATCTCGTCTGGTACCGCTGAGCGGCGCCCCGACTTGTTCTGCGCCACATGGGGTTCGACCTTGAGCTGCTGCAATTCATCAATGAACTCCGCTGCGTCATAGCCCTTGTCTGCACCTAGCGTGATCGCGGTCTCGGGGCTGACCTGTCGGACGTCACTGATCATGGCCTTGGCTGCCACTCGTTCGGCATGGCCGTCAGCTTGCGTGACCACTGCATTGACCACCAAGCCGTTGCGGTTCTCCATCAGCGTGTGCCCCATGAAGCGCAGCTCGCTGGCCGTATTGAATCGCCCCGGATTTTGAGGAGGCTCCAACTCTTGAGAAGATTGAGCCATGAAGAAGTCGAACAAGTTCTCCCCTGAGGTCCGTGAGCGCGCTGTGCGCATGGTGCAGGAGCACCGCGGGGAGTACCCGTCGTTGTGGGCGGCAGTGGAATCCATCGCGCCCAAGATGGGCTGCGTGCCGCAGACGTTGCTGACGTGGGTCCAGCGGCATGAGGTCGACACGGGCGTGCGCGAAGGCGTGACCACGGCCGAGGCCCAGCGGGTCAAGGAACTCGAACGCGAGGTCAAGGAGCTCCGCCGAGCCAACGAGATTCTGAAGCTGGCGAGCGCGTTTTTCGCCCAGGCGGAGCTCGACCGCCGACTGAAGTCCTGAGGGACTTCATCGACGAGCATCGGGCCACGTACGGGGTCGAGCCGATTTGCAGAGTCCTGCAGATCGCCCCGTCGGGATATCGCCGACAGGCAGCGCTGGCGCGTGCGCCAGAGCGGCGCTGTGCGAGAGCCCAGCGCGACGACGCATTGGTCCCGCACATCGAGCGCATATGGCACGCGAACATGCAGGTCTACGGCGCCGACAAAGTCTGGCGGCAGCTGGCGCGAGAAGGCACCGCGGTGGCACGATGCACCGTTGAGCGGCTGATGAAGCGCTGTGGCCTGCGCGGAGTGATGCGAGGCAAGGTCGTACGCACGACGGTCAGCGACAAAAAGGCGCCGTGTCCGATGGACCGCGTGAACAGGCAGTTCCGTGCCGCGCGCCCCAACCAGCTGTGGGTCTCCGACTTCACGTACGTCTCCACCTGGCAGGGCTGGCTGTACGTGGCCTTCGTGATCGACGTGTTCGCCAGACGCATCGTGGGCTGGCGGGTGAGCAGTTCGATGCGCACGGACTTCGTGCTCGACGCGTTGGAGCAGGCGCTCTACGCTCGTCAACCCGAGCGAGACAGTAGTCTGATCCACCACAGCGACCGCGGGTCGCAATACGTGTCCATCCGGTACACCGAGCGGCTCGCGGAAGCCGGCGTTGAGCCATCGGTCGGGAGCAGGGGCGACAGCTACGACAACGCGCTGGCCGAGACAATCAACGGTCTCTACAAGGCCGAGCTGATTCACCGCCGGGCGCCGTGGAAGACCAAGGAGGCTGTTGAGCTGGCCACGCTGGAATGGGTGTCTTGGTTCAACAATCATCGCCTGCTCGAACCCATCGGCTATATCCCGCCCGCGGAGGCTGAGGCAAACTACTACGGGCAACTCGCCGGTCAAGCCGCCGCGGTGGCGGCCTGACTTAAACCAAACGGCCTCCACGAAACCCGGGGCGATTCAGTATTGCCTTTGCGGTATAGCCGACTGTCAGGATCGGTGCTGGACTGGTCGGTGTCGTTGCTGCGAGGCTTGCCTCGGAAGTCATCGCCATCGGCATCGTTGTCGTCACAGTCCTTGCGCACGAAACTCTTGTGACCCGCCCAGGCCTGGATCAAGGTACCGTCCACGCTGAAGTGCTCCTTGGACAGCCAGTCCCTGCGCTCGGCCTGCGCTAGCACTTCGTTGAAGAACGCTACCACTGCATCGTGCTCGATGAGCCGCTGGCGGTTCTTGCTGAACACCGTGGGCACCCATACGCTGTCGTCCATCGACAGCCCTATGAACCAACGGAACAGCAAGTTGTATTGCACCTGCTCCATCAACAGCCGCTCCGAGCGAACCGAGTACAGAACCTGCAGCAGCATTGCGCGCAGCAACTTCTGCGGGGCGATGTCAGTATTTCAGCAGCCTGTTAGTGCATTGCACACGTCTACTTCTCGCAGTCGCCGTGCAGGATGCTGCTCAGGTACATCGCGGGATCGTCCATGAAGTCCCTGAAAGGAGCGATGTCGCCGTACTCCTCATGTTCGATATCCCAATAACCTAGGCGCTGGGTCTTCGGGTTCCATACCAGCAGTATTTCCGAGTAATCGCCAGACACGCGGCTCACCCGCAGCACCCTCCTGCGACCCGCTTTCATTGGAATGGTGTCCGTGAGAGCGAAGAATTCCATGAAGCCGAAATCGCAGTCCGGCAACTCGATGTGTCGCTGTTCGCCTTGCAGGAAATCAAGCAATTCCAAAGGAAGCTTGTACGGTTTGAGTTCGTTCAGCTTATTGGCCAAGCTATGCAATTCCGGCGGTTCCAGCGATCTTAGATAGGCTGCCAGCTCCTCGTCGCCCTGTTCGACTGCAACCGTGTAGGGCCGCTCACCGTGGCGATTGGTCATCATCACATCCGCGCCGTGCTCCACAAGCAGACGGCACATTTTCACGTCACGATTGCGAGCAGCGACCAATACTGGGGTCGCGCCATCGGAAAACACCTGATCCGGCTTTCGGAAATTGATATCCACACCATGCGCAAGGAAAAACTCCACCGCTTGTCTATTGCGATCAAATACAGCGGATCGAAACGCCTCGCCACCATGTTCCTCGACCGAATGCCCGAGGGCTTCGATAATCGGCAGGTGTCCGATCTTTTCGCCATACAGCGCCTGCTGATAAGCATCGCCACCGACTTTCCGCCGCGCATGCACGTTAGCACCATGTTGCACCAGAAAGCGCATCAGATCGGGGTCGGAGTAACGAGCAGCGACGGGAAAGGCTGGCTCGTCCGAACGGTTTAAATTAGCGCCGCGTTCGACCAGCCAGTGCACAGATGCGGTGGCATTGGTCGCGAGCGCCAGCACAAGCGGACGCTCTTGTACGTACTGACTCAGTTCGATGGTCGCTTCGATATCATGGCCGCCTGCCAGAAACGTATCCAGCGCAGCTATGTCGCCCGCCACCAGGGCAGCGACGAATGGAGGCACAGTCTCATAGTTGCCAAGGTCAGCGATCACCACCATGAAGTTGATACCCAAATGTGAGATGTTTTCATCGGCTGCTAGTCGATCCCAAAATAGTCTCAGTTCGGCAGTCTAGCAAGCAGTCATTCGGCCAGCCTTCGTCAGTGAACGTCAAGTTCCGAGGACGATCTGACGTTGGCAGCAAAAAGGCCGAGTTCAGCTTTCACTTTCAGCGAGATGGAGCTCCCGGTCTCCAGCGGTCATTCGTTGTGCTGCCCTGAGTGACGACGAGTGGCTGGGAACTGGCCTTCGTCACTGTGCGCTGACCGGCAGCAACCGCTGCAAAGCGGTGGTTCGCCACGGCGGCCGAACCCGAACCCTGGACGCATTTTCTTCCGCCCGACCAACTGTATTTGGTTCCAGTCACATGCCGGCCGAAGTCCGCATGAACCAAACCGGCGCTTTCGCGCGCGAAACGAGAAAAGTACACGTGACAGTGGCGTTCTCGAGCGCTAGTCTTAAGAGATAACAACAAGGGGAGAAATTGCCATGCTTTGGAGAATCGCTGATGGCAACCTGTGGATTCTGGCGTCCGTGCACCGTGCCGGCGCTCGACTGGACCTGAAAGGTCAGATTGAAAACGTACTCAAGAACGCCGACATCGTCGGCTTTGAATGCAACTTCAGGGAGTACGTTCCACCGCCCGCGATCTTCCGCTTCAAGGAGGGTCGAACCCTTCCGCTCGAGATTCCGACGTCGCTTTACAGCGCGGCTGCAGCGGCCTGGACCCAACGTAATGGCCAACTGGGAGATCTGGACCCTCTACAGCCTTGGGCTGCCGCCCTGCAGATCATGAACAAGGAACTAGATTCGCGCGGCATCCTGGCTTACAACGGCGTCGATCATCAGGTCGCGACGTTTGCGCATAAGCACAGCAAGATTCCGTACTTTTTGGAGGAAGGCGGCAATGCACTCAAAATTTGGGCGCGAACTTTTCGCGAAGAACAGCTCGTGGGGCTAAAACTTGTTGCCGAGCGCATCGAAGAATCGGTTCTTCGAGTTAATGCCATGGCCGATTGCTGGAGCAACCAAGACGTGGCAGGTCTTGAGGCGCACCTTGAGCAATGGCGGGCACTTCAACCGTCGACCGCGATCATGCTGATTGATCAGCGCAACGAGGCGTGGCTACCGCGCATCGTGAATCTCAGCCGTCGTTCGAAGTCCAGTGTGCTTGTCGTGGGCGCTCTTCACATGGTCGGAGAAAAGGCGTTGCCCAAACTGCTGAAAGGCGCGGGACTTCGCTGCGAGTTCATCATCACCCCGAACTGAGCCGCAAGTCGTGACCGGAATGGAGAAAGTTGGTCGGACCGCCGCGCGCCAAGCGTTCCAACGCTCCGGCTTGGCTTCACCGACGAACAATTTCCATACGCTGTGTTCAGGCTGCAAACGGAAGTTCAGTCACCTGCTCCCGGACTCGATGGAGGACCTACGGTGTCCCGATGTTCCGGGCACAACACGCGTCCACTGGTGTCCGCAGACCAACCCGCGTTGAACGCGCGCCGGGCCATGTCCTCTGCCCACTTGTCGACGGGATCCGCTGCTGGCTCCTTGAGACTTGGCTCGAAGAGCTTCAAGCAGCCAGCGGCTTTGCACGTCACCAGAATCTCGACGTAGGTGACCTCGCGGATTGCTTCCTCAATGCTGTTCATGTTCTCCGTCCGTGGCGCAACTTTACGTGAGCTGGGCTCGGCCTACGACTGCTTTCGGTGCACAGCGCTCGCTCGCCCGGAAGTTGCGACCGGCAGCAACGGGTCGAATCCGGTCAATTACCCTTCACTACGTTGACCCGCACCCCAATGACACCTGCTGCACATCCCACTCAAGCTGTTGTCGGTCAGCGCACTCGACGCACGCGTACGTTTCGATGCCGCGCAAGCTGCGAGACGCCTGGCAATGCAGTGGGCCGCCGCTGGCCGGGCTGCGCGATGCCAACGGCAACCGTGCGAGCTCGAGCTATCCTCAACCGCCCGATGACCCATTCGAGCCCAGGCGGCCGCACGAGGGTGCATTGCTCATGGCATCGTGGTGCGACACCCAGCTCGTCGCGACCACCGGGCGCAAGGCGTCGTGCTAGACAAATAGATTCAGGAAGTAAAAAATGTCGAAGAAAATGACAATAGCCGAATTTGAGGATAATCTTGAAGGGCTTCAAGGGCTCATTCCACTCTATGCTAGGAGAGGAGAGCTCGATATGCTTTTTGATTTTGCGTATCCTGCTTCATTTCGAGAAATGGAAGCTCTAAGTTCCACGCTAGAAAAGATCAACATGTACGAGCCAGTAAAAGCGGCATTGTCACAATCAGAAGCGTTAGCGCGTGAAGCCAAATACGAGGAAGCCGAAGTCGTGATGCTGGAAATTAATCGCTTATTAATGAGAGCATCGGGTACGTGGGATAAGATGCGCTTTCCTCCCAAGGAGAGCGACGAACAAAACGGGAGTTTAAACGAGTGATATTGATGTACTTCGTTAGCGAATAATTTCCATCCGAACCATGGAAATTTCTCTCCTGACGACATTTTTTCGGGTCTATCGAGTGGGGCGGTATAAATTCGTGCTGAAATTGAGGGCGCACGGTTTCAATGAATTTCGAACAAGCCCCGTCCCGGGTTGTTTGGCACCGCTGCGAAGGTTGAGCGATCTAACAGGCTGCTGAAATAATGGTTCGAGGGAGGCGCCCCTAAAAAACCTCT
>Ga0070661_100000491_pt1 | contig 30279 bp, 41 predicted proteins | sample KBSC43metaG_FD_64663 | JGI IMG/M metagenome (GOLD analysis project Ga0070661, IMG submission 64663) | Corn rhizosphere microbial communities from Kellogg Biological Station, Michigan, USA - KBS C4-3 metaG | ecosystem: Host-associated > Plants > Roots > Rhizosphere > Soil ... | reverse complement strand
TCTCCTCCTCTCGCTCGCCCTCGCCGCAGCCTTGCCTTCGTGCGACTCCGAGAAGCGACGAACCTATCGATCCAGCGGCCGAGTCCAGATTTACATGTCAGGGCTCGAATGCGCTCGGACGGAGGCCGACGCGAAGAGCGGAAGTCTTTACGGCAACGACGGTTATTTCCGAGACGCTCATCTTTCCGCTTCCGCCAAACGCGACCAGCTTTTCGCTGAATACGGAAAATGGCTGAGCCAAGCTGAGATGGCCGATGCTTTCGCGCGAGGCCAACGGTATGACTACCGCATTCACGACGTGAACACAGAGCTACGAAAGCTGGAGGCCCTTCCCTGATCGACGATCAGTGATTCAGGTTTCCCTGCTGCTGTTTCACGTTGTTCAGATCCCGCCGCATCTCGTCAATGACCGACCATTGCTGTTGGTAGGTGGTCAAGAGTTCGGAGAACAGCGAGCGGACGCCCTGAAAAGTAGTTCCGACCTGGCTGAAAAGTGCCCGTTTCTCGTCTTGTGCACCCTGCACCTGCCCGGCGAGCTGCTGGATCAGCCCCTCGGCTTCGTTCAGTTCCCCCTCCTGCGTGCCGCCCTGTTCGATCTGCCTCAGCCTCTCGACCAGCGCCTGCACGGCCGGGTTGCTCTTGGCATCCGGGATCGCGGCGGTGATTTGTTCGATCATCCCCTCCACTTTCTGCGACAGGTCATCCGCGGCCTTCTGCGTGCCGTTCTCGAACTTCCGCTTCGCCTCCACCTCCTGATCATCGATCTCCTTCCCGCGGGCCTGGACGTTGTTCTGTTTCAGCTGGTCGCGGTCGATGGTCGCCTGCTGCAGCTTGTCGTAGGCTTCCTTGAGCTGGTCCGCGAGCTTCAGTGCAGCATCGCCGGCGTTGTTGAAAGTAGTCTTCAGCGGGTCGACTCTACCTTCCGCGTCCGTTTGATCCTTGGTCGGTTTAGCCGCCTCTACCCTCTGTTTTTCCAATTCGTCTAGACCGAGCTTTCCGTCAAGCACGCGCTGGCGCGCAAGCCCTCGGTCGGTCTGGGCCTTCTTCGCCTCGGCGATCTCCTCGTCCAGAGCTGCCACCAATTCCTCGCGTTTCTTTATCTCGGCCTGGATCGTCTCGTAGTTTTTGGCCTGGGCTTTGGCTGCGTCGACGAAGTTCCGGTCCGCGTACTGTGAATCCTGCTTCGCAGTATCGACCACCTTCTGAGCGTCGGTCACGCGCTTCTCGGCGGACTCCTCGTCCTTCTTGCGCAAAGTCTCGGCGATCTCCTTCTCCTTGGCGGCGATCCGCTTCAGGATTTCCTCCCGCTCCTTGGCCAGCCGCACGGCAGCTTCGCCGCTGGAGGTCGAAAGCTGGGCTTCCACGGTGGCCAGCCGGATCCGCTCCTCGGCGATTTCCTTTCCCCCGTCATTCTGCGCCTGGCGCTTTGCGCGCTCGGTCTCGGCCTTTTCCGCCCGCTCGGCGAGCTGCTGCTCCTTTTCGAGGTTGGCGACCCGCTTCGCGCTGTTGTTCACCAGCACGTCGAAGCTCTTGGCCAGGAAGTCGTAGGCCTTGGCCAGATCCTCGACCTCCGCCTTGTGTTCCTCCTCGGCCTTGGCCGTTTCCCGCAGCTCGTCCCGGACCTTGCCGAACATGCTGGCGATGGCCGGCGCGAACGCGAGCAGCAGGCCGAGCACCGCGCCACCCGGTCCGAAGCCGGCGAACAGCTGCGGAGCCTGCTGGGCGAACGCGCGCGCGGCATCGGTGCCGCCCTGAACCTGCACCACGAAGTCCTGGACCTGATAGGACGTGTTCTGAACGTGTCGGCCGAACTCCGTGAAGCTGCCCGCCGAGGTATTGGTCGACTTCGAGAGGTTCGCCTGGCCGGTGTCCGCCCTCTTCACGGCGGAACCGACCTTTTCCAGCGACTGCTCCGCCTGCTGCGCCCCCGCGGTGTTCGCCTCGGTGTTGATCCGGATCTTGACGTCTTTGTCAGCCATGCGGGCAGCTTCGCCCGCGGCCGTGCGGCCGCCCACGCGGCGGAGTGGTCCCTCATACCTCCACCGGAGCCGCCGGCACTGCGAAACGGTATTCCGTCGCCACGGTCGAGACCGGTCCGGACGGCAGCGCGGGCCGCACGTCCTGCAGCACGGCGTTTTGCCATTCCCATGCCATTCCGCCGACGGTGATCCGCAGCGTGCCGGTGGCCCCCATCAGGTCGTCGCCGGCCACCCGCTCGGGCGAAAGGAACGCCGCCTGCGCGTCCGGGTGATTGGCGTGGTCGCGCTCGACGAGGAACGACACGGTGCCCGTCGCGCCGCCGAGCGGCATGAACCACCCCTCGGCCGCGAGGTAGCCGTCGGACTCGAACAGATCCTGCTCGGCGTCGAAGGACGGCGCGTCGAGCCAATCGCCCACCGCGGCTACCGTGTAGGTGGTGCCGTCGAGCGAGTATTCGAACAAAGCTGGGGACTGGAAAGCCATGGGTCAGGTGAGTTTCCGGACGGTGCCGCCGGTGATCGGCTCGGAGATACCGGTGTCGAGGCGGTCGCTGCCGGCTGTTCCGGGGCCATGGAGGCTGAACGTCACGGACCCGCCGCCCGAAATCACGTGGTCGGCCGCCGGATGTCCCGTGTCCCAGCTTTTGCTCGTCGACCAGCTCGGCACCACCGACTGGCTGTCGATCAGCACGCCGTTGCGGAAAAGTTCGACCGTCCAACCGCTCGGCCCGGTCTCCTCGACGAGGAAGTCTGGAGGCCCGAGTCCAGGCGAGTGCTTGTTGCCGTCGATCGGCAAGGGATCGAGGGCGGTGTGCTCCCAATCATGGTAACTGATCCGCGACACTCGTGTGCCGAGCGAGATGACCTTTCGCCCGAAGACATCCGGGGTAATGGCGGCCGGTCCGACGCCGTTGATTTTGTAGGTGTAGGTCGCCCCGTCGGTCATGCCGTCCACATGCAAGGCGCATCCCGCGAATTCGAGGTCCACGTTCCCGTCTTGGCTGATGCCCGTCACGCCACCGGCCTCGTAGGTCGGGGTTCGCTGGCTCGCCGCGTCGATGCCCACCTTCGTGCTTCCTCCGCTACCACTACCGGTCGTGCTGACGCCGGTCACGGTGTAATCGCCGTCCGCCACGCCACCGACGCCCGTAACTTTGACCACGTCGCCCGGAGTTAGCCCGGTGCTGGTGCCGCCGATGATGACGGTGATCCCGCCGCTCGTCGTTCCGCCGCCCACGACGGGCGGGTTGTACCAGCCGCCGGTCACCGTCAGCGCGGAACCGGTCGCGGTGAGCCCGCCGTTGATGCGCAGCGCCAGCCGCTCCTGGTAGCCGGGAAACGGCAGTGTCAGAGGTGTGCGCTGGACGGACAGCAGCGCCGCCCGGCAGAATGACGAGCCGCCGCCGAGTGTCTCCACCCGCAGCAGCCCTTTGGACGCCCATGGATCGCTGGCCATGGCCGCGAGCATCGCCTGCCACGCCTCCACGGCGGTGCCGAACTCTCGCGTTCTGGCGAGCGTCATCCGGCGCTTGCGGTTCCCTCGGCCGTAGGGACGGCCGTTGACCGCTTGGTCGAACCGCCCGATGTCGACCACCTGCGCGAGCGTGCGCTCGATCTCGTCGTCCATCAGGTCGCCGTAGTCGAGCAACACCCGCGGGCTCGCGCCCGCGGGGTCCCAGGTGATTCGCCAGGAGGATTCGCGCATGGTCGCTTACGCCGCGATCGGGTTGAAGACGATCGTCTCCATCGCTGGATCGGCGTCCTTCAGGTGAACGATGCGGATGCCGGGCGAGCCTTTCTCGTTCTTGTCCTCCGGGAACTCGGCGATCCGGTAACGGGAGTGCATCTCGAGCTGGCAAAGGATGCTGCCGTCGTCCGCCCGGCGGGTGATGCGGGTCCAGCCATCGAGGAAGCGCGTCACCTTCTCGAAGGCAATTTGCGCAATATCGTCCTCGATCTCGGCCACGAGGCCGAACATCAGGCGGTGGTAAAGCTCGTTGAAGTCGATGGACTTCGCGAGGAAGGCGTCCTCCGTGACGTAGCTGTCCACGCGTTCGGAATAGCCGCCGCTTTCGTTCGCCCACTCGCGCGCCGGCAGGTCCTTGGTCTTCGGGTCATACTTCGCCGACGTCAGCCGGCCGATGTTGTATTCGGCCCACACCTCGTCGGTGGTGGGCTTGGCGGTCTTGCTGGTCAGCGACGGCGCCATCTCGGTGCCGATGTTCGAGCCGTCGGGCACGAAGTCGATGAAGGCCCCGATAAGGAGCTCCTGGATCATTCTGATTTTGCTCATGATGGGATGGGATCAGGGGTGAAAACGGGTTACACGCCGTCGATGCGGACGCGCGGCGGCGTGAGCGAGGCGAGCGCTTCGGCCTGCGCCTTCGGCAGGTGCAGGCGGTGGCCTTTGCCGCAGGTGGCCGGGCCGATGACCGTGCCGGAAACCAGCACGGTGCAGGCGAGCAACGGCTCGGGCTTGGGAGCGTCGGGAGTGTCTTTGGTGGACATGGTCAGGTGGTGGTTCGGGGTGATTCGACAGTGAGGCGGGAAACGCTGAAATTGGGCGCGTCCGAGTATTCGACCGACTGGCAATCGCAGTAGAGCAGGCCGTTGGAAGGGATGTTCGGCGGCCACCAGCCGTGCAGCGCGGTCCAAATCGACTCCATCAGGTCGTCGGCCGCGACCGCGTCCTTGGCGGTCAGCAGCGGCGAGCAAAACAGCGTGACGGTGAAGGTGCCCGCGAAGCTCGGCTTGGTGTGGGTCCGGTTCGGGTTCTTGGCCGACACCAGACGGATGACCACCGCCTTGCCCTTCGACTTCACCAGCTTGGTGCCAAACTCGGCCTCGAGGTCGTTCTGCCGGTCAACCACGACACACCCGGCCAGCCCGGGCAGGGCCTCGATTCGGTCGCGCATGGCATAGGCGATGGTGAACAGCCGCGACATGGTCAGAAATCGAGCATGGGGTTGCCACCGAACGCGGGCGCGGCGGGAGAAGCGGGCGACGCCGGCGGATCGTCACCAAAGGCGGACGGGTTCATGGTCGGCAGTGACTTCATGAACTCCTTGGCCGCGTTATATTCGTCGCGGCGCGGGTCGGTTATGCCCTCGACGATCGGGTTGAGCGCGATCATCGCCACGCTGGCAATCATGGCCGCGTGGAAGACGCAGAAATCCGGGATCGTCCCGGCTGGCCCCATGGCCGTGACGCGGGGATTCGATCGGATCAGGCCGCGGATCTGCGCGGCGAGCTGCTCGACGATCTCCGGCAGCCGCGGAACCGCCGATGTGGGCTCGCCCTCCTCCGACTCTGCCGTCGCCGTCTGCTCGTAAACCTCCAGCTCGCGCGCGGCGAGGCGGGCTTTGACGTGATCGGCGGTGAACTCAACCCAGGGCATGGGTCGATCATTTCGTCGGGCCCGACCAAATGGTAGGCGGGCCAGTGGTCCCCGTGAAGCTCCCTCAAAATCGGGGAGCTCCGAGGGTAAAACGAAAAAGCCCCGCCCGCTGGCAAGGCGGACGGGGCTTCGTGTGGACCAACAAGCAACCAAACAACCGGGAGATCAGAAGAGCAGTCGGAACGACACCGAGCCGGTGAACGTGCCGGAAGTGGCACTCGCCGTCTGCGCGATGCGCACGTAGCGGCGGGTGCCGGGCGGGAAGCGGAAGCGGCAGTCCTTCGCGGGGGTGCCGGTGCCGCCCGCGCCGGTGACGGTGGTCGAGACGGCGGGGTCGACGGCGGCCCAGTTGCTGCCGTCCGCGCTGTCCTGCAGGGCGAACGTGAGCACCTTGGTGTCGGAGATACCGGCGACGGCCGGGATGTCGATCTGGCCGACGATGCCTTCGATGTTGCCACCGATGGTCTGTTCCAGGTCGATCGCGCCGGTGTTGGCACCGGCCTGGGCGAGCGCGACGGCAACTTCCTTCTGCGCGTCGCGGATGTTTCGGGAGTGTTCGAACATGGTCGAGGATTCCTTTCTATCGGGTGTGGGTTCGATCAGGCGACGAGTGCTTCGGTGTCGAGCAGCGAGTCGGTGGCGACAATCGGGATGCCCTCGAAATCGGTCGGCGTCGGCACGTAAGTCGAGCCGCCGCCAAGGGTGCCGGACTTACCGTTGCCCTGGAGGGCGACCAGAGCGGAGCGCGCGTCCTGCAGCTGCTTGCGCGAGCGGCGGGTCATGAAGATCGCGTCCGGCACGACGCCGGCCGGGAACTTCGCCAGCGCCGAGGCCAGCAAGGCGTCGGTGAGCCCCTTGCCGTTGTCGGCGGTCAGGTTGCAGATGCGCACCAGCGAGTTCGGGTTGGTGCACTGGATGCCCGCCCAGCCGGTCAGGTGGGAGATGAGTCCGTCGAACTTGCCGCCGTTGGCATCGGTCAGGGTTTCGTCGCGGAACGGCGGCAGCTTCAGCACGGTGCCGTTGCCGAAAATGAGCTGCACGTCCTTGAGGCCGAACTTCACGAAGTAGACCGAGCTGCCGGTGCCGGCGGTGGTGCCGGTGGCGTTGACGACCATCGTGTTGTCCACGAAGTCCTGGAGACCGGGGAAACCCTTGGCATCGCCGCCGGTGCCGCGACCGTAGTAGATCTGGCGGCCGATCGCGCGGATCGCCGCTTCCGCCACGCCCATCGACTCGTCGGTCATGAGGGTGGACTGCGGGTTGTCCGCGCTGATGAGCGCCTTGTCGATCTCGACCGCCGAGCGGATCGGGAAGGTCTGGACGAGCTTGGTTTCGAAGCGGGACTTCGACGGCGTCACACCTTCATTCACGCCGGTGAACTGCACGGACGGCAGGCCGACACGCAGCAGGGTGCTGTAGGAAGTGCCCTCGATGGTGCGCGCCGGAAACTGCGCGACCTCGGGGGCATGGACGAGGTTGGCCTCGATGAGGCCGACCTCCTTGGAACTGGTGCGTCGCTTGGCGACGTCGAGCATGGTGAGACGGGACATGGTCGTGATGGGGTGGGGTTACGATGATGGGTGTTCGGGTCGTCTCACTTCGCGTCGATCTCGGCGGCGAAAGCGGCTTCCACTCTGGCGTAGGGGCTAGGGGTTTCCTCCTTCTTCTCCGGCTCACCCTGGCCGGCATTGACGAGGGGCTTGTCGATGCCCGGATGCTGCTTCGGCAGCTTCGAGAGTTGGGCCTCCGCGTTGGCGTTGCCCGCTTCGATCAGGCCGGTGTAGAACGTCTTGGTGTCCTCGTCCTTCGGCGCGATGCGGCCGTCAGCCACGGCGGCTTCGACGAGGGTCTTAGCGCGCTCCTTGCGGGCGTCGGCGGCTTCCGCCTTCTGCTTCTCGGAGTCGGCCTTGAGCTTGTCGCGTTCCTTGGTCAGGTCGGCGATGCTGGCTTCCAGCTCCTTGATCCGGCCGGCGCTGGCCTCGATCTTCTGGACGGCGGAGGTTTCGGCGTCGGAATGAGCCGGGTCGATGCCGAGGGCGGCGAATACGAGTTTCGACATGGGAGTGGGGTCTTGATGTTCGATGTCGGCAGACGCATCGGCCGCCGCGATACGGGGAATTTCCCGGAACGCGGGATTGTTGACCAACGCGCCGAGTGGTCCCCGCTCGGGCAGGCCGGCGGGCGTGCCGTCGTCGCCAATCAGGAAGGTCGGGGAGAAGTAGGAGAAATCGCGGCCCTCCACTGCACGGCGGCCGGAATCCGTCCAGTCCAGCGCGCACATGATCCCCTTCCCAGCCTCGTAGCGGAACGCCGTTGGCAGCGCCGCGGCCGGGCCGGTGTTCGAGTGGTCGAAATCGATGATCGGCCGCACGTTGTCGGCCATCCGCTTTTCCAGGTCGGACTGGAGCGAGGCCGCGACCGTCGCGCCGTTCTCCGGCGTCACCTTGACGAAGATCGTCTGAGCCTTGCCGTCCACCTTCGGGGTGATGCGGTGCTTCCCCTCCGGGATGTAAACGATCTCGTCCGGAATCGCAGACGCATCGAGCGGGTTGCCAAGGGCGGAAATCAAGCGGGCCATTCCCCGAGGAAACCGGCGCCGGCGCGATCAGACCACGCGCGGGAGTGGTCCCCGGCTACTCTTCGAAGCTGTCGAGGTATTCCTCCGCCGCCTCGCTCGCCGCGGTAAGCAGGCGCGCCTCCTCCGGCAGAATTCCCGGATCCCCGGTGTGGCGCGTCACCCGCCGCAGGGTGAACAACAACGAGCCCCCCGGCTTCGCCACGACACGGCTCTGGCCCTTGCGCGATCCGCGCTGGATCACTTTCGCCTCCCCCTCCACCAGCACGCCAATCGTGTCGCCGGCTGTCTTGGAACGAAGGAACGCGAGCAGACCCATCCGGCCGGGCGAGAGCTGCCGGCCGTTCGCCACCGGCACCTGGTCGCTCGGAATGGCGAGTGCGCGGGTCGGTTGGCCCTTGTTCGGACCGCTCGCCGCCGGGTTCTTCCCCGGGTAGACCTCGCCGCCGTAGTAACGCAGGGCGATGCCCGCCTCGACCAGCGCGACCACCGCCTCGGACGACGACGAGCGCACCTCGACGCTGTCGTGCACCCGCTTCCAGAAGTCGCCGCGCTTGTTCCGCGGCACGTACTTCGCCTGGAGGTTCCCCTTCACCTCGATCTCGACCGCCTGCGCCATCGACGCATGCAGTCCGGCGCGATCCTGCAACGCCTGCTCGATCGCGCCCAAGGTCGCCTTGGCCGCGGTGTCTTCGAAGTTGATGGTGAGGTGCAGCATGGTTAGAGTGATGGCGTGAAAGCGAAGCGTCCGCTGCATCAGCCGCCGCCCGAATTGCGGGAGGCCGAGGCGATGCCGGACGAGAAGCGGAGCCGGAAGCGCAACCGGCACAGCCCCTTCGGAGGCATGCACACGTGGATGCCGGAAGCCGAGGAAGCGGAGAAGTTCCGCCGGAAGCACAAGGGCGGCTGATTCATGGCAGTTCCTCCAAGGTGATCGTGACCTGGCGCGCCTCGCGGTTCTCATCGGTCTTCACCACGCGGAATCGAGCCCCGGTCCGATAGAGCCACTCGGCATCCACCGACACGCTGGGGACCTTCTGCTTGCCAATCTCGCTCTCGAACTCGCGCACCAGCGGAGTGATGTCCTTCGCGCCCGCGGGATTCTGCACCGTGAGCACCACCGACCACTTCTTCGGATCGTCCCACTTGGCGTAGTTCTGCACCGCAGCGAGGTTCGTGCTCCAGCTTTCCGCCGGCGAAACCGGGCGCACCGTGTAGCCGTCCGCGATGGCATCGAGGAAGCGGTCGAGGTTCTGCTGGGTCATCGTCATGCCGCGCCACAGGGTTTCCGTCGGCCGCTCGTTCTCCAGCCGGTCGATGAAGCGCAAGAAGTCGTTCCAGCGATCGGTTCCGGGCAACAGCGCCGGATCGGAGCGGAACTGGCTGCTGTCGCGCACCCACTCGAGGAACGCCTCCAGCTGCCTGGGCTCCAGACCGTCGGGCAGGCCACGCCGCCACAGCTCGGCCAAGCCCTGCGCCGTGTAGGGCCGGGTGCCGTTCGGGTCGGTCATGACGAGCGTGTCGCCCTGCCACTCGGCGATGCCCTTGAGCCGTTCAGCCAGCGCCTCGCGCAACACCCGGTCGGAAACGTCCGGCGTGAGCTGGGTGGTGGCGTTGGGCGACTTGAGCAAGCTGCTTTCCCACATCGGTCGCGTTCGCGGATCGTCCAGCAGCCCAAGCGCCTTCGACTCGCTGCGTTTCACCGGCACCACCCCCATACCGCTGTTCCAGTCGTAGGGCGGATACGGGTTGCCGAACACCGACAGCGCCATCCAGATCGGGTGGTTGATCAGCGCCACCTTCGGCTCCAGCAAGGCCCCCGGCACCGAAGAGGTGAGCGCGTAGGCCTTCGCCCACCGGGCGTCCCAATCGCGCGGCTTCTTGCGCGCCGCGATGCGGGTCAACCGCCAGGCCGGAAACGCCCGCAGCGAACTCTGCGCGCGAGCCCACATGCCGTAGCCGCGCGCCATGGCGACGTTGGTATCGAGCACCACGCTCATGCGCTTCCAGGTGCTGAGATCCTTGATCGTCCCCGCCTGCCCGGGCGGCGGCTGGTAGCCGACGCGCTCGAGGAACAGCCAGAGCCGGTTCATGGCCTCGGTGCCGCCGCTTTCACCGCGGGCGACCCGTTCGGCCTCGCGGCGGAACTGTTGCAGGATCTCGGCATCTTTCACGCCGGACATGAAGAACGCCCGCTCCTTGAGCCAGCCGTCGACGGTCGCCCAATCGGCCGACAGAAGATCCGACGGCACATTGCGCTTTCGCGCCAGCTCGGCGAAGGCGTCGCTGTAGCCGTAGGCCATCACTCGCCTCCTTTCGCCTCGCCCGCCCCCTCGACGAAACCCGCGGCCATCAGGACCGCGAGCGTCTTCCAGTCGAGCAGCTTGCCCTTCTTTAGGGCGTCTTCCATGGTGTCGAACAACACCTGAGGATCAGGCTCCCCGGCGCCCGCCAGATCCTCGCGGATCGACGCCTGAACCGTCGTGCTCGGCATGCGGTGAACCATCATCAGCACCCGCGCGATCGGAGCCATCAGGCGTATCACGCGGATGGGTTTCCCTTCATCAGAGGCGGCAAGCCATTGGTGGTGGCCGTCGACGACGTGGTTGTCTTCCGAAACGAGAATGGCGCGATCGCCGCCGGTGAAGGATTTCGCCGCCGCGACCTTGCCCGGCGCGTATTCGGTCTGCGTGGGCTTCAGCGTGGCCGCGTCCACCAACTCCTCGCGGCTCTCAATGCCGCGGGCGCGGAGGAACTGCACCATCGCCGCGCGGTCGCCGCTCTTGATCTGCGGCATTTCCCGGCGCGGGATGCCAAGCGTGCCGGATTTCGAGTGGAACGCGTGCCATTCGCCGGCGTCGGACGCCTCGACCGGCTTCTTGCCGCCATCCTTGGCCGGAGGTTCGCCCGGCTTCGGCTGCTCGTCTGGCGTCGCCGCCAGCGGCTCGAACAGCAGCTCGTCGCCGTCGGCAGGGATCTGGAGGCCCAGCGCCTCGTAGCCCTCCTCCTTGCGGATCGGAATGCCGAGGCCCTTGAGCGTGGAAAAGCGCTCTGCTTCGGCCTTGAGGTCCTTCTGCTCCGGCCACACCGCCCACACGCCGGGCAGCTCGTCGCGGCTCTCGCCGTAGTTGAGCGAGTAAATCGACGGCACCAGCTGGTGGGTCAGGATCTCGCCGACAAAATCACAAACGCCCTCGATCACATCCTGACGGACGCCCTCATGCACCTTGCCGAGCGCCTGGCTGCCCTTGTCGCCCGCCGAGCTCGTCAGCGTCTGGCCGAGGATGAAGATGTCGCACTGCTCGTCGGCGAGGTCGATCAGCACCTTCTGCGCGACCGTGTTCGCGCCCTTGCCGGCGTCGACGAAGTTGATCTTGGTCCCGGCCGGGAACGCGCCCCAGCCCGCCGAGCCGATGTTCGCGAGCATGTCGCACACCGCCTTCTTCGACAGCTCGTCGCCGGTGGCGTATTCGGCCCAACGGAACGGCACGCCGCACACCTGGGCAAACTGCGTCAGCCATTTGAGGCCGTAGACGGCCGCGAGCCAGTAGGTCGCCAGCGCCCGCAACGGAGCCGCCACGGCCGCGTGGCCCGGATGCCCGCCGTTGATCGCGAGCAGGAACCGATGCTCCGGGAAATCGACGTAGTTCTCGGCCCCGGTGCCGCCGTTCTGGTCGAACATCAACCGATCCTCTTCATGCCCCTGATATGGGTAGCCGTAGAACCGGGGCGGCACGACCTTCGCCGCCCTCGGCCGGTAGCCGCGGGCATCGCGCAGCCAGCGGACCTCAAGCACGTGGTGGCCGAAGAAATAGCCCATCGCCAGCTCTTCGACCATGCCCTCGAATCCCTTCTCGTGTCGGGCGGCGTCCGGCTTCATCGACCAGATCGGGCCTTCGATCTCGCGCGCTAGTTTCTCGTCCGCCGGCTTCGGCTTTCGCCCGCGCTCGCGCCACGCCTGCACCTGCCACGGAGCCTTGCGCACGGCTCGTTTCACTTCGGAAAGTGCCTTTTGCAGCCGGGGCCACGTGTCGACCATGGCTTGAAAAAGGAACTGCTGGCGCCGCAGGTCACCGGAAAGCGCCCCGGCCAGCGTGTGGCGGACGTCGCCCGGTAACTGCTCGCGCTCGATCAGCTCCAGCAGCCGGTCCTGCGCCTTGGTGACGACGATGCCGTCGGTGAGACGGGACGGATTCGGCGCGGCCGCCGCTTCAACCGTCTTCACCTCATGGGACTCCCGCTTCGGCGGAAGCGCGAAACTGCCATTATTGCACCCGAGCTGCATGGCCGCACAGTGGCACGGTGCAAGCCGGGCTGTCGTCGTGGCTCAGTGGTCCCCGTCCCTGTTCACTCCCCGCTCTCCTTCCCGCGACAGCAGCCCCTGCGCCGCCCACTGCCTCGCCAGCGCGATCTGCCGCTGGCCGATCTTCGCGGACTTCTCCCGGTTCATCCGGGCCGGCATGAACTCCAGGTTGTAGAGCTTGCAGTCGAGTTCCGGCACCACGGCGCGCGGCAGGATGTGGTCCACCTCGACGATGTCGCCGGCATACGGCCCTCGCGTGATCGTCGGCGCGTTCCCTTTCCGCAGCTTCGCCATCCCCTCGTCCGTCAGGCAGCCGAGGCGCTCCAGAATCGTCAGGTTGCGCAGCAGCGCCGCCTTCTCCACCTCCGCCCGCGCAGTGCCGGCGTAGCCCGCCTTCCGCTGGGCCTGGTCGATCACGGCCGCCGCGTCTTGACCGTCTCGCCGGGCCGTCTCCAGCCAGTAGGCGATCTTCCGCAACCGCGGGTTGGCAGCCCGTGAACCGTCGAGTGCGTCCACCTTCTGCGGCGACACCAAGGGGGCGAGAATCTCCGTTTCGCCCGCAGCGAACGCGAAGGCGGAGAGAAACAGCAAAAAAAGGGCCATCAGGCGGACAAGCACTCACAAGAGCTATCCCCTTGCCCGACCGCAGCCAATTCGTTAGATGGGATACCCCCTATGAAAAAGATCCTCCTACTCGCTGCCCTTGGTGCCTTCGGTCTCACCTCCGCCATGGGCGCCACCTGTTCCGGTGACGACGGCTGCACCGCCTGCAAGAACTGCCACAGCTGCAAGCACTGCAACGCGGGCGGTTCCTGCGGTAAGTGCAAGCATTGAACTCACCGGCGGGTTGTCACCGGTGTTTCCAGTGGCAGCCCGCCGCGCCACAGCCTTTGCTCATCCGCTCCACGTCGCCGCGCAGGCCCTCGATGATCTTGTCCTGAGCCGTCAGCCGCGAATTGAGCGAATGCCAGATCGTGAGGGCCAGCGTCGCGATCACGCCGCCGAGAGTGCCGATGATGCCGAGTAGCCAGCCGACAGGGAGTTCGATCATGGATTTCAGGCGGTGATGCGGTGGATCGAGCGGACGGAGGAAAGCGGGCGCACCTTGGCCAGCACCGCCCCGCCTTCGCGCGAGCCCGCGGCGTTGGTGTTGCCCTCGATGGTGAGCAGGTTGCCGTCATCGTCGCGGCCGATGACGATGCCGATGTGTCCGCCGGTCTTGAACTGGAAGACCACGATGTCACCGGCACGCGCGGTCGACTTCTCGACGCGGTATTCCACGCCCTTGCCTTCATTGTTGCGTGCCCACTCGTCAAAGCCGAACGCCGCCGGCGTGGTCGGACGCTGGAACGGCACCGGCTGCCCGCCGATCGCCTCGCGCACGCACCAGCAGACGAACGCGGCGCACCACGGTTGGCGATCGAACGCGCCATCCGGGTAGGTCGTGGCGCTCCAGAGCTTGTCGATGCCCGGCCCGCGGTTCGTCGATGTCTCGAACACGCCCGCCTTGAGCTGTTCGCGCGCCACCCGAACGATCCGTGCTGACAGCGATTCGCCAGCACCATGCCTCTCCGCCGCATCACGGGCGGCCATCGCCCGGCGAGTCTTCGGCCCCATGATGCCGTCAAGCGGCCCGGGGTCGTATCCTGCCTTCTTCAGTTCGGTCTGGAGCTTGAGCGTTTCGGCGGTCATGGCGTGAGGGAGTGGTGAGAAATCGGATCAGATGCAGGAGGTGACCGAGGATGGTCATGGCATGAGCAATGCCGTGAACTGGTCGTCGCTCAGACCAAGCAGCGCCTTGAGCGCGGCGGCGTTGGCGAGGAACAGCGGATCGTCCGGTCGGATCTCCTGAGCGAGAGACCAGGCGTCCTGAACTTCCTCCGGCAGGCTCGCGAGGAGCGCCTTGAAGGTAGTCCATTTGCCCAGCGCGGAGAGCCGGCGCATGATCGTCAACTTCGTTACACCGGCGGAAATCGTATCGACCGCCACGGCTACTGGCATCGGCTCAGGCTCCCACCCGGCCGCGAGTTCGGCGTCCCGCCACGACTCGAACGCCTCTTGAGTCATTTCCTCCGCGCCGGGCGGCGGGGTGCCTTCACCCGGAAAACAACTTGCCAGCGTGAAGGGGTCCGGGTGCTTGATGACGTAAAGCATGCGGTCAGAACGGTTGGACGATCACATCCTGCACCACGGTGAGCGTGGCGGCGGACTGCCCGCTGCTAGCGTTCGCCACTTGAATGCTCGGATAGCTGGACACACTGCCACTCGGCACTGCGGAAAGGGTGAGCTGAGGGGTGGCAGGGAACGCGGAGTTGAAGTTTGAGACAAACAGGCTCACGCCGTTTGAGTCCTTCCTCAGACGGTAGTGGAACAGGTAAAACAGGTAGCCGACGGCAAGCCAACCGGACGTGTAGTAGACGCCGGACACGAAGGCCACGAGCCGGACCTTGAAGCTGCTTCCGCTGTCGAATGCGAACTCGATCCCCCACCCGGTCTGCGTGAACGCGTTCGCGCCCACCGCCACGTTCGCCGCGCCACCGACCCGGAACAATGCACGGCCACCTGCCGGCACCGAGCACCACGCGGAGAAAGTGATGTCATACTTGGTGTTCGCGTCCACCTGGGACGAGCCACCGTCCTGATTCATCCCGATGTTGCCCATCAGCAGATAGGCGTAACCACTCGCCGATGAGCCGCTGACAACCTTGAAGCAACCGGCCGTGGACGCCGCCGTGGCCCCGGTGCCAGACGTTTGAGGGGATACCACGGTGGCGAAAATGCGGGCGGTGGCGGGCACGACGCCTGCCGCACCAGGAGCACCAGGAGCACCAGGAGCACCGTCGTGGCCATCGATTCCAGCAGGCCCGGCAGGACCCCGATTGATGACCAGCGAGGCTATCTGCTGCTGCCGCGTGGCGGTGATGACGATGGTCGAAATCATGCCGATGCCGGGGTGTCGCGGTTTTGCAGGATGAGCTTCACGGGCTCGCTCCAGTAGTCGTTGCCGTCAGGGTCGGTGAAGCGGACGTCATAGCGGTAAGGGCCGGGTGCCCAGCCCTCCGCGCCGGTGTCGATCGAGCAGCTCGCGGTGTCGCCCGCGATGGTCATTTCCGGCTCAGCGACGGCGCCGCCGCCCACCCGGGCACTGACAAAGCGAACCGCCGCCAGCCAGCCGGTCAGATCGAGGGCGTTCCCGTCCGCATCCTTGGCCTGAACGGCCAGGTCGTAGGTCTCGCCCCATTTGATCGTGTCGGTCTGCATGACGGTTGTGGTTTGCAAAGGGCAGGGTTCGAACCTGCGACCTCATCGGTGTGAAGGATGGGGTCCAAATTGGGTCACTTCGTGGGCAGAACAACGGGCGCGGCCGGTTCGGGGTGTAACAACTCCAGCACCTTCAAGCCTACGCCGACGACAAGGCCGATGGTCGTGTTGTCCGGCTTCTTCTCGATCTTGGTTCCGTCCGGCTTGGTCTCGACCACCCCGCAGGAGGTCAGGCCAAGCACAGCGATGCCAAGGGCTGCAAGGCAGGCCAGCGGCGCGCACTGTGTGGCACCGCCGCTGGCCGGCGGCGCGGCGTCGTGCGCCTTGATCAGCCCGTAGCCCGCCGTCACGGCCGTGGCCGCGCTGGCGAAGTCGAAGGTGCCGGTTTTGAGGAAGGAGATGGCCGCATTGGCGACGGCCACGACGATGGTGAGGACTCCAAGGACGGTCGTTTTCATGACGCCGCCACGGTGCGGCGCGTCACGTTTCGGATCGACGCAAGCGAGTGGTCCCCACTAATATGCAGATAATATGTCCGCCCTACCGACTTCCCTCTTTCCCATGTGGGAAGGCAAATTCCACGTAAGCGTTGATCCGCGTGTCCAGCACTCTACGGTTGCCGTCCAAATCGATTATTCCGATTTTCTCCCCGATTTGTGGTTTAGCAACTATGGAACTTCCATATTCAAGCAGCTGATCGGCAATGGTCAGAAGGTCCTCACATCCGATCAAATAAATCACCTAGCCTTGATCGAAACGGAGGAAGACTTTGCCCAAGCGTTAGGGAGCGTTTTAGGCAATCCCATCCTATACCTAATCGCCGGATTTCAAGGCAGCCAAGCCGCAATAAGTTTAATCTTTAGACATGGCTGTGCCTCAGACGGTGAGCTTAGACCGGTAAAAGGATTCACGGTTCCGCCAAAGTCAGCACAGGAGAGCGACTCCCAAGGCGCTAAAATCAAGGCGTGGCTGTTACCATCCACCGACATGCCCGGTAGCGAAGGGTGAAGCGATCACGCTGCTTGCCTCCGCCGCTTGGGCAGTCACGGCCCCGCTGAGACGGGAACCGCACACGATGCAGCCCAGAATCCCGTCGCCACGGTCGGGCGAGTGACGGCCTTCGGCGCGCATCTTGTCCTTCGATTCCGCACGCAGCTTGCCGTTCTCGCTCCACTCGCTCTTGCGGGTCGTGAGCTGCTTGAACGTCTCGGGGTCGAGCTGGCCGAGGCAGATCCGGCCGCGCTCGATCTCGCGGGCACCGACGTGCCACACCTCGCCGATCAGGTTGGCGTATTCGTCCGGGTCGCTCGCCGCCTGCCCGCCGTGGAAGCGCATGATGTGGAACCCAAGCTCCTCAATGGCGTCGATCATCACGGTGCCGAGGCCGTCCGCATCGCCCCACACCTGCCCCGGGTGCAGGCCGTTCACCTTGAACAGGTGCACGAACTCCCGCGCGGCCTGCATGGTGTTTTTCTCGACCCACGCCTTCGCGATCTTGGCCACGTTGCCGCGGCGGATCGCCAGCACGTTCTCGTCGCGCCCGGCGGCGAAGTCGCAGAACGCGACCACTTCCCCGTTCTCGTTGGGCTGGGGCTGGCCGTCCAGCGCCTTGGTGAGCCGGTCCGGCGCCAGAATCAGGCGCTCGGCATCCTCGGTGAACTCCGCGTCGTGCATCGAGCGGTAAACCGGGTGATCCGGCCCGTATTTCTCCAGGTCACGCGCGCGCTTCGCCGGGTCGATGTGCGGGCACTCGATGGACGCCACCTTGCGGGTCCAGTAGAACTTCCGGTTGGCGTGGAAGGCGTCGTAGAACTGCCCCCACGGCTTGCCAGGCGAGGAGACCCACAGCTGGAAGACACGCGTGCATCGGTCGAACGCCTCGAACACGGCATCCGGCACCGTCTTCGCTTCGTCGACGATGATGAACACCGGATCGGTCTCGCGGTTGATCTTCGGGTGCCAGCCTTCGGCGCGGCCGGGATCGTCGGTCGAGAAACCGAGCGCGAACCCGCCCTCCGGCGTCTTCAGCTCGGTCATCAGGAAGTTCCACGCAGGGAACCGGCGCTGATGGACGCGCAGCGCCGGCCAAAGCTGCTTCTCCACCTGGCGGAACGAACCGGACGTGACGACGACCTGCCCGCGCGGGAACCGGCTCAGGAACCACAGCACGGCCGAGGCGACCACCTTGGCCGTCTTGCCCGAGCCGTTCGCCGCGGCAATCGCTGCCGGCGGTCCGCCGAACTCCTGCAGGCCGATGGCCTCCAGGCACTCGATCTGCCAGTCATAGAGGCTCTTCTGCCCGAGCTGGAAGTAGGAGAACTCCGACGGCGACAGGATGGTGCGCTGGGTTCTCACGCGCCCTCCTCTGCCGCCGGCTGCTGGAGCTTCGCCCGGGTCTCCGCGATGCGCTTGATCACCTCCTCATCCTCGGGCGTGACCTGGTATTCGCCCTGCGTCTGGATCGGACCGCCATCGGGGCCGCTGATCTCCTGAGCCAGTTTCTCGCCGTAGCGCTTCGGGTCCCACTTTGCCAGGAGCTTCAGCCGCGTCTCGACCCGCAGCTTGGAACGCATCACCCACTCCTTGTTGGGGATCTCGCCGAACTTCGTCTCGATCGTGTCCTTGTGCTCGTTCCCGACGTTGTCGGCGATCTCCAGCGCTTCGAGGGCGATCCGGTCGAATCCGGCCTCCCTTGCGCGCGCGATGGCACGAGAAAACGCCGGGTCGGAATCCATCCAATTCCTCACCGAGTCGTCGCTCGGCATGTCGTCGGGTTCGCACAGGATCGTCAGCGGCGTGCCCTTCGACAGCCCTTCGATGATGCGGCGCTCAACCTCAGGCGTGCGCTTGCTCGGCCGTCCTGGCGTTCCCTTGCCCTTCCTAGAGCTTCCGGGCCGACCTCCTGCTTTCTTCCCCTCCCCCTTGCCCTTGGTTCCTCGACTCGCCGCGGCCTTTCGTGCCCGATTTTTGGCAGGCTTCTCTGGCTTCGGGTAGTTGTCGCCGGACGGGGGACGTTTCATCCCTCCGATGTTTCGCGCGCGCGAGGCACTGGCGAGGGATAGCTGTGGTCCCCTATTTGAAAACTAAATAAAAACAAACAATCAACAATCACGCGCTCATTTTAAAGTTGAACACATCTAACTAAATGTGAAATACTAAACAACGCCATGAAAGCACTACTCAAATCGATATCAGCAACTATTGCTTGCGGAACACTCATCATCAACGCAGCCCCATTATCCATTCATGATCACGACACAGCCGCAATTTGCAACAGTTGCAACGGGACCGGAAAATGCCACAATTGTGGCGGATCCGGCTCTAAAGATGGGGCACCATGCGGCGCATGCAATGGATCAGGAAACTGCCGAGGCTGTAATGGACGCGGCTCATACTAATAAATTCAAACCCATTCACTCATGAAAACACTATTACTCTCCTCCTCTATCGCGCTGGCACTGGCTGGATCCGCACATTCCGAACCCACACATCAAGTCCAGGTTCTAGGCAGTGCCGTGATTGTAACCGCATCAAACAAAGAAAACATTCCCTACAATTTCCAAATCACGTATCAGGTAATTTACGATTCTTACGGCGAGACCAAAACCATCAACGTGAACCAAGCGGGATCCATTGAACCGAACACTACCAAAGAGATCAATCGGACAGCAGGATACATGACCAACGCTCGATTGGGAGCACCAGTAAACATCCAATGGTTTCCCATGCCAAAAAAATAGAGTCATAAAGGACAAAATATTCGGCAGACCCTGCTGAACGCTTGAGCATTCACTCACTACAATTATTGGCGCATCCAATCACATTTCTATGACAGCCGACACTTGGCTTTTCCGCTTCAAAAACGCCTCATCCTCCGGCGTCAGAGCCAGGCGAGCCGTCTTCTCCGTGACGGTCGAATCTTCCTTCACCTCGCGCTTGTCGGACTGATCGAGGAGCTGCTTTCCGAGCCAAATCAGCATCGTCACGTTTCCTCCCTTCGCTGCCTCAATCTGCTGGCGGCGAAGGGAAATTTTTAGCCGGCCGAAGCCCTTTTCATAGGCCCGCCGAAATTCGCCGTCCTCCTTGCCCATCCGGCGTTCGATCGTGCGCAGCCCGCAGCCGAACCACGACGCCATTTCGGTCGCCGTGGCTCCCAGCATGCCGAGCTTCTCCACCTCGGCCAGATCCAGCTCCTTGGCCGGCCTTCCCCTCGTGGCCATGGTCACTCCCCTCCTTCCGGCGGCAGCACCGCCAACGAACACCGCGCCGCCACCTTGGCAGGATCTCCTTTTCCGAAGATCAGCACATACTGGTGCGTCTTCCCGAGTTTCCGCGACTTCTCGAACTGACCACGCGCCCGCATCGGCAGCGAGCCTGCCGGCGTCAGCAGAATCGCGTCGTTGTAGAGCCGCATCCCGGCATCCTCGAAAGCGCGCACGGTGTCACCGGTGATACCGTGGAACCACCCTCGGGCGTCCCGCACATCGCCGATCACCCAGCAGGCGAAGGCGTTCGGAGCGAGCCGGGCGCATGCATGCCCGATGATCTCGCGGTACGCTTCGAGGAAATCCGTGTAGTTGCCGGCGGCGCTCAGGTCCTCCGGCCGGTCGCTGTAAACCTCCAGGTCGAAGTATGGAGGGCAGCTCAGGATGAAGTCGAACGGCTCCGCCTCTCCGATCAGGCCGGGTAGCTCCCGGCTGTCCCCGTTGATCCAGCGCGCCGCCCCGGGCACCGGCCCGAAGCTGGCCGCCTGCTGTTCGTTCGCCTGCACCTGTTCCGGCCGCAGGTCGATCCCGGTGTAGTGCATCCCCAGCTTGGCCGCGACCAGACCGCGGACGCTACCGCCGGCGAAAGGATCGAGCACTCTTCCGCCGGCCGGACACCACCAACGCAGTGCCAGCTCCGCCAACACGGGATCGAAGATGCTCGTCCCCTTCTGCTGCATCGCCTCGGGAAAGCGCTCGGCGAATTCCTTCCAGCTCAGCTTTCGCCCTGAGGCAGCTTCCACCTCGGCTTTCCGCTCATACACCTCCTGAGGTTGCGAGGACGTTGCGAATGCCAGCTCGTCGGCCCGCCCTGCATGGCTGGCGATGCCGGATTCCACCCACGCCCGCTTCCGCTCCTGCCAAGGGCCGCTCCGGGCATCAAAGACGGAGAATGGCGCCGCCCCGAAGTCTCCCACCAGCCCTCGCCCTTTGGGCGCGGCCTCATCGGCCTCGCCAGTCGGCTCCTCCCCATCGAGCAACTCGGCGAGCGCCTCGTCGTCGAAGCCGGTCAGGGTGAGATCGAAGTCTTCCACCTCGCCGAGGTCGCGCAGCAAGTCCTCGAGCCCAACCTGGTTCAGGTCCGCCAGTTCGGCGATGCGGTTGTCAGCGACGAGGTGCGCCCATTCGTCCGCCTCGGTGGCGAAGTCCTGCACGTCGACCGGCACTTCGGCCGCGCCAAGCTGGAGCGCCGCGGCGAGCCGCCCGTGGCCGGCGACCACGAAGCCGCTACGCGCGGAGACAACGATGGGATTGCGCCAGCCTTGGTGCCGGATGATCCGGGCCAGCAGCTCGATCTGCTTCGCCGGGTGATGGTTCGGGTTTCGCGGGTGCGGAACCAGCGCGGCCGGGTCGCGCAATTCCTTGTAGCTGCAATGGATCGGGAGCGGTTGCCGCTCGGGTTGACTGTTCACAAGAACAGTCAACCCGCAACCCTGCCAGAGCCGCCAGCGGTGTTCGTGGTCCCCAATACGCAAACGCAATCAAGAGGGCATCCTCAGAAAAAGTTCATATACTTGATAATTTAATTAGTTTCGGTTAAATAATTTCCGGCGAACCAACCAGAAACCACTAAGCATCATCCCATGCAAATAGATGTCGATATTCTTTCAGGCAGATTCAATGGCCCGCCTGATGAGGAATTCAGCGGCTTCATCCACAACAAGGACGGGAAACAGGTGGGCAATTGGACAGCCTTTTTCTGTGAGTCGAAAGAAAAGCTATTCGAGTTCAGCGCTTTGGGCGCTTCAGACGATTATCTACTCAAGCGAATTCCAGCATCATCGGCCTGGCCTATCGCGTTCCTCGATTCGATCTACATTGAGGAGGAAGAACGTCATTCTGGATACGGCACACTAGGTCTTACCGCTTTCGCCGAGACAGCGCTTACACGTGGAGCAGCAATTGGTCTTGCCTGCATCCAATTCTTTGGGACCGAAGAGGAAACCATTAACCGTAACTTTTACCGGAAGAACGGTTGGATCGACCTGGACGATCTCGCCTCTGACGAGCCGGCCATCGCATATTTGCCTATCAGTGTCGCTGCGAAGATGGCTTCTGCACCCGCTTCCGCACCGTGAGACCCAGCTTCGTGAGCAACGCGAGAATCACCCGCTTCCGCTGCATCGCTTCCTCGAGCACGTAGGTGCCCAGGCGCAGGCTGATCCGCTTGCCGACGACCTTCTTGCCGACGTCGACGGTGACGCGAAGCCTCCAGCCCTTCCCCTGCTCCCAATCGAGGTGATGGGCCTTCTTCACCTCGTCGAGCTTGGCCTTGCCGGGAGCGATCTTCGACGTGCGCAGCGCGACGAGCGCCCCCAATTGCACGGCCTTGCTGGGCTCAATTTCTCCCGCTTCCCAACGCTCCAGCGTGCGCTTGCCGATCTGGAGAATTTCGGCGGCGTCGGCCTGGGTGTAGCCGTGCCTTTTCCGTTGCCTAACAAGGGCTTGCGGGAACGATTCTTTTTCGTCGGCCGCCTCGGCTGACTCGCCAATTTGGCGAGTTTTCGTTTTCGTGGATTCGCCATTTTGGCGAGTTGCTTCCGCACTCGCGCAAATAATTCGCCGGATGAAACCAAGCGAGAGCGTGAGCTGGTCGGGGTGGTTCGGATGGGTGCGGCGCTTCATGGCTTGAGGCGGTGGGAAGGACCGGTCATTTCGAGCACGCCACCGGTTTCGATCAGGCGTGAGTTGATGGAGTCGCCGAGCTGCAGGGCCAGCGCGTCACGGTCGAGATTGGCGAGGACGAGCGTCGAACGCATGTCGCCGTAGCGGGCGTCTAGGATGTGCGTCAGCAAGCGGTCCTCCCACTCGGTGCCGCCGCGCTCCTGGATCTCGTCGAGGATCAGCAGCGGAGCCTTGGAGAGCTCGCGGACGATGTCCGATTCACTCTCCCCGCCCTTCTTGCCGAAGGTGCTGCGGATGCGGAGGAATAAGCCCATGGCGGTGGCGTAGCGGCCTTGGATCCGGGCGAAGTCGCGCATCACCTCGGCGGCGAGGCGGGTCTTGCCAGTGCCGCGGTTGCCGATCAGGCCGATGATGCCGCCAGCGCGGACGCAGGCGGCGACCCTGGCGAAGCGATCGTTCCACTCGGCGTCGTCCGGGCGCTTCCACCCGGCGCGGTAGCGGTTCGGCACGCCGGTGCGTTCCGCCAGCGTATCGGCCAGGAATGGAATCGACGACGGGCCGCTCGTCAGCACGTCCGCATCGGGGAGTTCCGGCGCCGCGTCGATGAGCGCCTCGAGTCCGGAGAAAAGCTCCGGCATGTGGTCGGTGGGTTGGGTCACAGGCTTGGAAGTTCGATTTTGGGTTCAGGAAACTCGCCCTGGCGGTGCGGCGGGCGAGTGGAGTGGCTGGTCGTCCGGGTCGACTTGCCCTTCTCGACCTCGTTCCAGTGGCTTGCGTAGCGGCGCAGAGCGGCCCGCCAGTCGGCGATGGAGTGGCCGTGCTTGGTGATCCAGCCGGCGGCCTCCTGCGTGTCGTGGAAGGCCACGGCGCAGGCTTCGGAGATCGGCACAGGCCCGGAGCGGGCATAGGCTTTGACCTCGGCTAGCGAGGGAATGGCATGCGATCGCGTCGCGTCCGGGGTGTAGTTTACTTCTCTTCCTTTCTCCTTCTCTTCTCCTTCTCCTTCTCCTTCTCCTTCCGCTTTTTCAGAAATAACCGACGTGGGTTTTGGTTCGGTTTCCGACGTCGGTTTCTCGTGGGATTCCGGTTGGTTCTTTTTCGGTCGCCCGCCGTTGCGGCCGTTGGTTTTCGCCGTCTCGCGACGTTGCTTCACTTCGGCTTCCTTCTCGGTTGGGTATTCGAAAACCACGAGGTCGTCGCCGTCCCAGCTCCAGAGGTCGCACGCGGAACCGATCTCGCGGGCGGTCACACGGACCAGCTGCTGCCAGCGTCGGTCCTTCCAGTCGCGGCAGCCGGCAATCCGGCCGCCATTCTCCTGGCCCACGCAGTAGCGCAGCAGGCACAGCCATGTCGCACGCTCGATCGGCTCCGCGCCGAGGAACTCGGGCGAGTCCAAGGTCGAGGTTTCGAGGTTGATCCAGTTCATGCAGGGTAAAATGTCAGGGAAAATGAGTTTGTTAGGAATGGGCACGGGCGGTCCCCCACTCGGGGGCATCCGCGCCCATAGGTCGGTGTCAAACGAGCCGCATTTGCTCGCTGGCTGGACTTTCGCAGCGCTGCGGAACCGCCATCGGCTCAATGGCCACCGCGATGCCGGGGCGGTCACCCCATGCCTTGGTGACCTGTAGAGCCGCGACTTGCCCGTCGTCGCCGTAGAATCCGAGGCGCGTGAGCACGTCGGCCACCAGCTTTACCAGGTTGTCGCAGTCCGGCCGGGCGTCCATCGGCACCCGCCCGAGGGCGAGTCGGCGCTTCGGTTCGCTCTTCCGCCAGGGGAAGACGAAGTCGACTCGCAGCGTGAGCGGCCCGGCCAGCGGCTCCGCCGGCGCGAACGGCCGGCAGAGCAACAGGAGGTCATTTTCGGCCTGCGCGTGTTCCTTCTTCGGAAAGAACCGCGGCTTGCCGCCCACCATCACCAGCCGTTTGGTCTGGCTCGTCGCCTTCGGCGGCACGATGGGGAGGTGAAAAGCGATCATGCTGCCGCCTCCTCTTCCACGTCGAGCAGGGCCGACACGTCGGACGATTGCGACAGCGCGGCATAGACCAGCGCTCGGGACAGACCGCAGGGCACCGCATTGCCGATCTGCTTCACGGCATCTGTCTTGGTACCGGTGAATTGGTAGCCCTTCGGGAAACCCTGCGCGGCGGCGAGCTCGTGCGGCTGGAGCATGCGGAATCCGATGTCGATCAGGTAGGTCTTGCCGTGCAGCTCAATGGTCGGCCGGGCGAGCGCGAAACGCGCTTTGGTCGTCGCGGTGCCCAACGGTTGGTCGACCGGCTGAGCCTTCCCTGTGCCGTAGTATTCGACGAGGAACGGCTCGATCAGGGCAATCGCTCCGGCGGCTGCCACGGTCGGCGTCGGTTCGCTGACCGGGCGAAGCCGACCGTCGCTTTGCTGCGGGAGCAGATGCGGCTCGATGAGCGCCATGTCGCCGCGGTTCCCGCAGACGGTGCCAAGCGGCTCTTCCAAGCTTTTCACCCGGCGGGCGTCTCCGTTCGGATCGGTGCCGTTGCCGTGCGCGACCTGGACGAGGAAGGGTTGCGCGAGGCCGTGATGGACGCCGCCCGCGGTAATCGCGTTGAGCGGCGCATCTACGGCGCGCGCGGTGGCGTCGAGCTGTCGCTCGCTGGTGCCCCGAAGCTCGACAAGGAACGGCTGAGCCACGCCGTGACGGGTTTTCGTCGTCACGGTGCCGAGTGGTTGCTCGGCCGACCATTCGCCGTTGGCGCTGCTTTGGTTGTCCCAAGCCACGATGTATGGCGAAACGAGCGCTCCCGCGCCGTGACTGGTCACGGCTGGGGTGGGTTGCTCCAAATCGTGGACACGGGGATCTTGGCCCTCGCGCTCGCCGAATTGCGGAACGATGAAGTTCTTCAGCCCGAACTTCCGCAGGCCAGCCATGATCCGGCGCATCGTCTTCTCGGACAGCGGGCGCTTGCGGTCGAAGATCGAGGGCGTCGGCAAGGTCCAGTCGATGATCTCCTTGGCTGCAACCCAAGGCCGCCGGGTTCCGAGCAAGTCGGACTCCCCGCCGCGGGTGTGAGTCGGCGACGGCCAGACGATCTTGCGACGGCCGCGCACCGCTTGGACGAACAGGCGCGTCCGGGTGGTCGGGTCGCCGTAGTCGGCCGCGCAAAGCAGCTTGTGCTCAACCCGGTAGCCGAGCGCTTCGAGCGCCGCTTTCCACGCCCGGAACACCTCGCCCTTGCGGGATTTCAGCGGCCGACCGTTGTGGCCGATCGGCCCCCACGACGCGAACTCGGGCACGTTTTCGACGAGGATCACCGGCGGGCGCAGAGCTTCGGCCCATCGCACGACACACCAGGCGGTCGCCCGGGATTGGTCGTTGATAGGCTTCCCGCCCCGGGCGGTGGAATGATGGGTGCATTCCGGCGACGCCCACAGCAGATCAAGCTCGCCCTCGCCGAAGAGGTTGCGCGGGTTCACGTCGTCGATCGACGTGCAGAGGTGCCGGGCCGTCGGATGGTTGACCGTGTGGGTAGCAACCGCGACCGGCCAGTGATTGATGGCGGTGAGCTGCGCCTGATAGCCGAGCCGTTCAATGGCATCGACTGCGCCCGCGCTGGTGCCGCCAGCTCCGCAGAAAAGGTCCGCGATTTTGAAGCTCACGCCTCCCCCCTTTCCAACAGCCGGAACCGCATCAGGTGTTTGTCGACCCACTGGCCGGATTTGAACTTCGAGCGAAACCACTCGTCCATGTCTTCCTCTGATAGAAATCCTTCGCACGACCAGAGCTGACGTCCGGGGTGGATGCCACGCTCGGCGTGGTAGCACATGAGACCGATTTCGCCTTCGACACGACCGATGCGAATCAGGGTTGTTTCCACCACGAGGACCGCAGCCACGTCGATTTGAGGCGATCGGTACGCCGCTCCGCTCCAATTATAGAGCATGATGGGCTTACCGACCGGCCACGGGGTGTCGCGGATCGTGGTGACCTTTCGACCTTCGAGGACGGCGTCAGAGAATCGCGAGTTCAAGGGGCGCTTGATCATGCCGCCTCCTTTCCATCAGCCGTGCCGAGCAGTCGTGGCATGACTTTCGCCCGGAGCGCACCGTAGTAGGTTACGAACCGTTCGATCGCGTCCTGCATCTTCGCGGTGAACGCACCTGGTTCTTCGTGATGCAAGTGAAGCGCCATTTTCGGGCAGAAGCTCGCGAACCACCAAGGAAGACCGGTCACTGCTGGTGACATCGAGAAATGCACCTGCGGTCGGTAGGTGTCCGGCACTCCTCCGTTGAGCAGGTAGGTCGCGTGGTTCTTCGCCAGCGGTGCCTTGCATTCCAGTCCGGCGACGAACAGATCCTTGCCGTTGATCACCGCGCCATCGCCGTCGAATTGCGCATGGTCCTGCCACGTTTCCGGGGTGAGGCCGGGACGTAAGACGAGTGCATCCGGCGAGCAGCCGACGACACCGCCGAGCCCTGAGACGAAACCGACGGTAACGACTGCCAACCCGGTCTCGCGGGTAAATGCCTCGCGCGCCAGCGGTTCGAGTTCATTGCCGCGGTCGGTGTGGGCGTTGCCGGAAAAGCTGGGCAGTTCGTCCGGGCGGATGCATTCCGCGCACAGCTCGATCGCGTAGGCTTCCCATTGCGACGAATCCTTTCCGGTGGCGGTCAGCAGGCGGGAGGCGTTCGAGGCGGTAACGCGACCCTTGCGGATGCGAAACCATGCCTCGGACCCTTGTTGGAGGTTCGGCCAGATTTTCACCGGTTTTGCCAGGCTTGGTTGAGGGCGTTCGCGAACACTTGGGCGCGCGAAATGTTCTTCTGGTGGATCAGCGACTCGCGGATCGGCTTCAACTCGCGCAGCGCGGCGCGCACCTTCCCCTCGAAGGCGATCCATTCCTCCCGATCGCTCGGCTGCGCGGTCAGTTCGAGCGCTTCGGCGGCGGGCGCGGCGGCGATCGGGCCGACCGGCGGATCCGGGTTCTTCACCGCTTCCGTTTCTCGGCGGGCGGCTTCTGCTTCGGCGCGCGCTTTCGCCGCCTCCTCTTCCAGCCGCTTGCGGGCGTCCTCTGCTTTCTTCGCCTCGAAGCGGCGACGCAGCTCGATCTCGACCGCGTCCGGCTGGCGGGTTTCGAGTTCTTCCCGGTCGGGCACCATCGCCTCGCCGTGGGCGGCGGTGAACGATTCGATCTGTCCGCGGGATTTCGAGATGGTCGCATTGTGACAGGTGACGACGATGTCCAGCGCCTTTCGCATGCTGTCGATCGTCCGCTTGCCCTTGAGGGCCTCGGCCACGCTTCGTCCGTAAACCGACTGACGCAGTCGCGGCGCGCATTCCAGTCGATCCATCGCCTCGGCGAGCAGCTCGCTTTTCCGGCGATCCTTCTCCGTGGTGATCTTCTTTTCGAGTTCGAGGCGGACGGCGCGGATTTCTTCGCCGGTGGCGTCCAGGTCGGTGAGCACGGCATGCAGGGCTTCGGCGTCGGAGAGCGCCTTGTCCTTTGCAGATTTCAGCGCGTCCTCGGCGGCCTTGAGCCCCTTGGTGTCGGCCTCGGCCTGACCGAAATCCTCGTCGGTGGAGAGGTCGCGGTTGATCTCGGCGAGAATGCCGCGGATGTATTCGCGGAACGGGCCGATATTGTTGGAAAGCACCTCGGCTTTGACGACGATCGCGAGCGCCGGAGCGTCCGGGTGAGCAGTTGCAGTGGACATGGCGCTTAGATCAGGGTTTCGGGGGTGTTGCTGGCGGCGGCCGTGGCTTCGTCTCCCCACGGTTGGTCTTCGGCGGCCACGGTGACGGCGCCCTCCGGCTTCTCCGTCCCGGCGGCCTTGGCTTCGGCGAACGGGTCGATGGTACCGCTGCGGGTCGCAGCTTCGGCGGCGGTCTTCTCGACGGGCTCAAACCAGTCGCTCGGCGTGCTCATGCCGTCCTTGATCGACTCGGCGATCTTTTTGAGCCTCACCACCTGAGCGGGCGTGATCGCGTCCATGCGGCGCTGAATCAGCTTTTCGATTTGATCCCGCGTCACTCCGTGTTTGGACTGGAAGTGATCGAGGATCTTCTTTTGAGCCTCTGGGGAGACGTCAGCGGTAGCGGCGAGGGTCGAGTCACACTGGCGCTGCGCTTCCTCGACGACATCGCCTGGAATCACGGAGAGCAGACAGGCGCGAACTCGGCGGGCAGCTTGATTGGCGCACAGCTCGTAAATGTCGCGTTCGTCGGTGAGCGCGTAACCGCCGGACCTCGTGTCGCGCCAGTGGCGGACGTTGAAGACGCGCGGCACCCGGTAGTTGCTTTGCAGGTCCCACGCGAACGCCTCGACCACGGACACGCCGATGCCGGCGGCGTCCTTGAACCGGTCGATCTCGCGCCATCCGCTTTCGATATTCCCCCAGTGCTGAGCGATCGCCTCGGCTAGACGAATCGACGGGCCCTGGATGTCGGTCCCACCGCGGGAATATTGGTAGATCGCCACCGCCGCCAGTGATTCGCGGCAGCAGGCATTGAGGATGCGATCGAGCGCGGATTTCTCGTCACGCGGGAAGCGCTTGGCCGCCAGCATGGCGATCTGCGCATTCTGCGCTTCTCGGGCGCTGATCGCGCCAGCCATGGCCCCGCCGTTGCGGGGCTCGGCCAGCTCTTGGGAGAGATTGGCAAGTGATTTGCTCATGGTGTTGCTTGTAGGTCCTTAGGGGTGGGATCTGCCGGCAGCCGCCCGCGGCAGTGGGCTGGTGATGTCGGCGCGCGGTGCTAGCCGGCGCGCCGGGAAAACGGGATAGTGGATCGGCCGAAGCTCCTCGGCGTCGATCAGATGGAAGAGCCGGCCGCACTCGCGCAGCTCGGCCAGGGCGAAGAGCGCCACCGCGACGGCCGCGATGCCGAGGACGATGGAAAGAGCCGGGTGGATCTGGAACGAGTTCCAGGCGGATCCGGCCAGCAGCGGAGCGACGAACACGGCGCTCATGCCTTTGACCAAGACCAGGCCGGCGTCGCGTTTGAGTCGGTCCAGCAGCGTCATGCGCCCTCCTTTCCACGGGCGACGATCATCGCGTCGGCCGCGTCATAGGCATGCGCTGCGATTTTATCCCATGAATCGCCGTAGAAGTCGGGGCTGGCCGTCATTCCAGTAAGCGCCCGCCCTGCGAACCAGTCGCGCAGGGTCATGCCGGGGAACTGTTTGAACAGCTCTCCGTTTTCGAGTTGGCGCGGGTTTTCGATCGGGAATGCTGGTCCGCCGTCGTTGATGGGATCAGCCACGATACGCCTCCTTTCCACGCCGCTTCGAATCGCGGCGGGAGCGTTCAGTCTTCAGGGCTTCGAGCCGGCCCTTTTCCCAATCGCCGAATCGGCCGGTCAGGTCGCGGATCGCACCGTTGAGCGCATCGTCGCTGTAGCCTTGGACGGCGAGGTGATGGGTGCCGTTCACGCGGCCACCTCCTGTTGGGCGTCCTCGGGCTGGCGGATGCGGTCGACGGTTTCCCGCGCCACCTCGTCGTCCTCGCGGGTGCGGTCGGCGTGCAGCTTCGCCACGGCCTCGCTCGGGTATCGGTCGCTGAGACCGTAGGGCATCGTGAAGATCCACGAACCGTTGCGGAAGAAAGGCACGTAGTGAGCCGGCTCGCGCTCGCCTACCGGTTCCAGCGCGTGCCAGCCCATGACGGAATCCTCGAACGCCGCCCATTCGCGGCAGCGCTTCGCGGCTCGCACCAGATCGCCGGCCTTCGGCTGCCCTTTCGACGAGAGCGACTCGATCAGGAACACCGCCAGGGAAAAGGCGCGGCTGAACTCGGCGCCGATCCGTTCGGAATGGGAATCCGGGTCGTGCGGCAGAAGGTCGCGGCGCGCGATCTGCAGCAGCTTGGAAAGCGGTTGCGTGCGCGCCTTGGTGAAAAACGGTGT
>Ga0070661_100000489_pt1 | contig 30343 bp, 22 predicted proteins | sample KBSC43metaG_FD_64663 | JGI IMG/M metagenome (GOLD analysis project Ga0070661, IMG submission 64663) | Corn rhizosphere microbial communities from Kellogg Biological Station, Michigan, USA - KBS C4-3 metaG | ecosystem: Host-associated > Plants > Roots > Rhizosphere > Soil ... | reverse complement strand
CTCGATGGTTCCTGGGGCGTGATGATCCAGGGCTATGACCTGAAGGAGGACGATTTCCGTGGCAGCCGTTTCGGCAATCATGCAAGCCCGCTGAAAGGCAACAACGACCTTCTGACGCTCACACGGCCCGATATCGTGCGCGATATCGGCGAGCAATATCTGAAGGCGGGCGCCGATTTCATCGAGACCAACACGTTCAATTCCACTTCGGTCAGCCAGGCGGATTACGATCTGGCGCATCTCGTTCGCGAATTGAACGAGGCGGGCGCGAAACTGGCGCGCGAAACCTGCGATGCGTTTTCGACCTCGGAGCGTCCCCGCCTTGTGGCGGGCGTTCTCGGCCCCACGACGCGCACGGCTTCGCTGTCGCCGGATGTGAACGACCCCGCCTTCCGCAGCGTCACCTTCGACGAACTGCGCGTGACCTACAAGGACGCCGCCATCGGATTGGTCGCGGGCGGATCGGACGTGCTGATGATCGAAACGATCTTCGACACGCTGAACGCCAAGGCCGCGATCTTCGGCATCGAGGAAGCGTTCGACGAATTGGGCGTGCGCCTGCCCATCTGGATTTCCGGCACCATCACCGATCTTTCGGGCCGCACGCTGACGGGACAAACCACCGAAGCGTTCTGGCATTCGGTTCGCCATGCCAAACCGTTTGCCATCGGTCTCAACTGCGCGCTGGGCGCGAAGGAACTTCGCCAGTATGTGGACGAGCTGAGCCATGCCGCCGATACGCTGGTGAGCGCGCATCCCAATGCCGGCCTGCCCAACGAATTCGGCGGCTATGACGAAACGCCGGAGACGATGGCGCGGATGATCGGCGAATTCGCGCGGTCAGGTCTGGTCAACATCGTGGGCGGCTGTTGCGGCACCAAGCCTGCGCACATCAAGGCGTTCGGCGAGGCCATCGAAGGCGTGAAGCCGCGCGCGATCCCGGAGAAGCCGCGCTATATGCGCCTGTCCGGATTGGAGCCGTTCACGCTGACGCCCGAGACCAATTTCGTGAATGTCGGCGAGCGCACCAACATCACGGGCTCGGCAAAGTTCCGCAAACTGATCGCGGCTGATGATTATGAAGCGGCCCTCGAAGTGGCGCGCAGCCAGGTCGAAAACGGCGCGCAGATCATCGACATCAACATGGACGAAGGCCTGATCGATTCCGAAGCCGCGATGCGCCGTTTCCTCAACATGGCGGCGGGCGAGCCTGCGATCGCGCGCGTGCCGGTGATGATCGATTCCTCCAAATGGAGCGTGATCGAGGCGGGGCTGAAGGTCTGCCAGGGCAAGCCCATCGTCAATTCGATCAGTCTGAAGGAAGGCGAGGCGCCTTTCATCGAATATGCGAAGAAGGTCCTGCGCTACGGCGCGGCCGTCGTCGTGATGGCGTTCGACGAAACGGGGCAGGCCGACACCAAGGAACGCAAGGTCGACATCTGCACGCGGGCCTATAACATCCTTGTCGACAAGGTGGGCTTCCCGCCGGAAGACATCATCTTCGATCCGAACATCTTCGCGGTGGCGACGGGCATCGAGGAGCACAATGATTATGGCCGCGCCTTCATCGAGGCCGCCCACGAAATCCGTCAGTCGCTGCGCTATGCCCATATCTCCGGCGGCGTTTCCAATTTCTCGTTCTCGTTCCGCGGCAACGAGCCGGTGCGCGAGGCGATGCATTCCGTCTTCCTGTTCCACGCCATCAAGGCAGGCATGGACATGGGCATCGTCAATGCGGGGCAGTTGTCGGTCTATCAGGACATTCCGACACCGTTGCGCGAAGGCATCGAGGACGTGCTGTTCAACCGCCGCGAAGACGCGACGGAGCGGCTGCTCGAACTGGCGCAACGCTACAAGGGCGACGGCAAGCAAGCCGAAGTCGCCAATGCGGAATGGCGTTCGCTGCCGGTGGAAGAACGTCTTACGCACGCGCTGGTGCACGGCATCGCCGATTTCGTGACCGAGGACACCGAAGAAGCGCGCGCCAAGGCCGTGCGCCCGCTCGACGTGATCGAAGGTCCGCTGATGGCAGGCATGAATGTGGTGGGCGATCTGTTCGGTTCGGGAAAGATGTTCCTGCCGCAGGTCGTCAAATCCGCGCGCGTGATGAAGAAGGCGGTGGCTTATCTGCTGCCCTATATGGAAGCCGAGCAGGCCAAGAACCAGACGAAGGAACCCGCGGGCCGCATCGTGATGGCGACCGTGAAGGGCGACGTGCACGATATCGGCAAGAACATCGTGGGCGTGGTCCTGCAATGCAACGGCTATGAGGTGATCGACCTCGGCGTGATGACGCCCGCGCAGAAGATCCTCGACACGGCGAAAGAGAAGGGCGCGAACATCATCGGCCTTTCGGGCCTTATCACGCCGTCGCTGGACGAGATGTGTTACGTCGCCGCCGAAATGGAGCGGCAGGGTTTCGACATTCCGCTATTGATCGGCGGGGCCACCACCAGCCGCGTGCACACGGCGGTGAAGATCAACCCGAACTATTCGCGCGGACAGACGGTTTACGTCACCGATGCGTCGCGCGCGGTGGGCGTCGCCTCCAGTCTTCTCAGCCGCACGGCGAAGCCGGATTACGTCGCCAATGTGCGCCGCGAATATGAGGAGATCGCGCGCAACCATGCTGCCCAGCGCGCACCCGGACGCCGCCTGTCCATCGGCGAGGCGCGTGCCAACAAGCTGAAATTCGATTGGGCGAGCTATACGCCGCCCGCACCCAGCTATCTCGGCACCAAACAATACGGCCCCTACGATCTGGGCGAACTGGTGCGTTACATCGACTGGACGCCGTTCTTCCATACCTGGGAACTGGTCGGCGGTTATCCTTCCATCCTCGAAGACGACAAGATGGGCGAAGCCGCGCGCGGTCTCTTTTCCGACGCGCAGAAGATGCTGGCGCGGATCGTCGAGGGCAAATGGCTCACCGCGCGCGCCGCGGTCGGCTTCTGGCCCGCCAATGCGGAAGGCGACGACATCATCCTTTATGGCGACAAGGCGCGGAAATTCCCGAACGCGACGTTCTATTCGCTGCGTCAGCAGATGACCCGTGAGGGCGGCAAGCCGAACCTCGCACTCGCCGATCTCATCGCGCCGCGACAGACGGGGCTTGCCGATTATATCGGCGGCTTCGTCGTCACCGCAGGATTGGGCGAAGAAGAGCACATCAAACGCTTCGAAGCCGACAAGGACGATTACAGCGCCATCCTTTTGCGCGCGCTCGCCGATCGCCTGGCGGAAGCCTTTGCCGAACGCCTGCATGAGCGCGTGCGCAAGGAATTCTGGGGCTATGTGCCGGACGAGGATTTGAGCCCGCAGCAGTTGATTGCAGAATCCTATCGCGGCATCCGGCCAGCACCTGGCTATCCTTCCCAGCCGGACCACACAGAGAAGGCAACGCTGTTCAAGTTGCTCGATGCCGAGACCCGCGCGGGCGTGAAGCTGACCGAAAACTTCGCGATGTGGCCGGGATCGTCGGTTAGCGGTCTGTATTTTTCGCACCCCGAAAGCCGCTATTTCGGCGTCGGCAAGATCGAACGCGATCAAGTGGAGGACTACGCCCGGCGCAAGGGCTGGGACATGGCGACCGCCGAACGCTGGCTCGCGCCGCTATTGAATTACGATCCGCGCGCGAAGGACGCGGCGTAACAAATCTATCTAAACCCTCCCCTTGAGGGAGGGTCGAAATTTGCAATGCAAATTTCGGGGAGGGGTCATGGTCGCGCGCGTTGGACCCCTCCCCGAAAAATTTCTTCGCTACGCTCCGAAATTTGTTCGACCCTCCCTCAAGGGGAGGGTGAGTTATTTTTCAAAAGAAAAAGGCCGGGAGCGCGTTCGCCCCGGCCTTTAACCCCTTCAATACAGGTCCGTCAGATCACGCCAATAACGATGGCTCCCAAGAACGCGAACACGAGACCGACGGCCACAAGCTGCAATTCACGGAACATATGTCCCTCCAGAGCTTGAGCGAGAGAAGCTTCCCGACCTTTTTGCGGCCAGTCAAGCAACACGAATCGGCCACACCTGGTTCCATTAGGCTTTTCCAGCCGGAATTTTGTGACAGCCCGTCAGTTCCCCTGAAACCCTGTGGATAAAGCGCCGAACCCGCCGCCGCCCGGAGTTTCGATGGTGACCGAGTCGCCCGGCGCAACCTGTGTTTCATCGCAACCCTTGAGCGAAACCTGTGTGCCATCTTTGCGCGTGATCCGGTTTGCGCCGCGCGCGCCGGATTTGCCGCCTTCCAATCCGAACGGATCGGTTTCGCGACGCGTCGAAAGAATGCCGGCCGTCATGGCTTCGCGGAATTGGATGCGGCGGATCACGCCGTCGCCGCCTTTGTGTGCGCCATCGCCGCCCGAACTGCGGCGAATGGAGAATTCTTCGACGATCACGGGGTGGCGTGTCTCCAGAACTTCCGGGTCGGTCAATCGTGAATTGGTCATGTGGGTGTGGACGGCGGATTGACCGTCGAACGTGGCACCCGCCCCCGCGCCGCCGCAGATGGTTTCGTAGTACTGATGGCGGTCGTTGCCGAAGGTGAGATTGTTCATCGTGCCTTGCGCCGCCGCCATCACGCCGAGCGCGCCGAACAGTGCATCCACCACCGCCTGACTGGTTTCGACATTTCCGGCTGCCACAGCGCCCGGCGATTTGGGATTGAGCAGCGATCCTTCCGGCGCCACGATCTCCAGCGGGTTCAAACATCCCGCGTTCATCGGAATGTCGCCTTCGACCAGACAGCGGAACACATAAAGCACCGCCGCCTTGGTCACCGATCCCGGCGCGTTGAAATTGTTGGGGGCTTGCGTGCTTGTGCCGGTGAAATCGATGCGGGCGGAGCGCGCGGAGCGATCCACCGTCACTTTCACATGAATTTCCGCCCCGCCGTCCATCGGCACGCGGAAGTGGCCGTCCTTCAACGCGCCGATCACGCGGCGAACGGATTCTTCCGCGTTGTCCTGCACATGGCGCATGTAGGCCGTGACGGTCTCGCGGCCATATTGTGCGCAGGCCCGCTGCAATTCGCTTGCGCCTTTCGCGCAGGCTGCGGCCTGTGCCTTCAGGTCCGCGATGTTCTGGCCGGGGTTTCGCGCGGGATATGCGCCGCCCGTCAGCACGGCACGCACGGGATTTTCCGCGAAGCGTCCGCGATGCACCATGCGGATACCGTCGAACAGCACGCCTTCTTCCGCAATGTCGCGCGAGAAGGGCGGCATGGAGCCGGGCGTGATGCCGCCGATATCGGCATGATGGCCGCGCGCGGCGACGAAGAAGGCGCGCACCTTGTCCACGAACACCGGCATCACCACCGTAACATCCGGCAAATGCGTGCCGCCGTCATAGGGCGCGTTGGTGACGAACACGTCGCCCGGCGACATGTCTGCGCCGTGTTTGCGCAGGATGGCGGTGACGCAATCGCCCATCGATCCCAGATGCACCGGCATGTGCGGTGCGTTGGCGACAAGACCGCCTTGTGCGTCGAACACGGCGCAGGAGAAATCGAGCCGCTCCTTGATGTTTACGCTGGTGGCCGTGTTCTGCAGCGTGGCGCCCATTTCCTCCGCAATCGCCATGAACAGGTTGGCGAACACTTCAAGCGACACGGGATCGGCGTCCGTTCCGGTTTTCGCGGCCGTTTTCGGCGCGGTGCGTTTCAGCACCAGTGCGCGCGCCGGCGTCATCGCCGCTTTCCATCCCGGTTCGACCACGATGGTCTGGTGTGGCTCGATCAGAAGCGCGGGACCGGAGATTTCGCTATCCGCCGCCAGGTCGTCGGTCCGATAGACGGGTGCGTCATGCCATGCGCTTTGCGAATAGAAGCGCGATTGCGCCGTCGGTTCGGCTTTCGCCGCCGTGTGGGTATTCGCAGGTTGTGCTGCACGTTCGGTTTCGCCGCTGACGGCTTCGACTTCGAGCGAGTCCACGATCAGTTCGCGGCCTTCGAATCCGAAGCCGAACAGTTGCGCGTGCTTCTCCGCGAATTGCGCGGCCATGCCGGCGTAATCGGCCAGCGGAATGGCAAGCGTTGTGTCGCTTCCGTCATAACGCAGATGGGCGCGCGCCACCGTTTGCGGCGCAAGGCCTCCCTGGGCCTCGACATGGGCTTCGGCATCTTCGGCGAGCGCATTGGCGCGGCGCACCAGGGCCATCATCGTTTCATCCGCGAGCGGCTGGCCCACCGCCATCTGCCGCAACGCGCGCACGCGGGCGCGTTTCATGCCGTAGGCCGACAGCAATCCCGAAAAGGGGTGGATGAAGAAGGTCGAGATGCCCAGCGCATCGGCCACCAGACAGGCGTGCTGCCCGCCCGCGCCGCCGAAACAGTTGAGCGCGTAATCGCGCGCGTCATAGCCCTTGGCGACCGAGATGCGCTTGATCGCGTTGGCCATGTTCTCGACGGCGATGCGGATGAAGCCGTCCGCCACATCCTCCGGCGTGCGCCGGATTTGCGTGGCGAGTTCCTTGAATGCGGCTCGCACCGACTCCGCATCCAACGGCTCATCGGCGTTGGCGCCAAAGATGCGCGGAAAGAAATCCGGCGAGAGTTTCCCCACCATCACGTTCGCATCGGTGACGGTGAGGGGCCCGCCGCGACGATAGCATTTCGGTCCGGGATCGGCGCCTGCGGATTGCGGGCCTGCGCGAAAGCGCGCGCCGTCATAGGAGAGAATGGAGCCGCCGCCCGCCGCCACCGTGTGGACCGCCATCATCGGCACGCGCAGGCGCACGCCCGCGACTTCGGTTTCCTGCACGCGCTCATATTCGCCGTCGAAGCGGGACACATCGGTCGAGGTCCCGCCCATGTCGAAACCGATCACACGCGCAAAGCCCGCTTCGCGAGCGGTTTCCGCCATGCCGATCACGCCGCCGGCGGGGCCGGAAAGGATCGCATCCTTGCCGCGAAAGAAATCCGGCGAGGCCAATCCGCCGTTGGAGGTCATGAAAAAGAGATGAGGGCCGCCCTCGCGCGCGCCGATGGCTTGCGCGATGCGGCTGGCGTAACGCGACAGCACCGGCGAAAGATAAGCGTCCGCCACCGTGGTATCGCCACGGCTGACATAGCGCATCAACGGCACGGTTTCGTGGCTGGCCGAGACCTGCGTGAAGCCTGCTGCGCGCGCCAGCTCCACGGCGCGCCGTTCGTGCGCGGGGAAACGGTAGCCGTGCAGGAACACGATGGCGCAAGCCGCGAAGCCTTCGCGCCGCAACGCTTCCAGATCTCGTTTCAATGCGGCTTCGTCCAGCGGCGTGAGGATTTCGCCTTCCGCCGTCACCCGCTCCTGGGCTTCAACCACGCGCGCATAAAGCATCTCCGGCAGTTCGATGTTCAGCGCGAAAAGTTTGGGGCGGTTCTGATAGCCGATGCGCAACTGATCTGCGAACCCACGTGTGGTGATGAGCGCCACGCGTTCGCCCTTGCGTTCGAGCAATGCGTTGGTGGCAACCGTGGTGCCCATGCGGACTTCGGCGATGCGTTTCGAAGGGATTGCCGCATTTGTTGCAACGCCCAGCGCGCGGCGGATGCCCTCCAGCGCGGCGTCGTCGTAACGCGGATCGGCGGACAGAAGCTTAAATCTCTGCAATGCGCCGCCGGGCGCTTGCGCCACCACATCGGTGAACGTGCCGCCGCGATCGATGTAGAATTTCCACTTGCGCTCGGCCATCGAATTACGGGGTTGGTTGGTTCACGCGGAGGCGCGAAGACGCGGAGGGGTCGAGGCGGTTGACCACGCGATGCAGACCTTCCTTCAGTGTGGAGGCACCGAAATTGATCAGCAGCCCTACGGGCTGCCTGGTAAGTCTTAGATAGGTGAGGACTTGCTTCAGATGGACGGGCAGAACTTTTTCGACCGACTTTATCTCCACCGCCACTCGCGCATCGACCATAAGGTCGATGCGCAAACCATCGGCGAATTGCATGCCGTCATATTCGAAGGCGATTATCTTCTGCCGCTCCACATCCAGACCACGCCGTTCGAGATCGCGCGCGAGCACTGTTTCATATACGGATTCGAGCAGCCCGGGTCCGAGGCCTGTGTGCAACCTTAACGCAGCGTCCACAATTTCTCCGGTCACATCATCAAGAGATTTTCTGGTCTCCATCCCCTCCGCGTCCTCCGCGCCTCCGCGTGCCCACCGAAAAGTGTGTCGCATTCCGGACCAGTTTCCACTAATGGTTCGCCCCATGTCCATCTGGGGAAAAATAACGGGTGCCGCGGCAGGGTTCCTGTTCGGCGGCGGGCCGGTCGGCGCGGTTATCGGGGCTGCGACCGGGCACTATTTGTTCGACCGCGACGAGGAGGCGGACCAGCGCAATCCGGGTGTCGCGTTCACCATCGCGATCATTGCGCTCTCCGCCAAAATGGCGAAAGCCGACGGCATCGTTAGCGATGACGAGATTGCGGCCTTCGAACGCATTTTCCAGATCCCGCCGGGCGAACGCGCCAATGTGCGCCGCCTGTTCAATCTCGCACGCCAGGACGTGGCGGGGTTCGAAGCCTATGCCGGGCAGATTGCGCGCATGTTCCGCGGCAACCCCGCGATGCTGGAAGACATTCTCGACGGTCTGTTCGAAATCGCGAAGGCCGACGGCTTTTTCCATCCCGGCGAAGAGAAGTTTCTCGAAACGACCGCCGAGATCTTCGGCTTCGCGCCCAACGAATTCCGCCGCATCCGCGCTTCACATTTTGGGATGACCTCGGGCGATCCCTATGCGGTGCTGGGCATCACTTACGAGGCGAAGGAAGAAGAGATCAAACACACCTATCGGATGCTGGTGCGCGAGAACCATCCCGACCGGTTGATCGCGCGCGGCGTGCCGGAAGAATTCGTCAAGCTCGCCAACGAAAAGCTCGCCGCGATCAACGGCGCTTACGATAAAATCAAGAAGGAACAAGGGTTTAATTGATTCATCAAAATATGATTGACTTATGATTACTGCTTGATTAGAACGGCTCACGCTAATCGAAAGGAGATTGGCTTGAGCAAACTGAACGTGAATGTCGGGGACGAATTTCCCCTCGAAGGGGATATCGCCTCGGACTGCGCAGAATTCAGCCGCGAGATATGGCGGGAATGGAAGCGCGAACAACATGAAATGCGCGATCGTTGGAGACGGGAATGGCACGAACGCTTCCATGCTTTCCGCGAGCGCATGAGAAACCAGAAAGACAAAGACAATGCATAGAGGCCCACACCATCATCACCACCGCCGCCGTCATGGCCGCGAAGAAGATGTGGCTGGCGAGCGCAGCACCACGCGCGTGCAGCTCGAAATGCCGCCGCAGGCGATGGAACGCCTGCAGCGCCTGAAGGAGAAAACCGAAGCCGCGTCCTATGCGGAGGTCATCCGCAACGCGCTGCGCCTGTTCGAGGCGCTGGTCGAGGAGCATGCAAAAGGCGCAGAATTCGCGCTGAAGCAGCCTTCCGGCGAAACCGTGGCGTACAAGATCTTCCTATGATGGCCTATCGCCTCGTCGAATGCCCGTCGCCCAACCACGATGCGCGCGACGCGGCCGTGGACATGCTGGTGTTGCATTACACCGGCATGACGACGGCGGACGAGGCGTTGGCGCGGCTCACCGATCCGGCCGCGAAGGTTTCGGCGCATTACACAATCGGCCGCGACGGGCGCGTCTATCGTCATGTGCCGGAGGACCGGCGCGCCTGGCATGCGGGCGTTTCCTATTGGGCGGGTGCGCGCAACATCAATTCGCGCTCCATCGGCATCGAACTCGTCAATCCGGGCCATGAATTCGGATATGTTCCGTTTACGGACGAACAGATCGCCGCCCTCATCGACATCGCGCAGGAGATCATCGCCCGCCACGCCATCGCGCCCGCGCGCGTCGTCGGCCATTCCGATGTGGCACCCGCGCGCAAGGAAGATCCGGGCGAGTTGTTTCCGTGGAAGGCGCTTGCCGAATACGGCATCGGGCTTTGGCCGCAAGCGGGCGTAGAGACCGCGCCGCAGGATGCGTTGCGCCAATACGGTTATGGCCTTCCGCCGGATGTGGAATGGCCCGCAAAGGATACCGTCGTCGCCTTCCAGCGGCGATTCCGGCCGAAGAAACTTGATGGGCTGTGGGACATGGAATGTGCGCTCAGGCTTGCCAGCCTTCTGGCGCAGGCGCGCGCGACGCAGTGAACTCAGAGATCGAATTCCAGCAGTGGCAGCAAGCGGCCTTCGATGGATCCGATGGGGCCATTGAAACCTTGCGTGCCCCCATGCGCGTATAGAATGCTTCGGCGTTCGGATCGGCCAATATTGAAAGCAACTTTGCGCCCTGGCCTTTTGCCAAGGCAGCAACATTCCTGAACAACAAACGGCCGACACCAGTGCCGATGGCATTGGGTTCTGTGAACATGTGCAATAGATCGAAAGTGTTTTCATCTATTGCGGCGAGGGAAGCCACGCCAACAACATGCCCCCGATCTTCCGCAACGAGAATGTTTCCGCCTGCGATCAGTTCTGGGGTAATTGTGAGTGACGTTTCCGACTTCGCCATGAAATCGGCGTCGTAACCCCAATGCGCCTTGGATCGCTTGCAAAGGGCGGTGAGAAGCCCTGCTTCGTCAGGTCTCGCTGGCCGGACTATCATCTGTGTCACCGCCATATTATATACCGCTTCGCGTCAGATGGTCGGATGGCCGCGGAGCCTCGCGCAAGCGAGGTTTCGAGGAAAGTCCGGGCTCCACGGAAACACGGTGACGGATAACATCCGCCGGGGGAAACCCCAGGGAAAGTGCAACAGAAAGCAAACCGCCGATCGGCGTAAGCCGAGGCAAGGGTGAAACGGTGCGGTAAGAGCGCACCGCGGATGTGGCAACACAGACGGCACGGCAAACCCCACCGGGAGCAAGACCAAATAGGGATGGCACATGATCCGTTTCCGGATCGTCGTCCGGGTAGGTCGCGTGAGGCGTTCGGTAACGAACGTCCCAGAGGAATGGCCATAGAGTCGCGGCAACGCGATGGACAGAACCCGGCTTACAGGCCGTCTGACGAGAATTTTCTTTTCTGCTTCTCCCTCTCCCCCAGCGGGGGAGAGGGCTGGGGTGAGGGGGCGAATGCCGCCACACACTCAACACCGAATTCGTTGCACAATTTCCCCCTCACCCTAACCCTCTCCCCCAAGGGGGAGAGGGAAAAGTGAGTGCTTACGCCGAATAATTCGGCTCCCGCTTTTCCAGAAATGCGGAAATGCCTTCGCGGAAATCTTCTCCCTGCGCGCACAAAATCTGATTGCGGTCTTCCATCGCGATGGCGGCTTCCAGGCTTTGCGCGTCGATGGCGTGGTTGAGCGCTTCCTTGGTCAGGCGCAATCCAAGCGGGGTTGCATGGAGCATGTCCTTCACGAAGGCACGCGCTTCTTCATCCAGCTTATCCGAAGGAACGATTTTTGAGATCAGGCCAAGTTGGTGGCCGCGTTCGGCGTCGATGAAGCGGCCGGTCAGCATGTATTCGGCCGCCACCGAACTTCCCACCATGCGCGGCAGGAAATAGCTCACGCCGATATCGCAGGCGCTGAGGCCGATGCGGATGAAGGCCGCGTTCATGCGCGCTTCGGGCGCTGCGATGCGCACATCGGAGGCAAGCGCGAATGCAAAACCGCCGCCGCTCGCAGCGCCGTTCACCAGCGCGATGATCGGTTGCGGGCAACGGCGCATCGCCATCACGATCTCGCTGATCGAACGCTGGCCTTTCAATCCATTGCTGACGGTGCGCGGTGCGTTGTCGCCGCTGCGATCTTTCAGATCGAGACCGGCGCAGAAAGCCCGGCCTGCGCCCTTCAGCACCACCACGCGGATGTCGTGTTTCCAGTAAAGATCGGTAAAAAAGTGCCGCAATTCCTCGATCAGGCGCGGATTGAGCGCGTTCAGCCGTTCGGGCCGGTTCATCGTCACCCACACGGCCGCGCCTTCCCGTGAAACGATCAGATGCTGGTAGTCCATGGCGTCCTCCAATAGCTATGGAGGAAGCCTAGCAGCGCCCGCGAAAGCCTACCAATATTCCTTCATAAGCTCGCTCGCCCATGCCGGTTCGCGCACCTCGCCACGCGGCAGGAAACCCTTCATCACCGGCTTGATGTCGAGCACCGGCGTGCCGTCGATCGCATCCAATCCGCGTACGGACAATTTCAGTCCGTCTACGGACAATAGGCGGCACACGCACACGCCGATGCGGTTGGGGCGGCCTTTTCCGCGTTGCGCGAAGATGCCGACAAGCGGCCAGTCCTTGCGCCCGCGCGGATGGCGCGCGCCTTTCTGCACCTCGTCGTCGGGCACGCGATCGAAGTGATAGATCACTTCGATGTGCGAGAAATCGCCGAGGCTTGCCGTTGCATCCGCGTTGAACTGCGAGGGATCGAGTTCGATGCGGGTTTCGACGGAATCCCAGTTGTCGTCGATGGGTTCGCGGCGCGCCGCGCGCACCGTGCCGATGGGTTTCATCTGAATGGTGTTCGCCAATTCGACCTCTGTACGGAGCAGGGTTCCAAAGAGGCGCCTCCGTTAGCACATTCTTAACACTGTTAAACGTAGGCTTAATCTGTTTCCACTTCGTTCCGGGGGCCGCTAGCCGTAGACTCGACTCGTCAATCCGTAGAGCGCAAGTCACTCTAATTACTGGCTTTTCGCGTTGACGGAATGTTAATTCCCATGCTATCCCATACTGTCCCATGGCTGCTTCGCCTGGGACCGTCCAATCCCAGGTCCCAATGGTGGGTTGGAGGTGGTCGGGACACGGGCTGGGATGGCGATGGTTGGGGCAGTTCAGCCTTTCATCGGAACGGTACAGGGGACGCTCGACGCCAAGGGCCGGGTCTGCATTCCCGCGACCTACCGCCAGATCCTCGCCGCCCAGAACACGACCGGTTGCTATGTCTGCCCGTCCTTCGTCGAGCAGGCGCTCGAAGCGTTCGGCGAAGAGGTTTTGCAGTCGTTCCACCAGCGGCTTTCGCAGCTCGATCCGTTTTTCAGCGCGGCGCATGACGACCAGGCGTTCGCAGTTCTCTCGTCCAGCCAGCTTCTGACGCTCGACGAACAGGGCAGGGTGCGCCTTCCCGATGCGGTCATCGCCCATGCGGGGCTGAAGGATCGCGTCACCTTCGTGGGGATGGGCGCCAAGTTTCAGATCTGGGAGCCGTCCGCGTTCGAAGCCAAACGCAGCACCTGGATCGCCAATGCACGCGGCCTTCGCGTCAACGCACCGGGAGGCGCCGTTGGCTGAAGGTCACGCCCCCGTGCTGCTCGCCGAGGTTCTGGCGGCCCTTCAACCCCGTGACGGCGGCCGTTATGTCGACGGCACGTTCGGCGGTGGCGGTTACACCCGCGCGATTCTCGATGCCGCCGATTGCAAGGTGGTCGCCATCGACCGCGATCCCGACGCCATCGCGCGCGGGCAAAAGCTCGCCCGCGAATATGAAGGCCGTCTCGAACTCGTGCAGGGCAATTTTTCCGAACTCGACACGCTGGTCGAAGGCAAGGCCGACGGCGTGGTGCTCGACCTCGGCGTGTCGTCGTTCCAGCTCGACCAGGCGGAGCGCGGTTTCTCGTTCCGTTTCGATGCGCCGCTCGACATGCGCATGAGCAAATCCGGCCCCACCGCCGCCGATCTCGTGAACACGGCGGACGAGAAGGATCTCACCCGCATCATCGCGACCTATGGTGAGGAACGGCAGGCGCGGCGTATCGCGCGCGCCATCATCGCGGCGCGTCCGATCGAACGCACCGCCCAACTGGCCGAGATCGTTTCGCGCGCGCTCGGGCCCGCCGCTCAGCGTCACCCGATCCATCCCGCCACGCGCACGTTCCAGGCGTTGCGCATCCATGTGAACGACGAACTGGGCGAACTCGAACGCGGTCTCGAAGCGGCTGTGCGCGCGCTTGCACCGTATGGCCGCCTCGTCGTGGTGTCGTTTCATTCGCTCGAAGATCGAATCGTCAAACGCTTCCTCGTCGAACGAAGCGACCGCAGCGCACGCGCCTCGCGCCATGCACCAGAAACGACGAACGGCAAGCGCGCCCAATTCCGCCTGATCGAAACCAAAGCCATAAAGCCCGGCCCGGCCGAGCTTGAAACCAATCCCCGTGCCCGCTCCGCCCGACTGCGTGTCGGCGAACGTCTGGCAGCCTGATGGAGGTCACCATGATCCGCATCCTGAATTTTCTCTGCGTGGCGCTGGCGGGCTTTTCCTGTCTCGCGCTTTATCATGTGTCGGAACGGACGCGCATCGCGCGTGTGGAACTTTCCCACGTCAATCACCAGATCGCCCAGGAACGCGGGCTGAACAGCGTGCTGGAAGCGGAATGGGCCAAGGTCGCCGATCCAAGCCGCATACAGCAGCTTGCGACGACGCGGCTGGGCCTCGATGATTCCACCAGCGTGCAGTTGGCCTCGCTCGAAATGCTGCCCCGGCGCGGCGAGGATGCGGCCCCGCTCAGCACCTCGCCCGTGCGCAAGGCCAATGTGGTCGTCCCGGTCGTTCCAGCCGCCAAACCCGATCCGCGTATCCGCCTCGCATCTGCCCGCACCGGAATGTGAGCGTATGAACAAATCCCCGCCCGCCGGAACATTTCAACGGCGCATCGTCATCGCCGCGGCGCTCAGCGTCGCGGCGTTTGCGCTGGTGGGGATCAGGCTTGTCGACGTCACGGTGCTGCACGCCGGCAGCGAACGCAGCCACGGCGCCGATCGGCCCGACTTCGCGCGCGCCGACCTGCTCGACCGCAACGGACGGCTGCTCGCCCGCGATCTTCCGGTGGACGATCTCTATGCCCGCCCGCACACGTTCTGGAACAAGGCCGAGGCGGCGCACGATCTTTCGCGCGTCACCGGCGCCAGCGAAGCGCGGCTGAAGCGCGCCTTCGACGGCAAGCGCGAATACGTTCTCGTTGCACGCCAGATCACGCCGGATGTGAAAGACCGCGTGATGAGCCTGGGCCTGCCCGGCATCGAATTCCAGAAAGACGCCAAGCGTTTCTATCCCGAGGGCCGCGGCGCGGCGCAGGTGATCGGCGAGACCGATCCCGATGGCAACGGCATCTCCGGCCTCGAACTCGGGCTTCAGAACCAGCTGCGCAACCAGGACGAAGGGGCGGCGGTCACCACCTCGCTCGACATGCGCGTGCAATACATCCTTGCCCATGAAGCGGCGATGGCGAAGGAAACGCTGGATGTGAAGGCGGCGGGCGGCATCGTGCTCGACGTGCGCACGGGCGAAGTGCTGGCGATGATGTCGCTGCCGGATTACGACCCCAACGGCAAATTCGGCGAAAATGATTCCCGCCGCAACGTCATGGCGCAGGACACTTACGAGCTTGGCTCCGTGTTCAAGATCATGTCGTTCGCGCTGGCGATGGAAGACCACACCATCGGCCTCGACGATTGGCTGCCTATCGGCAAGGGCTTCAAGGTGGGCAAGTGGACCATCCATGATGCCGAACGCATGCCCGCGATGATGACGGCGCGCGATGTGCTGGGCGAATCCTCCAACGCCGGCACCGCGCAGATAGCGCTTCGCTCGGGGCCTGCGCGGCAGAAGCAGTTCCTCCAGCATATGGGCCTGCTCTCGCCGGTGACGACCGAATTGCCCGAAACGGCCAAGCCGCACTATCCAAGCAATTGGGGCCAGATCCAGACAGCGACGATCGGCTTCGGTCACGGCATCTCCGTCACGCCGCTTGCGTTTGCCACCGCGGCCGCGGCTGTCGTCAATGGCGGGCGCAAGATCCGGCCCACCTTCCTCAAGCATTACGGCGACGCGCGCGGCGAACAGCTCCTCAAGCCGGAAACCAGCGAGACGATGCGCGGCCTGTTGCGCTATGTCGTGACCAATGGAACCGGCAAGCTGGCCGACGTTCCGGGCTACAATGTCGGCGGCAAGACGGGATCGGCGGAAAAGAACGTCAACGGCCGCTACGTCGCACACAAATTGCTTGTCTCGTTCTGCGCCGTCTTTCCCATCGACAAGCCGCGCTATCTGGTGTTCGTGCTGCTGGACGAGCCGCATGGCGGCAAGGGCGGGATCATGTCGCTCGCCGGACATACGGCGGCGCCGCTCGCGGGCCGCGTGATTGCGCGCATAGCTCCCATTCTTGGCGTTCCGAAAGAGCCAATTCTCGCGGATGCCAAAGAGAATTCATAATGGGACCACATTCGGAGACGATGGTTGCAACGGGTAAGGCGGGTTCGCAAAAGATGGAGGCGGTGAAAAATTTCACGGGCCTTGCGAGCGACAGCCGCGAGGTGAAACCCGGCTATCTGTTCGCGGCCCTTCCCGGCACGAAGGCAAACGGCGCGGAATTCATGGCGGACGCCGTGAAGCGCGGCGCCGTCGCCATTCTCGCGCGCCCCGATGCGGCGCAGAACGCCAAGGAACTGGGCGTTCGGTTCATCGCCGACGAGAACCCGCGTCTTGGTCTGGCACGCGCGGCGGCGGAATTTTATGGCGCCCAGCCCGGCACGATTGCCGCCGTCACCGGCACCAACGGCAAAACCTCGGTCGCCGTTTTCCTGCGCCAGATATGGACCGTGCTGGGAAAGCGCGCCGCGAGCCTCGGCACCATCGGCGTCGTCACGCCGACCGGCGAGATCGCGCTCAAGCACACCACGCCCGATCCGGTGGAAATTCATCGCCTGCTGGCGCAACTGAAGCATGAGGGCGTCGATCATCTGGCGCTCGAAGCCTCCAGCCACGGGCTCGACCAGTTCCGGCTGGACGGCGTGAACATTTCGGCGGCGGCTTTCACCAATCTCACGCGCGACCACCTCGACTATCACAAGGATTTCGAAAGCTATCTCGCCGCCAAGCTGCGCCTGTTCAGCGATGTGGTGCGCGAGGGCGGCGTGGCGGTGGTCAATGCCGACAGCGATCACGCTCAGCCGTTCATCGAAGCCGCCGCACGCCGGGGCCTGCGCCTCATCACCGTCGGCGAAAACGGCACGTTGAAGCTTCTCACGCGCACGCCGCATGAAGGCGGGCAGTCTTTGCGCGTGTCGTACGAGGGCAAGGCTTACGATTTCGAACTGCCGCTGGCGGGAAGTTTTCAGGCGTCGAACGCGCTTGTAGCCGCCGCGCTTGCCATCGGTATGGGCGCGAATGCGCACGACGTTCTCACCATCGCCTTGCCGCGGCTCAAGGGTGCGCCCGGCCGTCTGGAAAAAGTGGCTTACGCGAAATCGGGCGCGGCGATCTATGTCGATTACGCGCACACGCCCGATGCGCTCCAAACCGTTCTCACCGCCATCCGCCCGCATGTGAAGAACAGGCTGCACGTCGTCTTCGGCTGCGGTGGCGACCGCGACAAGGGCAAGCGCCCGCTGATGGGCAAAGCCGCGTGCGCGTTCGCAGACAAGGTGATCGTCACCGACGACAATCCGCGCAGCGAAGACCCGGCCATCATCCGCAAGGAAGCGCTCGCCGGTTGTCCAAGCGCGCAAGACATCGGCGACCGCGCCGCCGCGATCAAAACCGCCATCGCCGCGCTTGGCGAAGGCGACACACTCATTATAGCGGGCAAGGGCCACGAAACCGGCCAGACCGTCGGCAGCGAAACGCGCCCGTTCTCGGATCGCGACGAAGCCATCGCCGCGGCGAGCGCGCTTGGCGGCCGCATGGCCGAAGGCGCGGACAATGCCCTGTGGACCTCCGCCGAAGCCGCGCGTGCGACATTGGGCGAAGCGAGCGCGCCGTTCGGCGTGCGCGCCATTTCCATCGACACGCGCAGCTTGCAGCCGGGCGATCTTTTCGTCGCGCTGAAAGGCGGCAATCGCGACGGCCATGATTTCGTCGCCGCCGCGTTCAAGGCGGGCGCGAGTGCGGCACTTGTTTCGCACGATGTCGAAGGCGTGACGCTGAAGGTCGCCAACACGCAGCGCGGTCTTGAAGACCTCGCACGCGCGGCGCGTGCGCGCAGCAACGCCAATATCGTGGCCGTCACGGGCAGCGCGGGCAAAACGACCACCAAGGAGATCCTGCGGGCGGCGTTCGGCGCGCTCGGAAAGACCCATGCCTCGGCTGCGTCCCACAACAATCATTGGGGTGTGCCGTTGAGCGTGGCATCGCTGCCGGCCGATGCGCGCAACGCGATCTTCGAAATCGGCATGAACCATTTCGGCGAAATCCGCGCGCTGGTCGGCATCGTGCGCCCGCATGTCGCGATCGTCACCACCATCGCGCCCGCGCATCTGGAATTCTTCGGCACCTGCGAGGCCATCGCCGATGCCAAATCCGAAATCTTCGAAGGCATCGAAGCGGGCGGCACCGCCATCATCCCCGCCGACAGCCCCTATGCGGATCGGCTGGTCGCGCGCGCACAGCAAGCCGGTGTCGCGAACATCCGTACCTTCGGCCGCAAAGGCGCAGATGCCAAACTTCTTTCGCTTGGCGAAACCATCGAAGCCGAGATTCTCGGTAACAAACTCCGCTTCGCCATCGGCGCGCCGGGCGAACATATCGCGAGCAATGCGTTGGCGGCACTTCTCGCCGTTGCCGTAACGGGCGGCGATGTGAACGCCGCTGCGGCCATGCTTCCCAACTTCACGGCGCTCAAAGGCCGCGGCGCACGCTTCACCACCTCGAACGGCATCGAAGTGATCGACGAAAGCTACAACGCAAACCCCGCTTCGATGGCCGCAGCGCTTTCGATTCTCGCGGCATCCAGGCCCAAAGGCCGCCGCATCGCCATTCTGGGCGACATGCTGGAGATGGGTGAAGATGCCGCCGCCCACCACGCGGGCCTCGCGCCGGATATCGATGCGGCCAAAACCGATCTCGTCTTTGCCAACGGCCCAAACATGCAAGCTCTCTGGGATGCGCTGCCCGCTTCGCGGCGCGGCGCCTATGCGCTCACCTCCGCCGAACTTGCGCCGAAAGTTCTTGCCGCGCTCAAGCCCGGCGATGTCGTTTTGATCAAGGGGTCTTTGGGCAGCCGCATGTCGGTGATCGTCGATGCGCTGAAAAAGGGGAACGCCTGATGCTTCCCTATTTCCTCGTGCCGCTGTCCGAACATTTCTCGGCGCTCAACGTGTTCCGCTACATCACATTCCGCGCGGGCGGCGCGGTGCTGACGGCGCTGCTGCTGGGCTTCATCATCGGCCCTTCCTTGATCCAGTGGCTGAAGGTGAAACAGGGCAAGGGCCAGCCCATTCGCACCGACGGCCCCCAGCGCCACATCGTCGAAAAACAGGGCACGCCGACGATGGGTGGACTGTTGATCCTCATTCCGCTGGTGGTCTCCACGTTGCTTTGGGCCGAACTGACCAATCCGTATGTGTGGGTGATTTTGCTGGTTGTCGGCGCTTATGGTTTTCTGGGCTTTACCGACGACTACAAGAAAGTCACCAAGCGCACGTCGGACGGATTGAGCGGGCGGTTGCGCCTGCTCGTCGAATTCGGCGTCGGCTTCGTCGCCACCTGGTTCCTGATGAAGCTGGAAGAACCTGCGCTCGCCGGAACGCTGAGCGTGCCGTTCCTCAAGAACGTGTTGCTGCCGTTCGGCTTGTTCTTCATCGTTATCGGCGGTTTCGTGATCGCGGGCGCATCGAACGCGGTGAACTTCACCGACGGTCTCGATGGTTTGGCCATCGTGCCGGTGATGATCGCGGCGGCGACCTTCGTGCTGATCGCCTATCTCGTCGGCAACGTGAAATTCGCGGATTACCTGCAATTGCATTACGTGGCAGGAACCGGCGAACTGGCTGTGTTCCTCGCCGCCCTGATCGGCGCGAGTCTCGGCTTCCTCTGGTACAACGCGCCGCCAGCCATGGTGTTCATGGGCGATACCGGCTCGCTGCCGCTCGGCGGTGCGCTGGGCGCGGTCGCCGTCGCGGTGAAGCATGAGATCGTGCTTGCCATCGTCGGCGGATTGTTCGTGCTCGAAACCGTTTCGGTGATCGTGCAGGTCGCCTCGTTCAAGCTCACCGGCAAGCGCGTGTTCCGCATGGCGCCCATCCATCATCATTTCGAACAGATCGGCTGGAAGGAACCCACCATCGTCATCCGCTTCTGGATCGTGGCGGTGGTGCTCGCCCTTATCGGCCTCTCCACCTTGAAGTTGAGGTGACGATGATCCCGGTCACCCGCTTTCAGAACATGGATGTCGGCGTCTTCGGGCTGGCACGGTCCGGCCTTGCGTCGATCCGCGCGCTGAAGGCAGGCGGCGCGAATGTCTATGCATGGGACCAGCGCGAGGCCGCGAACAACGCGGCACAGAACGACGGCGCGATCATCGGCTCGTTCCGCACCTGGCCGTGGGAGAAATTGAAGGCGCTGGTGCTGAGCCCCGGCATTCCGCTCACCCATCCCGCACCGCACGAAGTCGTGCGCGCCGCGCGCGATGCGGGCGTGGAAGTGATCGGCGACATGGAATTGTTCGCCTGCGAATTGCGCAACATGGCAAAGAAGCCGCCGCTCATCGCCATCACCGGAACCAACGGCAAATCCACGACCACGGCGTTGATCGGCCATATTCTCGCATCCTGCGGTTATCAGGCGGAAGTGGGCGGCAATATCGGCAAGTCGGTGCTTGAACTTTCGGTGCGCGACGGCAAGCCGATCTTCGTGCTGGAAGTGTCGTCGTACCAGATCGACCTTTCGCCTTCATTGCAGCCAAATGTTTCGGTGCTGACCAACATCACGCCCGACCACATCGATCGTCACGGTTCGATGGAAGGCTATGTCGCCGTCAAACGCTGCCTGCTGAGACAGACCGCGGCGGACGGGGTGATCTGCATCGGCGTCGACGATCAGCATTCCGCCTCCATCTACACCCAGCTTTCGGCGACATCGGATGCCGAAAGCGTTCCCGTGTCGGTCGGCAAGGTTCTGGGGCGCGGGATCTTCGTGCTCGACGGCACGCTTTACGATGCGCAGCGCCAGCACGCGGCCAAGGTGATGGACCTCAACACGGCCCGGCATCTGCCCGGCACGCACAACTGGCAGAACGCGGCGCTCGCCTATGCGGCGGTGAAGCCCTACATCAACGACACGCGCGCCATCGTTTCGGCGATCCAGAGTTTCCCCGGCCTTGCGCATCGCATCGAGGATGTGGGCCGTCTCGGCAATGTGCGCTTTATCAACGATTCCAAGGCCACCAACGCCGATGCCACGGCGCGCGCGCTCGCCGTCTTCCCGGATATCTATTGGATCGCAGGCGGCAAGGCGAAGGAAGGCGGCATCGAATCCCTTCGCAGCTATTTCCCGCGCATCCGCAAAGCCTATCTGATCGGCGACGCGGCGAAAGATTTCGCGGGCACGCTCGGCGATGTTTCGCACGAGATCGTTCACACGATGGATGCCGCCGTCGCCGCTGCCGCGCGCGATGCGGCGCGTTCCTCGGCCGAAGCGCCGGTCGTTCTGTTGTCGCCGGCTTGCGCATCGTTCGACCAGTTCCGCGATTTCGAACATCGCGGCGACGTGTTCCGCACGCTTGTCGCCGAGCTTTCCAAGAACAAGGAAGCCGCCCAATGACCCTCTCGCGCGCCCGACGCGGCGGCTTCGCAAGCTGGTGGTGGACGGTGGACCGTGTGGCCCTTGTCGCCATGCTGGCGCTCATCGCCATCGGCTTGATGCTGGCCTTTGCCGCAAGTCCCGCCGCGACGGGCGGACCGATGTCAGCCGGCGATTTCCGTTATGCCGCCAAGCAGATCGCGTTTGCCGTGATCGCCGCGGGCATTCTCGCAGGCACATCGATCCTGAACATCCGCACCATCAAGCTTGTGGCCGCCATCGTGTTCGCGCTGGCCGTCATCGGTTCCGCACTCGTGTTGTTCACGGGTAACGAAGTGCTGGGCGCGAAACGCTGGATCGATCTGGGCTGGCTCACCCTGCAACCGTCCGAATTCCTGAAACCAAGTTTCGCGATCCTGGCCGCCACGATCCTCGCCGATCCGCAGCCGATGCCGGTGCGCAAGGAATTCATCACGCTCTGCCTCGTCGCGTTTCCCATTGCGTTCCTGCTGATGCAGCCCGACGTGGGGCAGACGGGCCTGCTGCTCGCGCTCTGGGCATCGCTTCTCTTTTTTGCCGGCCTGCGGCTTTATTGGATGGGCCTGCTCGCTGGCGCTGGCGCTGGCCTTCTTGGGTTTTCCTATGCGTTCTTTCCGCATGTGCGCCACCGCATCGATCAATATTGGGCGCAGATGCAGGACCCCGATCAGGCCGGCTACCAGGCCGGACTCGCGCTGAAGGCGTTCGAGCATGGCGGCTTGACCGGCGTGGGCCCCGGTGCGGGCACGATCAAATACCGCATTCCCGACGCGCATTCCGATTTCATTTTCGCGGTGGCGGGAGAGGAATTCGGGCTTGTGCTGTGCGCGCTGATTGCGGCGCTGTTCTGCGTGCTTACCGTTCGCCTTTTGCTGCGCGCCAGCCGCGCGCGCGATCCCTTCACCCAGTTGGCGGGTGCGGGATTGGCCATCGTCATCGGACTGCAGGCCTTCATCAATATGGGCGTGGCCATCAGCCTGTTGCCCGCGAAAGGCATGACCTTGCCGTTCATCTCTTACGGCGGTTCGTCGCTGTTCGCGGTGGCGCTGACCATGGGCTTCGCGCTCGCCGTCACGCGCCAGCGTCCGCAGCTTGAGATGCGCGACAACACCCACAACCCGCTTCCCGCCGGAGTGCGCTTCGCATGAAGACGGTCGTTCTCTCCGCGGGCGGCACGGGCGGCCATCTTTTTCCGGCGCAGGCGCTGGCGGAAGAACTCGTGCGCCGCGGCGCCAGAATCGTGGTGATGACCGATGGGCGAGGGGCCAATTTCACCCGCGCGTTTCCCGGCGCGGAAATCGAAACCGTTCCCGCCGCCACCTTCGCGGACAAGAGTTTCGCTTTGAAAATCCTCGCGGCAATAGAAATCGGCATCGGCGTGATCGCGGCAAGTCTCAAGCTCGCGCGCATCAAGCCCGCCGCTGTTGTCGGATTCGGCGGTTATCCGAGCCTGCCGGTGATGCTTGCGGCATCCTTCTCGCGCCTGCCGACGGCGATACTGGAACAGAACACCGTGCTCGGCCGCGTCAACCGCCTCGTCGCCAATCGCGTGCGCGTGGTGGCCGCCGCCTTTCCCATCGCGCGGTTCGCGCCGCGCGACGTGTCCAAGGTGGTGATGACCGGCAATCCCGTCCGCCCCGAAGTGCTGGAAGCGGCCAACACGCCTTACGATGTGCCCACGCTCGAAAGTCCGTTGCATGTTCTCGTCTTCGGCGGCAGCCAGGGGGCGCGTGCCCTGAGTGAAGTCGTGCCGCAGGCCATTGCGCTTTTGTCGAACGATTTGCGTTCGCGATTGTCCGTCGTGCAGCAATGCCGTCCCGAAGATCTGGAGAAGGTGCGCGCCGTCTATGCCGAAGCGAAGATCGATGCCAAACTCGCGGCATTCTTCACCGATCTACCGGCCCGCATCGCAGCCGCCCATCTGGTGATCGCGCGCTCCGGCGCGGGCACGCTTGCTGAACTTGCCGCGATTGGACGCCCCGCGATCCTCATTCCGCTGCCTGCCGCAACCGACGACCATCAGACGCCGAATGCCGACGTATTCGCGAATGCGAAGGCCGGCTGGCGTGTGCCGCAGGATCAACTCACCCCGCAATTCCTCGCCGCCATGCTCGAACAGGCCTTCGCGCTGCCGGAAGACCTCGCCAAACGGGCCGCCGCCGCGCGCACGCTCGCGCGCCCTGACGCCACACAACGCCTCGCCGATGTGATCGAGAGTCTGGAGAAGGCCGCATGAACGCCGCGCCCACACAGATTTCCGTTCACACCCGCGTGCCGCTCGACATCGGCGCGATCCATTTCATCGGCATCGGCGGCATCGGCATGAGCGGCATCGCCGAGATCATGCACAACCTCGGCTACACGGTTCAGGGCTCGGACGTCGCCGAAAGCGCCAACGTCAAGCGCCTGCGCGACATGGGCATCCACGTTTCGATCGGCCACAACGCCGACAACATCAAGAACGCGCACGTCATCGTCTATTCCTCGGCGGTGAAGCCCGGCAACCCGGAATTCGATGCCGCGCGGCTGCAGAACCTGCCGCTGGTGCGCCGCGCCGAAATGCTGGCGGAAATCATGCGGCTCAAATGGTGCGTGGCGGTGGCAGGCACCAACGGCAAGACGACGACCACGACGATGGTCGCCGCTTTGCTGGATGCGGGCGGCCTCGATCCCACCGTCGTCAATGGCGGCATCATCAACGCTTACGGCACCAACGCGCGGCTGGGCGCGGGCGAATGGGTGGTGGTGGAGGCCGACGAAAGCGACGGCACCTTCCTGCGTTTGCCCGCGACCGTGGCCGTGGTGACGAACGCCGATCCTGATCATCTCGATTTCTACGGCACCTTCGACAAGATGCGCGACGCCTTCCAGCGTTTCATCGAGAACGTGCCATTCTATGGGTTCGCGGTCGTGTGCCTCGACCATCCCGAGGTTCAGGCCATGATCGGCCGCATCGAAGACCGGCGCATGATCACCTATGGCTTCTCGCCCCAGGCCGATGTGCGCGCGACCAATGTGCGGTTCTCCGAAGGTGCTTCGCATTTCGACGTGGTGATTTCGGATCGCCGCAAGGGCACCGAAACCCATATCGACAAGCTGGTGCTGCCGATGCCCGGCGAACACAATGTCCAGAATGCGCTCGCCGCCATCGTGGTGGCACGCGAACTGGGCGTCAGCGATGCGCGCATCCGCACCGGGCTGAACAATTTCGAAGGCGTCAAGCGGCGCTTCACCAAGGTCGGCGAATGGAACGGCACTGCCATCATCGACGATTACGGCCACAATCCGTTCAAGATCGCGGCCGCGCTGAAGGCCGCGCGCCAGGCTTATAGCGGCCCGATCGTCGCGGTGGTGCAGCCGCATCGCTACACGCGCCTGCGCGACACGTTCGATCAGTTCTGTACCTGTCTCAATGATGCCGATGTGGCGGTCGTGGCGCCGGTCTATCCGGCGGGCGAAAAGCCCATAGAGAACATCAATCGCGATACTTATGCCGAGGCCCTGCGCATGCATGGCCATCGCAATGTGCTGACCATCGACGGTGAAGCCGATCTGGCCGCAACCGTTGCGCCCCATCTCAAACCGGGCGGCGCCATCGTTCTGCTGGGGGCGGGTTCGATTTCGGCCTGGGCCCACAATCTGGAAGCAGTGTTGAAAGCGGGGAAGGGCAAATCGTGATGAACCCCCGCATTTCACCCGATCTGCCGCCTGTGCGCGGCACTTACATGGAAAACGCGCCGCTCAAGGATCTCGTCTGGTTCCGCGCGGGCGGTGAAGCGGAGATATTGTTCCGCCCTGCCGATGCGAACGATCTCGCTGCTTTCCTTTCCGCGAAGCCGGAAGGTCTGCCCGTCAGCGTCATCGGCGTCGGCTCCAACCTTCTGGTGCGCGACGGCGGCATTCCCGGCGTGGTCATCCGTCTGCCCGCCGCGTTCGGCAAGGCGACCGTCGAAGGCACCCGTATCCGCGCCGGTGCCGCCGCGCTCGATGCGAACGTTGCCCGTCTCGCCGCCGACAAGGGCATCGCGGGTCTTGAATTCCTGCGCGGCATTCCCGGCACCATCGGCGGCGCGCTGCGCATGAACGCCGGATGCTATGGCAGCGAGATCAAGGACGTTCTGGTCGAAGCCACCGCGCTCGATCGCCACGGCAATCTCATCAAGCTCACCCGCTCCGATATGGGCTTCACCTATCGCAAGAGCGCGCTGCCCGACGACTACATCTTCATCGAAGCGGTGTTCGAAGGCGCGCGTGGTGCGCCGGACGATATCCGCGCCCGCATGAACAAGCTGGTGGAAGACCGCGAGGCCTCCCAGCCCGTCAAGACCAAGACCGGCGGTTCCACCTTCAAGAACCCGGAAGGCCGCAAGGCGTGGCAGTTGATCGACGAAGCCGGATGCCGTGGCCTGAAGCGCGGCGATGCGCAGGTCTCCGAGAAACATTGCAATTTCCTCATCAACACCGCCGAGGCCAAGGCCGCCGACATCGAGGGGCTGGGCGAAGAGGTTCGCACCCGCGTCAAGGCGAAGTCGGGTGTGACACTCGAATGGGAAATCAAGCGCGTGGGAATCCCGGAGAAGGCCGAATGAAAAAAGTCGCCGTGCTCCTGGGCGGGTTGTCCGCCGAACGCGAAGTGAGCCTGGTCTCGGGGCGTGCCTGCGCGAAGGCTTTGCGCGAGGAAGGTTTCGACGTGGTCGAGATCGACGCCCGCGAGAATCTCGAAACCCAACTCCTCGCCGCCAAGCCGGACGTGGTGTTCAACGCGCTGCATGGCCGGTGGGGCGAAGATGGCTGCGTTCAGGGCGTGCTGGAACTTTTGCGGATTCCCTACACCCATTCGGGCGTGCTGGCCTCGGCGCTCGCCATGCACAAGCAGCGCGCCAAGGATGTGTTCGCCGCCGCGGGCCTTCCCATCGTGAATTCGCTCGTCGCCGACCGGCGCGAAGCGGGCAGCCGCCACCTGATGGAGCCGCCCTATGTGATCAAGCCGGTCAACGAAGGCTCCAGCGTCGGCGTCTATATAATAAGGAAGGGCGACAACCGTCCGCCCGCCGAACTCGGCAGCGATACCTGGCAGCTCTCCGACCTGATGATGGTCGAAGAATATGTGCCGGGCCGCGAATTGACCGTTGCGGTGATGGGGGGAAGAGCGCTCGCCGTCACCGAGATCGTTCCGAAGACCGCCTTCTACGATTACGAAGCCAAATATGCCGAAGGCGGCTCCGCCCATGTCATTCCGGCGAACGTTCCGCCCGAGGTTGCCGAAAAAGCGATGCGCATTGCCGAAAAAGCGCATGAAATTTTGGGCTGCAGGGGAGTCAGCCGCGCGGATTTCCGGTATGACGATTCGGGGACGAATCGCAGACTGATTCTCTTGGAAGTAAACACACAGCCGGGAATGACTCCCACCTCATTGGTTCCGGAGCAGGCATCCTTCTGTGGATACGGCTTCGGGGCCTTGGTGCGCTGGATGGTGGAGGATGCCTCATGCGATCGGTGAGCGCCGCCGCCAAGGCGTCCCGCTCGCGCGCGCAGACCGCGCGGCGCGCGGCACCGCCCGTCTCGCGCGCCACGTCGGCCAAGAAGAAGGCCGCGCGGTCCGACGGCGACGCACCGCTCTGGCTGCGCATCCTGAAATCGCCGTTGAAGCTGATCGGCATCCGCCGCCCGGTCCTGATCGCGACCCTGGTTCTCGCCGCGCTGACCGTGGTCGCCGCGATCATCGCCAGCGGCGTGATCGGGCGCACCATCGACGCCGCCGAACGTGGTCTCGGTGTGCTCTCCGCCGAGGCGGGTTTCGGAATCTCCAAGGTCCATCTCGTCGGTGCGCAGCGCACCTCTCCGCAGCTGGTTCTCACCACGCTGGGTTTCCATCTGGGACAGTCGATCTTCGGCGCCGATGTGCACGCCGCCCGCGACCGGCTGATGTCGCTCGACTGGATCAAGAGCGCGGAAGTCCGCCGCCGCTATCCCGACGACATCACCGTAACGGTGATCGAGAAAAAGCCCTTCGCCCTGTGGAGCGACTCGTCCGGCCATATCTGGGTGATCGAACGCGACGGTTCGCTCATCACCGACCAGGGTTACGAACAGTTCCTCAAGCTGCCGCATTTCATCGGCACCGGCGCGCCGCACGGTGCGGCCGAGATCGTCGATGCGCTGCCCGGTCACCGCGCGGTCATCGCACGGCTCAAAGGGATGCAGCGGGTGGGCGAGCGCCGCTGGAACCTGGTGCTCGACAACGGCGTGGTGGTTCAGCTTCCGGAAAAAGGCTGGAAGAAGGAGCTGAACACGCTCGAAAGCCTGATTGTCGACAAAGGCATTCTCGAACGCGACGTGACGCAGATCGATCTGCGTTCGCCGACGACATATTTCTTTCTGCTCAAGAGTGGGAACAAACAGCAGGTTGAGAGGGGGAAATCTGCCTGATGGGCGAGACGGTTCGTATGCGCACAGGCAATGCTGAACAGGTCGGCTACCGCACCGGATTGGTGGCGGCGCTCGACGTTGGCTCGTCGAAAGTCGTGTGCCTGATCGGCCGCGCAGAGCCCGGACAGTTGCGCGTGCTGGGCGCGGCGTTGCGGGAATCCCAGGGCATCAAGGCGGGCACGGTGACGAGCCTCGACCTTGCCGAAGAATCCATCCGCGATGCGGTGGCGGCGGCGGAAAACCATGCCGATGCGCGCATCCAGAACGTCGTCATCGGCATCAATTGCGGCCAGCCCGTTAACATTACCTCACGCAACGTCATGACGCTCGACGGCGCGTTGGTGACCGACGCCCATCTGCGCGCGCTGCTCGCCGACGGCCGCGCGAAGTGCACGCGCGAAGGTTACGAGATTATTCAATCCGCGCCGACCGCCTATGTGGTCGATGAAGCGCGCGGCGTGCGCGATCCCTCCGGCATGTTCTGCCAGCGCATCGGCGTGGCGATGCATGCGGTCGGCGTGAAGCCCTCGCCGCTGCAAAACCTCAAGCTCGCCATCGAGCGTTGCCACCTTTCGATTTCGGGCACGCTGTTTGCGCCCTTCGCGAGCGGCCTTGCCACGCTGACGCCGGATGAATTGCAGCTTGGCGCCACCGTCATCGACATGGGCGGCGGGGTCACTTCGATTGCCGTGTTCATGGAAGGCCAACTTGTCTACGCCGATGTGGTGCCGATGGGCGGGCTCACCGTTACCACCGATCTGGCGACGATGCTGGCGTCTCCGCTCTCCGCCGCCGAACGCGCCAAGACGTTGCATGGCGCAGCCCTCGGCGATCTCGAATATGGCGCCGATGTCGTCACACTTCCACAAATGGGCGAAGATGCAGATGGCGGCGTTCGCGTGCCGCGTTCGATGCTCACCCGCATCATCCAGGCGCGCATGGAAGAGATTTTGGGCGAGGTGCAAACCCGCCTGCGCGCCAGCGGTTACGACGTCGCCGCCGGTCGCCGCGCGGTGCTGACGGGCGGCGGCTCGCAGCTTTCCGGCGTGCGCGAACTGGCGGCGCGCATCCTCAACAAACAGGTGCGTATCGGCCGGCCGCAGGTCTTTCCGGGCCTGCCCGCGGCGTCCACGAGTCCGGACTACGCAACGGCCGTCGGCCTGCTCATGGCGGGGGCGACGATGCCGCCCGAACTTCTCAATCCCGATCTTGCGCTGGAAGCGGAAGAGCCGGGCCGCAAGGGACTCTTCGCCCGGTTAACGAACCGGTTACTTGGGTAAACAAAGAATTAACGGATGAAGCTCTACAAAGGTGGGGCGTCCGTGGGGTGGTTAAGGGACACGAAATGAAAGGCACTAAGGAGAACGGTCATGACAATTAATCTCAGGGCGCCCGAAATGACGGAGCTGAAGCCCCGGATCACGGTCCTTGGCGTCGGCGGCGCTGGCGGCAATGCCGTCAACAACATGATTGCCTCGAAGCTCGAAGGCGTCGAATTCGTGGTCGCAAACACGGACGCGCAATCCCTCGTGCAGTCCAAGGCGCAGCGCAAGATCCAGATGGGCGCGCGCGTCACCGAAGGATTGGGCGCGGGCGCGCAACCCGATGTGGGCCGCGCGGGCGCCGAGGAATCCCTCGACGAGATCCTCGAACAGATCGGCCAGTCCCACATGGTGTTCATCACCGCCGGCATGGGCGGCGGCACCGGAACGGGCGCTGCTCCCGTCATCGCGCGTGCGGTGCGTGAACTCGGCATCCTCACCGTCGGTGTGGTGACCAAGCCGTTTGCGTTCGAAGGCGACAAGCGTATGCGCATCGCCGAACGAGGGATTCAAGAACTGCAGAACTACGTTCACACGCTGATCGTGATTCCGAACCAGAACCTGTTCCGCGTCGCCAATGAGCGCACGACGTTTGCGCAGGCCTTCACCATGGCCGATGAAGTGCTGCATTCGGGCGTGCGCGGCGTCACCGATCTCATCGTGATGCCGGGTCTCATCAATCTCGATTTCGCCGACATCAAGTCGGTGATCTCCGAGATGGGCAAGGCGATGATGGGCACGGGCGAATCCGAAGGCGAGGATCGCGCGCTGAAAGCCGCCGATGCCGCCATCTGCAATCCGCTGCTCGAAGACGTGACGATGAAGGGCGCGCGCGGCGTGCTCATCAACATCACGGGCGGACCGGACCTGATGCTGTTCGAAGTCGAACAGGCGGCCAACCGCATCCGCGCCGAAGTCGATCCCGACGCGAACATCATCTTCGGCAACACCATCCTCGACGACATGGAAGGCCGCATTCGCGTGTCGGTGGTCGCCACCGGCATCGACGCGGACGAAATGCGCAACCTGCCGGAAAACATCGAACGCCTGCGCCCGCGCGCGGTCGGCCAGGCGCCGGCACGTCCGGAGCCGAAGGTT
>Ga0070661_100000488_pt1 | contig 30400 bp, 29 predicted proteins | sample KBSC43metaG_FD_64663 | JGI IMG/M metagenome (GOLD analysis project Ga0070661, IMG submission 64663) | Corn rhizosphere microbial communities from Kellogg Biological Station, Michigan, USA - KBS C4-3 metaG | ecosystem: Host-associated > Plants > Roots > Rhizosphere > Soil ... | reverse complement strand
CATGTTCAACGACGCGGGCGATCTCAGCAGCACCGCAATCTTCCGCGCTCCGGCCCCGGGCACCACCGGCATCGTCGCCCTCGCCGACATCGCGAGTGCGGCACGTCAGATAGGTCTCACCGATTTCGACAGCACTGGCCTCAGCAATGTCCGCGTCGTCCGGGCCTCGACCCTCGTCGACGCGACCGCGCTCGACAAGCTGATCGAGACCAAGCTCGAGAGCACCGGCGCGCTCCCCCAGGGCGCGAGCGCAGCGATCAGCTTCGATGTCGCCGACATCGGGATCAACGCCGCCGCAGTCGACGCGCCGGCAAGCCTCGTCACCCTGCGCTATGTCGCCGGCAGTCCTTCGTTCACCGCCCGGTTCGCCATCGCTGGCGTTGACCAGCCGGTCGATCTCACCGGAACAATCACCCCGATGATCGACGCGCCGCGCCTCGTGGCCAACACGCCCGCCGGCACGGTGCTCGACGCATCCGACTTCGCCCTCTCCCCGGTTCCGTTGGCCACGGCACAGGCCGGCGGCTATGCCGACCTCGACCAGCTCATCGGCAAGCAGCTCCTTCGCCAGGTCCACTCCGGCGTGATCCTGAGACCCGCCGATGTCGGCGACCCCATCGTCGTCAATCGCAATGCCCTCGTCACTGTCCTCTTCCACGCCGGCGCCATGACCCTCACCGTCAAGGGGATGGCCATGACCAACGCCTCGTCGGGCCAGCCCGTCGACGTGCTCAACTCCATCACCAAGAAAATCCTCCACGGCGTCGCCCAACCCGACGGCACCGTGACCATCGGCGCCCCCGTCACCGTGGCCGGCCTCTAGGAGATAGCAATGAAAACCTTCAAGCTCCTTGCTACGGTCAGCCTCGTGACCCTCCTCGCCGGCTGCTCGACCTTCGACCAGCTCTCGCGCGTCGGCGATACACCAAAGCTCACGGCGATCGAAGACCCGACGGCCCAGCCCGGCTATCGCGCCGTGAACATGCCGATGCCGGAAGTCACCCCCGTAAGCTACCAGCCCAACTCGCTATTCTCGACGGACGCGCGCGGCTTCTTCAAGGATCAGCGAGCGCATAAGGTCGGTGACATCCTCACCGTCATCGTCACCATCGACGATAGCGCGCAGATTTCCAACGCCACGTCGCGCAAACGCACGTCCGGCGACGACGCAAGCGTGGGCACGACTCTCGGCTCGCTGTTCGGCACGAAGGTCCCTGGCGTCGACGTCAGTCCCTCGGGCGGCATCTCGACCTCGGGCACCATGACCGATGGTGGCACGGGCAGCATCGCCCGCAACGAGAAGCTGACCACCAATGTCGCGGTCGTCGTGACGCAGACGCTGCCCAACGGCAACCTCGTCATCGAGGGCCACCAGGAGGTCCGAGTCAACGCCGAGATCCGTGACCTCATTGTCCAGGGCATCGTGCGACCCGAAGACATCCAGTCCGACAACACGATTGCATCGGAAAAGATCGCCGAGGCCCGCATCTCCTACGGCGGCCGCGGCCAGATCACCGACGTGCAGCAGCCGCGCTACGGCCAGCAGATCGCGGACGCCATCCTGCCGTTCTAGCCGGCACGATTTTCAGTTTCCGGCCCGCGCAATCCCCCATGGCGCGGGTCGGTTCGAGCGATGTCCAGAAGGGCCCGCTCTTCAAGGGGCGCAGTCTCCCCGGCTGCGCCCCGTCCCTCTTGTGCGGCAGTCGGCAGTAGGCAATAGGCAATCGTTAGCAGGTCGACTGCCGACTGCCGATTGCCGACCACCCGGAGATTCCACATGTCCTCGCCCAACTCCGCTTTCTCAAAGCTCGCTGAACTCGGCCGCAAGCTCGAGGCCCTCGAGCACGCCCAGGCCATGCTGGGCGTCGACGAGGCCGTGATGATGCCCAACGGCGGCGGCGAAAAGCGCGCGGAGTCGATGGCGATGCTGGCCGGCATGTACCACGAGCTCGCGACGGCTCCCGAGATCGACGACTGGCTGACCGCGGCGGAAAGCGAGCCGCTGGACGAGATGCAGCGGGCCGCGATCCGCGAGCAGCGTCGCGTCTATACCAACATGACGTGCCTCAGCTCGGACTTCGTCCGCCGCCAGGTCACGGCGCGCGTCCGCTCCGAACAGCTCTGGCGCGAGCTCCGCGCCAAGGACGATTGGACGGGCTTCCTCCCCGCCTTCGAGGGTGTCGTTGCGCTTGCGCGTGAAGAGGCAGAGCTCCGTGCCAAGGCACTGAACCTCGCACCCTACGACGCGATGATGGAGCAATACGACCCGGGTAGTCGCGCCGCCGACATCGATCCGGTCTTTGCCCGCCTCAAGACCTTCCTCAAGGACTTCGTTCCAGCGGCCCTCGCGCGCCAGGACGAAAAGCGCGCCTCGCATCCGATGAAGCCGCTCAATGCCCCCTTCCCGATCGAAAAGCAGAAAGCGCTCGGCCTCGCTGTCATGGAAGCGCTCGGCTTCGATTTCGAGCACGGCCGCCTCGACGTCTCGCATCATCCCTTCTGCGGCGGCGTGCCCACCGATGTGCGCATGACCACGCGCTACGACAGCGGCGAGTTCCTGACCTCGCTCATGGGCATCATCCATGAGACCGGCCACGGCCTCTACGAGCAGGGCCTGCCCAAGGACTGGTCGCACTTTGCGATCGGCAAGGCGCGCGGCATGGCTATCCATGAGAGCCAGAGCCTGTTCGTTGAAAAACAGCTCGGACGCTCGGCAGAGTTCTGGGAATGGGCGATGCCACTGGTGCACCAGCATCTGGGCCCCGACGCCATCAAGGGCTGGGACATCGAGGATTTGCTGCTGCACGTGCACGAGGTCAAGACCGGGCTCATCCGCGTCGATGCGGACGAGGCGACGTATCCGCTCCACGTCATCCTGCGCTACGAGATCGAAAAAGGCCTCATCGAAGGCACGATCCAGCCGCGCAACGTTCCGAACGAGTGGCACGACCGCATGGTCACCTATCTCGGCCTCGAAACCCGCGACAACTACAAGGATGGTCCCATGCAGGATGTCCATTGGCCCGGCGGCGCCTTTGGATATTTCCCGAGCTACACGCTAGGTGCGATGATCGCCGCACAGCTCTTCGCGACGCTCGAGAAGGATCATCCCTCGACCCGCGACGACATCCGAGCCGGCCGGTTCGTTGAGATCAACAACTGGCGTCGAAACAAGATCTGGTCGCAAGGCTCGCGCTGGTCGACACCGGAACTGCTCGTCAAAGCCACCGGCGAAAAGCTAAATGGCAAGTATTTCGAAGAGCACCTGAAGCGACGCTATCTGAACTAACTTCGCGAGAACGAGAACTTTGATGCCCATCCACGTCACACGACTTGCATCTGAGCTCTATCGCGCATCAGCCAGCCCACCTCACGTTGCATCTGAACTGCCGCTCACCAATCCTATGCGCCGCGAGGAACTATATGACCTCTTATGCAGACGCGGCGCTCACGCGCAGGACGCTCTCGACGCGATGGATGAGGCCGATACACGCTGGGCAGCCCCTGCGGAAACCAAGTTGTAGGCAGGTGGTGCTCAGCCTCTCGGGATCACATGTCCCGTGCCGACCAGCACGATCGACGCCCTACCCTGTAGCGGCGCGTCGGCACTCGGCACCTTCATCGTAAAGCTCAGCGGGCCGGAGCTGAACGTGACGACCGTCACCGGACCCTCGAATGACGCCGCACGAATTTCCGCTGTCGGCGTCCCCTCGCTCCACGAGACGAGCCGCACCTGCTCGGGCCGCAGCATGATGCGGCTCATGCCGTCGCGCGTGGACCGTCCCACGCGAACGCGCCCAAGCGGCGTATCGGCTTCGCCATCGGCGACAAAGGACTCGAGCATCAGTGTGTCGCCCAGGAACCTCGCGAGCATCTCAGTGCGCGGCTGCAGGTAAAGTTCGCGCGGCGTCCCCGCCTGAACAACGCGCCCCTCCTCCAGCACCACCAGTTGGTCGGCGAAGCTCAGCGCCTCTTGCTGGTCGTGCGTCACAAGTATGCCGGTGACCCCCTCCTCCGTCAGCCTTCGCTTGACCATGTCGCGCATGCTGGTGCGCAACCCGGCGTCAAGCGCTGAGAACGGCTCGTCGAGCAGCATCAGCTTCGGCCGCCGTGCCAAAGCGCGGGCCAGCGCGACGCGCTGCTGCTGTCCACCGCTCAGCTCATGCGGCATGCGCGCCGCAATCGAAGGCTCGAGCTCCACGGCGGCCAATAGCGCGGCCACAGCCTCTCTGGAACGCTGCTCCATCCCGAACGCGACATTGCCGCCGACGCTCAGATGCGGAAACAGCGCGCCCTCCTGCGCCACGAGCCCCACGCCGCGCTTATGCGCCGGCACCATGCCGCCCGGCCCCGCAACCTCGTCGCCGGCAAGGATGATCCGACCGGCGTCCGGCGCCTCGAACCCGGCGACCAGCCGCAGCATCGTCGTCTTGCCGGACCCCGACGCGCCGACAATGGCAGTCAACGTCCCGGCCTTGATGGTGAGATTAGCGTCGTCCAGCGCTCGCACCACACCATAGCGCTTGCTGACCCCGCTGAGCCTGAGAAGTGTCATCGCGACAGCGCCCTCTCCGCTTGCCGCCGCAACAGCACCGTCAGCGGCAGTGAGATCAAGATCATCAGGACCGCATAGGGAGCCGCCGCAACGTAGTCGAGCTCGCTCGACACCGCCCAGAATTTCGTCGCGAGTGTCCGCACGCCGTTTGGCGCGAGCAGCAGTGTCCCGGTCAGTTCATTGCCGATGCCAAGGGCGCAAAGGGCCAGGCTTGCCGCGATACCGGGCGCCGCGAGCCGCATTGTCGTGCGCCACACCGCGACGAGGGGCGGTTTGCCCAGACTCATCGCCGCCCTCTCAAGCTCAACCGGTGCCTGCGCCATCGAGGACCGCAGCCCAACCAGCGCGCGCGGCAGAAACATCAGGGCGTAGCCGAGGATCAGCGTCGCGGCGGTCTGATAGAGCGGCAGCGCGACCCGAACCGTGATCGACACCAGCGCTAGGGCGATGATGATGCCCGGCAACGCACCCGCATAAAGATGCGCCGCCTCGAGCCAGCGTGGCATCGCGCCCTTGGCGCGCACGCTGAGCCACGCCATCGGTACTGCAAGCAGCGTCGTGACGCCGGCACCGATCAGGGAAAACACAATTGTCTGGACCAGCGATGCCCATAGCTGCCCGTCGTTCCAGACCGCAAGCCCGCCGATCCAGAGCCAGCCGACGAGCGTCGAGAGCGTCACGCCCAGCGACAGCCCTATGGTCGCCGCGAGAAGCGCCATCGACGGAACGGCCCAAGCTCCTAGCCGATAGCGTGCAGGCTCATGCGCGGCTCCAGCCCCCAGCCGCGCATAGCGGCGATCGCCGCGCGTCCAGGCCTCGATGCCGATCAGTACGAAGCAGCAGATCGCGAGCACGCCGCCCATCAGATTGGCAGCCGCCCCCTGCGCCGACTGGAACTGGTCGACGATCGCAGTCGCGAACGTATCGAACCGCATCAGCACGAACAGTCCATACTCGCCGAGGAGATGCAGCCCCACCAGCAAGGCACCCGCCGCTATGGGCAGCCGAAGCTGCGGCAGCACAACCATCCAGAAGACCTGCCCCGGATTCTTGCCCAGCGAAGCGGCATTGTCCTCGAGCGCCGGATCGAGCCGCCGCATCTGCGCCGCGACCGGCAGGTAGACGAAGGGGAGATAGGATATCGTTCCAATCAGCACGGCGCCTGGCAGCCCGCTCAAATCCGGGAATGCGCCATTCCACGCGTAGCTCTGGACGAATGCGGGGATCGCGAGCGGCGCGACCAGCAGCGCCGACCACCAGCGCGAGGCTCGCAGAGCGGTACGCTCCGTGACCCACGCCAGCGCCACCGCCAGTGCGACCGAGATCGGAACCGTCAGGCCCTCTAGCCAGATCGTATTGATCAGCAATTCGGCGACGCGGGGCCGGAAGACCAGCGCCGCAACATGGTCCCACCCAGCCGTCGCCGCGACCCCGATGATGAAACCAAGCGGAATGAGGCTGAGCAACGCCACCAGCGCGGCCGCAACGAGCGTCGGAAAATGCTGCGGCAGGCCCAAGGCCCGCCACGACATATGCATCCATGTGCTATTCTCGCTCAAGCAAAACTCCGCGCCGGGCGCGCCGCCCGATTATCATCTCGACGTCGCGCCCGAAAGCCTCAGAGCAACCCGGCCTCGGTCATGAGCTCGGTGACCCTCTTGCTGTTGAGCCCCGAGGGATCGACAGCGGGCGCCTCGAGCGTATCGAGCGGCGGCAGCTTCGGGTTGGACGCGGCTTCCTTTCCCACGGCATACTCGAATGAGGTCCCGTCGCGCAGGATGGCCTGGCCATCCGGGCCAGCGATCCACTTGAGGAACGCCTCGGCGTCGGCCTTGTGCGGCGCGCTCTTCAGCACCCCGCCGCCAGAGATGGAAACGAACGCCCCCGGATCCTGGCCCTTGAAGAAATGCAGTGCCACGTGCTTGCTGTTCTCGCCCGTCTTGGCCTGATCGCCGAAGTAGTAATAGTGGTAGATCACCGCACCATCGACCTGCCCGGCATTAACGCCCTTCATCGCCGCCGTGTTGCCGCGAAAGGCCGTCGAGTTTTCCTTCTCCGCCTTTAGCCATGCCAGCGTCGCGTCCTCGCCCTTGAGCGCTAGCATCGCCGAGATAATCGCCTGGAAGTCGGCGCCCGAGGGCGACGCTGCCCAGCGGCCTTTCCAGCTCGGGTCGGCAAGGTCCATGATCGACTTGGGCAGCTTGTCTGCGGTCAACTTATCGGTGTTGTACGCGAACACCGTCGACCGCGCGGCGATGCCGGTCCAGTTCCCCGACGACGGACGGAAATTGGCGGGGACTTCGTCGAGGATGTCCTTGGGCAGCGTCTCAAACTGCCCCGCTCCATCGACCAGCGCCATCGCCGGAGAGTTCTCGGTCAGGAACACATCGGCCGGCGACTTGTCGCCTTCCTGGATGATCTGGTTGGCAAGATCCATATCCTCGCCATTGCGCAGCGTGACCTTGACGCCGGTGGCTTTGGTGAAGCCGTCTGCCCAGGCCTGCGTAAGCGCTTCGTGCTGCGCATTATAGACGACGATGCCGTCGTCGGCGTAGGAGGGGGCCGCAGCTGCTGCGAGCAGCAATGACAGCAGGAAGACTCTTAGGCGCATCTGAACCTCTCTCGTGGAAACGAGAGGCGCCCTACGGACCACCAATCAGCCCGTCAACTTAAAACGACCTTGTTTTGAGCGGTTCTAAAAGATAGCCGGGTAGTCTGGAGATATTCTAATCTTCGAGCCGTTTCAGCACGATTTCGAATGCCGTTCCAGACGCAGAATCTGCGAGCTCGATCGTGCCGCCGTGTGCGGCCAGCATTGACCGCACGATCTGAAGGCCCATGCCCGTCCCGCCCATTTCTCGCCGGGTGGTGAAAAACGGCTCGAAGATGCGACCCCGATTGCCCTCAGATATCCCGCTGCCATTGTCGGCCACTCGGACCCGGACGAAGCCGCCCTCGGCTCTCGCTTCAACGACGACCTCGGTCGCGCCATGTTCCTGGGCGTTGCGGATCAACTGCGAGAAAACCGTGCGCACAGCTTCGAGGCCGAGCGCCACCGAGGCATCCACCGCTCCGGACAGGCGCACCATCGCTTCGCTGCCCAATGCCTCCCGCAAATTGGCCTTACCGCTCGCCACGTCGAGGTCGGCCCGCGCCAGTTCGCGCAACCGCTCGAGCAGCGCCGTCAGCCGATCGCTGTCGGCGATGATGTGATCGAGAAATCGCCGTCGCTCTTCGGCGCTCATATCGGCATCGCGCAACAGCTCCGCCGAGCCGCGAATGGCGGTTACCGGCGATTTGAGTTCATGGCTCACATGCGCCGCGAAGGACGAGACATACTCCGTGCGGTCGACCAGCCGCTCGGCGAGATCGAGAAAGCCCTGGCTCAGCGTTGCGATCTCGCGTGTCCCTTGCCGGTCCGGCGCGATGATCGCCGCGCGTCCGCCCTTGCCGATTTCCTCCGTCCGCCGGACCAGCGCGTTGATCGGCCCGGTGATCGTCCGCGAAAACACCACCCCGATCGCGACCGTAATCACCAGCGCGACCGCGAGCGCACCGAGCTCGATCGGCCCGAGCCCGCGCGACGTGCCCTCGAGCGCCCGCAGCCAGAGCACCATGAGCGTTGGCAGGATGAGCACCGCCAGCAGCACCGCGAGCACGATCATCGTCAGCGTCGGCCGCCATTTGCGGGGAACCTGCGCCGCCGCCATCAAAGGTCAGTCCCGAGCCGGAATCCGACCCCGTGCACGGTCTCGATCACCGGCGGGCACCCCGCATCGGCGAATTTGGCGCGCAGATTGCGCACATGGCTGTCGATCGTGCGGTCGCTCACATAGGTCCCGGCGCCGTACGCCGCCTCCATGATCTGCTCGCGCGAGAAGACCACCTCTGGCCGCGCCAGCAGCGCGCCGAGAATCTCGAATTCGAGCGCCGTCAGTGTCACCGGACGCCCGTCGAACCACACTGCATGGCGCGCCGCATCGAGCTTCAACCGGCCATGGCTCATCGCCGCCGGCATCCGCTCGCCATTACGCGCGCGCTTCAGGATGACATTGACGCGTGCCACCAGCTCGCGCGTCGAAAAGGGTTTGGTGACGTAGTCGTCACCACCGATCTCGAGCCCGAGCACGCGATCGATCTCCTCGTCGCGCGCGCTGAGAAAGAGGATGGGCACGTCTGAGGTCTTGCGCAATTGGCGGCAGACCTCGAGCCCGTCCATCTCCGGCATGCCGATATCAAGAATGACCAGATCGACCGGCGACCGCCGGACCTGCTGCAGCGCTTCCGTCCCGTTCCGCGCCGTAAGCGTGGCGAACCCGGCGCGCTCGAGCGCGAACGAGATTACCTCTCGGATGTTGGGTTCGTCGTCGGCGATGAGGACCCGTGCCATGCGCTCTTTATCCGGTCGGCCGTGGACTCATGCAAGCGCACAGCGCTTGTGCGCCGTGAGGCGGCCCCTTCTTCCGCCCACCAGGCATCCAGGAGGATGCAGTCGGGCAGCGGCACGGGGCGATCTGGGGAAGGTTGAATCGGGTTGCGCATAGCCAAAGCGTGCGGCCGCCTTGTGCAGTTTCTGTGCAGGCCGATCGGAGCTTTCGAGGATTCGGGGCCCCGTGGTTAAGAGATGCTGTTCGGACCTGTCGGAGGGATGATCTCGAGCAGCCGCACCGCAGCATCGAATTCCTTGCGCCGCTTGGCCCGCCGCTCAACGATCTCCTCGACCTCGCCCCAGAGCGAAATGTTGTGGTCCTCGTCCACATGCGCTGCGGCCCACACTGCCTCGGGTACCAGCAATCCGTGGCGGAGCGCCAGTGCCAACAACCCCGAGCCGGTGATCGAGGTCACCGCATTCATCGCCGTCAGTGGCAGCAGCGGCTCGACCTCGACCGCCTGCCCGATCTTGGCGAGCGTCGCAGTAGGTTGCGCCTGGTGCACGATGCCGATCGTCGGCTGGAAGCTCGCCCCGAAACGGCGCGCCAGCCTCACCAGCGCGTCGTCCCACAACTCCTCTTGCCGCCGCACCAGCGCCTCGGGTGCGTCGGCGCGATAGAGCATGAGGTCGTTGCCCGCATATTTGACGATCTCGGCCCTGAGCGCCGGCTTCGCCTCCTCGCCCGCCTCGACCGCGGAGTTCACCAGCCGCACCAGCGGCATCGTCTCGGGATCGATGAGTTCGCCTTGCGCCGCCCATTCCGCCGCCATCATTTCCGCAAGCGCTTCGCTCGGTACGACGACATGCTTCATGCCGGGCGTCCGTGGCACTTTTCCATCGAGCCCCACCGCAAAGTCGCCCTCGAACGGCATTGCTGCCGCGTGCCTGTAGAACCGCTTGGGCAGCTCGCGCTTCGCATGGGCCTGGGCCCGCCCATAGCCGTCGTCGCGATGCGCATGCGCGTCGTCGAGGAACTCACGCATTTTCGGGGTCTTGCTCTTTCACGTCGAAGCGATCCGGATCGAACCCCAGCGCCTCGAAGCTCTGCATCATCTGCGGCGGCAGTGGGGCACTCACGTCGAGCACCTTGCCGTTCTCGAGCGGCAGCCGAATGCGGCGCGCATGAAGCTGCAGACCTTCGCCGAGCCCAGGTGCGCCCTGGAAATTCTCGATGTTGAAATAGCGCGGATCGCCCATGATCGGGTTGCCCAATTGCTGCATATGGACGCGCAGCTGGTGCGTGCGGCCCGTCACGGGCTTCAGCGTTACCCACGAAAAGCGGCGTGCGGCCGTGTCGGTGATCGAATAAAAGCTCTTTGAATGCTGCGCGCCGGGGTGGTTCTGCGCAACCACCACCATCTGCTCGTTGCCGTCCACGATCTGCTTGGCGAGAAAGCACGAAATGCTGCCCTGCGCCGGCTTGGGCACGCCATAGACGATTGCCCAGTAGATCTTCTGTGCTGATCGTGACTGGAACACCTTTCCAAGATAGCTCGCCGCCGCGCGCGTCTTCGCCACCACCAGCACACCCGATGTATCGCGGTCGAGCCGATGCACCAGCCGTGGCGCTTCACCCTGCTTGTTGGGCAGGCTCTTGAGCAACCCATCCATGTGCCGCTTGGTGCCGCTGCCGCCCTGGCTCGCAAGCCCGTGCGGCTTGTTGAACACATAGAGCTCGTCGTCCTCGTAGAGGATCAGCGAGCGCAGAAACGACGCATCCTCCGCATCGATCTTCCGCTCAATCCGCTTGACCTCGGCCTCGAGCGGCGGAATGCGCACCGCCTGTCCCGCTTCGAGACGCGAATTGGTCTTGGCCCGGCCGCTGTCGATCCTGACCTGCCCGGTACGGATCAGCTTTTGCAGATGACCGAAAGTGACCTGCGGGAAATGCACCCCGAACCAGCGGTCGAGGCGCATCCCGTCTTCGTCACGCGCGACAGTCTGGAGGCGCGGACCGCTCACGCAGGCCCTCGCACAAGCACGAGCCCGCCATAGAGGGCACCGATACCCACGACCACCGAGAGCAGCACGTAAAGCAGCGCCTGCGTCCACTCGCCCCGTTCGATCATGGCAATTGCATCAAGGGAGAAGGACGAGAAGGTCGTGAAGCCGCCAAATATCCCAACCGCCACGAAGAGCCGCGCGTCCGCTTGCCAAGTCGGCGTCGTTCGCACCAAATATCCGATGAACAAGCCCATCGCGAGCGAGCCGACGATGTTGATCAGCATCGTGCCGAGCGGAAAGCTCGAGCTCCACAGCCGCCCCACCGCGACGCCCGTACCGTAGCGCGCCATCGAACCGAGGGCGCCCCCGACGGCCACGAGGAGATAAGGGTTCATCACTGATCTCTACTGCTTTTGTGGCTGTTTAGCCCACTGGCCCGCGCCAATCCAGCGCGGATCGCCGCAGCGCGGCAACGATCCCTGCCTCCGGTAGTTTGGCAAATACGGGGATGGCAATACGGAGATAAATCATGATGCCACTCAAGAAAGTCATGGGCCTTGCGGCCTTGATCACAGTCCTGTCCGCCGGCACGGCGTTTGCCGCCGTCGCTACGGGCGGCGTAAACGTTCGCACCGGCCCGGGCGTGGGCTATTCGATCCTGGATACACTCAGCCCGGGCGAGCACGTGGCGGTAACCGATGAGTCTGGCGGTTGGTGCCGCATCAACCATCCCGGCCCCGACGGCTGGGTCTCGTGCAGCTACCTGACCAGTGACGTCCGGTCCTACGGCGACCGCTATCCGCGCGATAGCTATGTTGGCCGCTATTATCGCGATGGGGGCTACGACCGCTACTACCGCGACGGCAGCCCCGACGGATACGACGGGTATGATGGCAGTTACGGGGATGGGTCGGACTACGGCCCCTATGACGGCGGCATCGACGGCTATTTGGACTACTGAGCCGCCTAGTCGCCTTTCTCCTCCGCGCCCTGCTTCTGGGCGCGGAGCCGGCTGAAATAATCAAGCCGCTTCATCACTTCGCGCTCGAACCCCCGCTCCACCGGCCGGTAGAAATTCTGCCGGCCGAGCTTTTCGGGGAAATACTCCTGCCCCGAAAAGCCCTCCGGCGTGTCGTGATCATAGACGTAGCCGGCGCCATAGCCCTGCCCCTTCATCATCTTGGTCGGAGCGTTGAGAATCGTCATCGGCGGCATCGGCGAGCCGGACTCTCGGGCCAGCGCCATGGCTTCGTTGAACGCAACCTCCACCGAATTTGATTTCGGCGCCGTCGCGAGGTAGACGGCCAGCTCAGCCAACGCCAGTTCGCCCTCGGGCGATCCCAGCATCTCATACGCATCGCGCGCCGCGATCGCGAGCGGCAGCGCCTGCGGATCGGCCATGCCGATATCCTCGCTCGCCATGCGGATCATCCGGCGCGCCAGGAACAGCGGATCCTCGCCCGCCACCAGCATGCGTGCGAGATAGTAGAGCGCCGCATCGGGATCGCTCCCGCGCACCGTCTTGTGCAGCGCAGAGATCAGATTGTAGTGCCCGTCCTGCTTCTTGTCGTAGATCGGCGCCCGCCGCTGCACCACCTGCAACAGGCCCGCTACATCGAGCGTCTCGCCGGGTTTGGCCGACGCAAACACCTCCTCCACCAGCCCGAGCATTGCGCGCCCGTCGCCGTCGGACAGCTCGTAGAGCGTCGCTCTAGCCTCGTCGGTGAGCGGCAGCTTCTGCCCAACGGCCGCCTCGGCCCGCTCCGCGAGCATCGCCATATCAGCCGGCGACAATGACTCGAACCGCAGCACCTGCGCCCGCGAGAGCAGCGCCGCGTTGAGCTCAAAGCTCGGGTTCTCGGTCGTGGCGCCGACCAGCACCAGCGTGCCGTCCTCCATCACGGGCAGGAAGCCATCCTGCTGCGCCCGGTTGAAGCGGTGGATCTCGTCGACGAACAGCAGCGTCTTGTGCCCGCTGAGGCGCTCGAACCGCGCCTCCTCGAACACTTTCTTCAAATCCGCGACGCCCGAGAACACCGCCGAGATCTGCTTGAACCGATAGCCCACCGCATCGGCCAGCAATCGCGCCACCGTCGTCTTGCCGGTCCCCGGCGGTCCCCACAGGATCAGCGAGCCCAGCCGTCCTGACGCGATCATGCGGCGCAGCGTCCCGTCGGGACCGAGCAGATGCGCCTGCCCGATTACCTCATCCAGCGATTTCGGACGGAGCTGATCCGCAAGCGGGCTGTCCCCCGCGCGGGCACTATCCTCAACGGCAAACAGGTCGGCCATCCCGTTCTATTAGCACATCAGCCGGAGATGTAGCTCTGGATCATCTGGCCGCCACGGTTGATCACGATCCGCCAACCATCGGTGCGCGTCGAGACCAGCGATTTGAAGGTCCCGACGTCGCTGATCGTCCGCCCGTCGAGCGAAATAATGATGTCGCCCTTTTCGAGCCCCATCTGATCCGCCGGCGAATTCGGCGTGATCGCGGTTACCACTACGCCCTTGCTGTCGAACGGCAGGTTCAAGTCCTGCGCCACGTCGGGCGTCAGGGTGCTGACGGTCGTCCCGCTGAAGCGCGTGTTGCCGGTGATCTGCGCCGTCTCGTCGGGTCCCGCGCCGGGCGCCGCCGCGATCGTCACCTGGGCGTCGGTGGTCTTGCCGCTCCGCACGTAAGTGATATCCGCCGTCTTGCCGATATCCTTGGTCGCGAAGCGGAAGTCGAAGCCCTGGGGCGCGTCCACATCGACGCCGTCGATCTGGATGATCGCATCGCCCGATTTGAGCCCAGCCTTCTCGGCCGGGCTCCCCGGCGCGACTTCAGTAACCAGTGCCCCATGTGGCGGATCGATGTTGAGGCTGTCGGCAATATCGGAGGTCACCTCCTGCAGACGCGCCCCGAACCAGGGCCGCACGATCTTGCCCGTGGTCTCACCCGCTTCGGCAACGGTCCGCGCCATATTCGCAGGGATGGCGAACCCGATGCCCACTGACCCACCCGACCGCGTGAAGATCGCGGTGTTGATGCCGATCAGGTTCCCATTGAGATCGACTAGCGCGCCGCCGGAATTGCCGGGATTTATCGCCGCATCGGTCTGGATGAAATAGTCGAAGTTCCCGGTCTCGACCCCGCTCCGCGCCAGCGCCGAAACGATACCGCTGGTCACGGTCTGTCCGACGCCGAACGGATTGCCGATCGCGAGCACGAGGTCGCCGACTTCGACATTGTCCGAATTGCCGATCGGCAGCGCCGGGAAAGTCTTGCCTCCGGTGTCCTGCATCTGCAGCACCGCAAGGTCCGACTTCGTGTCGTCGAGCAGAACCTTGACCGGATATTCGCGACCGCCGCTCAGCGCGATGTGGATTTCGTCAGCGCCGTTGACCACGTGCGAGTTGGTGACGATCACCCCCTTGGGGTCGATGATCACACCCGAGCCCAGCGACTGGCTCGTTTGCGGCCGGCTCTGGAACAGTCCGCGCCCGAACAGCTGCGAGAAAAATGGATCGCCCGAGAACGGCGATTCAAATCCCTGCTCGGTTTTGGTGGCATAGACGTTGACCACCGCTGGCGTCACCTGCTTGACCAGCGGCGCAAAGCTCAGCTGCATCTGCGCCTGTGTCTCGGGCAGTTGCCTCCCCTGTGTGTCGTCCAGCGCGGGCACGAGCGGCCCGCTCGCTTGCGCGACCTGCATATCGAGCGGCAGCGCGTGAGGCTTTTCGACGACCATCGTCGGCGCTGGTGGCCCTTCTTGGCTCTGCGCCCAGAGTCCGCCGGCAATCGCCGCAACGACAGCGACTCCCGCAAATCCCCAAACCACCTGACCCTGCGTCACGCCGATCTCTCCGCTCGTTCTCCGGCGGGACGGTTCGCCCGCCACTCGGGCCACGCCAAACGCCGAGAATCCGGCGCCTTTGTGGTCCCCCCGCTTACCCTTTTGTAAGGTCGGAAAATATGACGTTGTGCCGGGGGTGCAACGTCCCTATATCACGCCGCGTTTTCTGCCGAACTCGCCTTTCCCTCCGACGCCGAAAGGTCGCCCGATGAATACCCCGTCCACCTCCGCCGCCGAGGACGTCATCCAGCTGCACGCGCCCGCGCATGACCGCACTGTCTATGCCAACACCTCGGCGCTGATCGCGGCGGAGGAACCGGATTTTCCGAGCTTCCTGTTCTGCGAGAAGGAGCTTCACCGTTCGGTGAAAGTCTTCAAGAAGGGCTTCGATGGCTTGCTGACCTACGCTGTCAAGTGCAACCCCTCGCCCCACATCCTGAGGCAGCTTCACAATGAAGGCCTCAAGGCCTTCGACGTTGCCTCCAACACCGAGATGGAACTCGTGCGCGAGTTCTGCCCGGGCGCCGCGATGCACTACAACAATCCCATCAAGAACAAGCGCGAGATCGAGCGCGCCTACGAGGAGTTCGGCGTCCGCTCCTTCACCATCGATCACCCGCAGCAGCTCGACCAGCTCGCCGCCATCGTTACCCCGTCCCGTGACATCGAGGTGACCACCCGCTTCAAGGCGGGCAAGGCGCTCAAGAGCTATGATTTCGGCATCAAGTTCGGCGTCATGCAGGATGGCGCCGCCGAGATCGTGAAGCTCGTCGACCAGATGGGCTTCACACCCTCGCTCTGCTTCCATGTCGGCAGCCAGTGTGAGGACGCCTACGCCTATGAGCGCCACATCGCGGCAGCCGCCAAGATCGCGGAAGAAGCCGGCATCGAGCTCAAGCGCCTCAACATCGGCGGCGGCTATCCCGCCCCCTACCCCACCAGCGAAGCGCCGCCGATGGACGTCTATTTCGACACCATCGCCACGGCCGTGAAGGACAATTTCGGCAAGTCGGCTCCCGAGCTCATCATCGAGCCCGGCCGCGCCCTCGTGACCTCATCGACATCGCTCCTCCTCCGCGTAAAACATCAGCGCGGCGGCGTGTCGGTCTACCTCAACGACGGCGCCTATGGCTCGCTGATGGAAGTGAAGTTCATGCACTTCACCCCGCCCGTCCGCGTCTGGCGCGGCCCGCGCGTTCACGAGAACGATGGCAATTTCGAAGACTTCACCGTCTGGGGCCCGACCTGCGACAGCTATGACGTGCTGCCGCAGATCTTCACCCTGCCCTCCGATGTCGACGAAGACGATTGGGTGGAGTTCGGCCTGATGGGTGCCTACACCCAGGCCTCGCTGACCCCGTTCAACGGCTTCGACCGCCGCGACCAGTACTGGGTCGACGAAGTCTACACTGGCAAGGACCTGGCGGCCGACTAACCGCATCGCTGACGTTGGCTCGACCCTGAGGCATCTCCGCGCCCTTTGAGCGACCGAGATGTCTGACATTCCGTGACTCGAAAGCCTGGCGGAATGATAGGACTCAACCGGCTCTACGCCGCGTGGAGCGTCGTGTGCTAGGTGAATGCTACCTGCGGCCGAACGCCCGCGGAGCTGCGGCAGATCGCGACGCCGGGCGTATTGGAACGCCGTTCAAGATCGCCTGGCCCGGCGCGGCTAGGGCGACCGTCGCGACCGAGGCGGCAACAGTAGCCGGGGCAGCAGTCGCCGAAAACCGCGTCGCAGCCTCGACAAACGCCGCGCGCAGCCGGCGCCGCCTGTTGAAGCGCGCGAAGCCCCAGAGCGTGATGAGCGCCCCGCCGCCAAGCATGGCGAGCGCCGCGATCATGCCCTGGCCCACCGCTTCCGGCGACTTTACCCGCGCCGCAGAATCGGGGCTCTGAAGCACCGTGATCATACTGCCGGGTGCCAGGTCCCTCGACACGGGCAAGGTCGTTGCGATTTGTGTGCCACCGCTGTCAGGAACCATCACATGGGCGAGGTGCGTCGTGGCCACCGTCCAGGTCTTTTCATGATGGAGATTTTCGAACAGGTCCACTGCCTTGCAGTCGATCGTCGCGGTCGATGTCGTCTTGGTCAACACGCCGTACGACGTCGAACTCATATCGCATTTGGTGTCCACCGATATGACCCGCGCCTGGACATGCGCCCAACCGGATTTGCCGCCAGCGTCGATGGCGAAAAATCCGCCGATGAGAACAAGGATTAGACCTGAAGCGATCAAGCGCATGATTGTGAACCGCCCTCTGACATGGCGACCAACAGGCCATCGCGATCCAACCAGCCCGTTCCCGCGTCCAGTCCAACTTTATCGATAGCGTCAACGGTTCCGCGACGGGTAAACAAAAGGCCCGCATCGCTGCGGGCCTCTTCTCATTCACTACATCTCGTCGACCCTATTCGTCGCGGTAAACCTTCTCGCGCCGCTCGTGCATCTCCTGCGCTTCGAGGCTCAGCGTCGCGATCGGCCGCGCATCGAGCCGTGCGATGCCGATGGGCTCGCCGGTCTCTTCGCAATAGCCATACGTCCCGTCCTCTATGCGCTTGAGCGCGGCGTCGATCTTGGAGATCAGCTTGCGCTGGCGATCGCGGGTCCTGAGTTCAAGCGCGCGATCGCTTTCCGACGAGGCGCGATCCGCCATGTCGGGATGGTTCTGGTTCTCTTCCTGGAGATTGTCGAGCGTCTCGCGACTCTCGCGGAGGATATCCTCCCTCCAGGCCTCGAGCTTCGCCCTGAAGTACTCCCGCTGGCGCGGGTTCATGAACGGCTCGTCTTCAGTCGGCCGGTATTCGGCCGTGGCCACTGCACTGCGTACCATAAGGACTCAACACCTGCCTGAGTTGGCGGGCTTATAATGGGCCGCAAACGGCCGGGCAAGCAGCTTCGCGTCTGTGACAAGCCCATGAATGCAGCGGGATTCCTGGGCTTACAGTCCCGGATACCGGCCGAACTTGGCAAGCTCCACGCGGGCGCGCAGTTCGATATCGTCGAGGAGCGCATCGAGCTCGGGCAAATCGCGCTCGCGGGCGCTCGTCACTACGGCCATCAGGTGGTTGAGCCGGCCCTCGCTCACCTGCCCCATCAGCAGATCGGCCTTCATTGACTCGAGCGTGTCGAGGAGACTGTTGCCGCGACGGATCGCCTTCTTTCGCGCGAGCAGCGGATCCTCGACCGCCTGCAGCGCGAGCAGCGCATCGATCCCAGTCGCTGCCGCAAGTGGACCAGCGCTCGCGACGCGCGCTGCCGCAGGCTCATCGTCGACGACGAAGCTGCCGCCTCCAGACCGCGCGGCGCCGCCGCCGCGAACAATGCCGGCCGACCGTGTGGTGCTCTCAATGCGCAAGCGCGACTCCAATCGCCGTTCTGAGTCACCGGCAAAATCTGCCGCCATTGGTTAACAAGACGCTAACGGACCCGGCAACAACTGCATACCGGCATTCACCGTCAGAACATTATCCAGCAATTTCAGCGTGCTGCGAGTCTGGCACGATCTTCGCATCATGATCGTCGATTGTGCGAGCCATGGGGATGGCCCGCCCAACCGGGGAACGACAAATGACTCTGAGGCAATTCATAAGGGCGCTGGTGGCGATGCTGATCGCGACCTCGCTCGTCGCGCCCGCGACGCCCGCTCACGCAGCGACGGCGCGCATCAAGGACATCGTCAATATCGAGGGCGTCCGGGACAACCAGCTGGTCGGCTACGGCCTCGTCGTCGGCCTCAATGGTACCGGTGACAGTCTCAACAATGCGCCCTTCACCAAGCAGAGCCTGCAGGCGATGCTCGAGCGCCTCGGTGTCAACACCCGCGGCGAAAATATGCGCACCGGAAACGTCGCCGCCGTGATGGTGACGGCCAATCTCCCTGCCTTCTCCACTCAGGGTTCGCGCCTCGACGTCAACGTCGCCTCCCTTGGGGATGCCTCCTCGCTGCAAGGCGGCACCCTTCTCGTCACCCCGCTGCTCGGCGCCGATGGCGAGGTGTACGCGATCGCCCAGGGCGATGTGACGATCAACGGGTTCAAGGCCTCGGGCGATGCCGCGACTGTCATCTCCGGCGTGCCGACGACCGGCCGCATTTCATCTGGCGGCCTCATCGAACGCGAAATCGGCTTCGACCTCGGCACCCAGGGCTCGCTCCGCCTGGCTCTTAAGAACCCGGACTTCACCACCTCGCGACGCATCGCGCTCTCGATCAATGACTTTATCGGCGTGCCGTGCGCGGTGCCAAAGGACTCCGCCACAGTCGAGATCACCCTGCCCAAGAATTTTAACGGCAATATCGTCGATCTCATCACCGACGTTGAACAATTGGTGGTCGACACCGACCAGCCGGCGAAGATTGTGATCGACGAGAATTCCGGCATCATCGTCATGGGAAAGGACGTCCGCGTGTCGACGGTGGCCGTGGCGCAGTCGAATCTCACTGTGTCGATCGCCGAGACTCCGGTGGCGTCGCAGCCGGCACCGCTGTCGAACGGAACGACCAAGGAGTTGCCGCGCACCGATCTGCAGGTGAACGAGGTCAATTCCGATCTCGCGCTTGTCAAGGAGTCGGTCAGCCTCCAGCAGCTCGTCGATGGCCTCAATGCCCTGGGCATCAGCCCCCGCGACCTGATCTCCATCCTGCAGGCGATCAAGGCCTCGGGTGCGCTCCAGGCCGATATCGAGGTTCTCTGATGAGCAGCGTACCGATGCCCAAGCTCGACACCACCTCCCCGCTCTATCACCGCCTCTACAAGCAGGCGCAGGATCTCGAGGGCGTGTTCATGAACACGCTGATGAAGGAGATGTTCTCCTCCATCAAGACCGATGATGCCGACATGGGCGGCGGTTTCGGCGAAGAGACCTGGCGCGGCATGCAGGCCGAACAGATGGCCGACGCCGTCGCCAAGCAGGGCGGCATCGGTCTCGCCCAGCAACTGATGCCCACCCTGATGCAGCTTCAGGAAGCCAAGCCCCAATCTGGAACAGGATTCCAACAGTGACCGCAGCCCAGCGTATTGCCGCCCTCGACGATCTTCCCGCGAGCGAGCTCATCGCCTCGACCGAGACCACGCTCGGCGCGCTCGTCACCATCATCAATGAAGAGACGACGCTGCTTCGCGCCGGCCGACATCGCGAGGCCGGTGCGCTCACGGCCGACAAGACGCGGCTCGCACAGGACTATGTGAGTCTCTCGCGCGCCGTACAGCGCCAACTCGAGCGGCTGAAGGCCGAAGCGCCCGACGATGTCCTCATGCTTCGCAGTGGCCACGATCGACTCGCGACTCAGCTTGCGGAAAATCTCAAGGTCATCGCCACTGCCCGTGCGGTCACCGAGGATCTGCTCACCGACGTCGCCGAACGCGTCGCCCGTGCCCAACGTCCCAAGACCTACGGCGCGACGGGAGAACTCAACGGCTCCTCCGGCCCCACGGGTGGCATCGCGGTCAACCGCGCCCTCTGATCCTGCGCATTTTGAAGCAAATGCCCTCTCGCGCGGAGAGGGCTCGTCCACATTCCGGTGCCTAATCTCCACCCAAAGGGCCAGGACAAGGGCCCGCTATTCATTGGGACGTGGACCGTGGTCGCCAGGATCGCACCAGAACCGGTCAATACCAATGTCGCCGTGACCGATTACCGGGTCCGCAGCGGCAACGCCGAAGTGCGTCCGCAGACTTCCCTCCGCGACTCGCCACTGCCGCCGGTGCCCGAACCCGTACCTACGCCAGTCCCGGCACCCGCGATTCCTTCGGCTAGCCAGGCGTTCGTCGCAGCGCTCGCGAGCGAGAATCTCCCGGTCCATCCGGCCGATGCCGCCACTGCGCTCCGCCGGTTTGCCGACCGCTGGTCGCCGCCGCCATCTTCCCTGAATCTCACGGATCGCCTGGTCTGAGCCAGTCTGGAGGGAAGCCGCGCGCTTTCCGTTCGACGGCTGCGCCTTTCCGGCTGCTTTTGCCATGGGCCCCGCAGCTCAATTCAAGCCCTATTTATCTACATCCCCGGCCCGGCCGTTAACTTTTCTTTACAGCCCGCGTCCGATGATGCCCGGACCGTCTCAGGAAGAGGCGTCTTAACTAGACCCAGAAGAGGAATAAAATGTCCGATATCGCTCTCTCGCAGGCCGTACGCTCGAACCTGCTCAGCCTTCAGAACACCGCCAACTTGCTCGATCAGACGCAGACCCGTCTGGCCACCGGCAACAAGGTCAACAGCGCCCTCGACAACCCGACTTCGTATTTCACCGCTTCGGCGCTGAACTCGCGCGCGTCGGACCTCGGCAACCTGCTGGACAGCGTGTCGAACGCCGTTCAGACCATTCAGGCCGCCAACGATGGCATCACCTCCATCACCAAGCTCGTCGACTCTGCGAAAGCAACGGCCAACCAGGCCCAGCAGCTCGCCGAGAACGTGACGACCACGGTTGCGGCGACATCTGCCAGTGTTGCTGGTGGCAGCTTCACCCCGGTCGACTTCAGTGACTCTGGTGCCAATGACGCCACGATCTCCTTCGACCTTACACTCGACGGCACCACGCACACGATCACGATCGCGCACGCGGATGTTGCGAGCGCGGCCGATGACACCGCCGTGACTGCCACAGAATTGTCGACTGCGTTGAACGCCAGCATCAATACGGCGTTCGGCACTTCCGGCAAGACCTACGCATCGGTCAATGGCACCTCGGGTGGCATCGATCTCGCGTCGGCGACCACGGGCACCTCATCGAATATTACCATTGCCAGCTTCGCCGTTGCGCACGGTGCGACAGGCTCCGGTCTGGCCGACCATTCTGCAGTGACCGGCGCCGCTGCGTCGACTTCCACCGCTGCCAACCCGGCCCGCGGCGCCCTGATCGCGCAGTACAATGGCCTGCTCGACCAGATCGACCAGCTGACGGCTGATGCCGGCTACAACGGCAACAACCTGCTGGCTGGTGCTTCGACCCAGTTGAAGGTGGTCTTCAACGAAACAGGTACGTCCTCGCTCACCATCTCGGGCAAGGACACGACGGCTTCCGGCCTCGGCCTGGCCCAGCTGGGCTCGACCGCGTTCGATACCAACGCCTCGATCACGAGCATCCAGGCGAACCTCAAGACCGCCACCGACACGCTTCGTGCCGATGCGTCGAGCTTCGGTTCGAACCTGTCGATCGTGCAGACCCGTCAGGACTTCACCAAGGCCCTGATCAACACCCTGCAGACCGGCGCTGCCAACCTGACGCTGGCCGACTCCAACGAAGAAGCAGCGAACCTCCTCGCCCTCCAGACCCGCCAGAGCCTTTCGACCAAGGCCCTGTCGCTGGCTTCGCAGTCCGACCAGAACGTTCTCCGTCTGCTCCAGTAATCCGGACCGCAGATCGAAATACGGAAGGCGGGCCTCGTGCCCGCCTTCTGCTTTTGGCGGGGCCATCACCTCGCCGTGGCGCCGCGCCTCACTGATCGCTAGAAGTGCAACCGCCAATCGCTTGCACTGATTCTCAAAAATGGATGGAGGCGGCAATCATGTCGCTCAAAGTCGAACTCAAGCCGCACGAGCGCATCATCATCGGCAATTGCGTGGTCACCAATTCCGACCAGCGCACGCGCCTGTTCATCGACGGCAAGGCACCGGTCCTCCGCGAGAAGGACATTCTTACGCCAGAGAGCGCGAACTCACCGGCGAAGCGCATCTACCTGGCGGTGCAGCTGATGTACCTCGAGGATAACATCGACACGTTGCGCGGCGAGTATTTTGCCCTGGTCAACGACATCGTAACGGCGGCGCCGTCCTGTATCTCGATTGTCGACGAGATCAATAACGACATCTTAACCGGCTCACTTTACAAAGCTCTGAAAGCAGCAAAAAAGCTCGTCCAATACGAGCGGGAACTCCTGTCCAATGCATCAGCAAGCGGCGAAGGCCTACCAGCAGGTAGGTAAGCAGACCTCTGGCGGCCGCGAACTCGAAGCAAACCTTCTCTCTAAAGCTGCATCCAATCTCCAGCGCCTCCGGGACAATTGGGACGCATCTCCGGCCAACGATCTTCGCCTCGCGCTGCGCTTCAATCGGCGCTTGTGGAGCGTGTTCATGTCATCGGCGGCGGGTGCGGACAGCCATCTGCCGATCGATCTGCGCCAGAACATCGCCAATCTCGGGATCTTCGTTGCCAAGCAGACGGTCTCACTCGAGATCGAGCCTAAGGCACAGAAGCTCGACGTGCTGATCAACATCAATCGGCAGATTGCCGCCGGTCTGCGGACCAACCCCTCCCAGCCGTAAATTTAGAGCGGCGTTTTAGCCGTTTGGCAGGTAGTTCACCAGCGACAGGTGCGCGATCATCGAGGTCGCCTGGTAACTCGCCTGGAGACGTGTCTGCAACGCGAGAAGCTGCGTCGCCACCTGCTCCTGCGGAATGGTCTCGATATCGCTGGCCATGCCCTGCAGCTGCTCTGAGTAGCTGGTCTGCCGCGCCGAGATGTTGTTCAGCGAGGTCTTGGCGTTGTCGAGCTCGACAGTGAGCATCTGGATAGAGCCTGGCTCGCTGGCGTGGTTCGTCGACATCCGCTGCAGATTGCGCGTGGCAATCGCGTCGAACCGCCCCTCGGAGGTGGGGTCCGAAGTCGAGAAATTCTGGATCGACAGGATCGCGAGCCCGCGCACGAGATTGACCGTTCCGTTCTCATTGGCCTGCGCGCCGTAGTCCACGGTGGCCGCATCGTCGACCTTGGCGCTGACGGCGGCACGCGCATTAGCGTCATCGCTGCCGCTGTACCACTGCACCGTCGTCGTCGGATCGGCCGTCACCAATTGCGTGGCTGTAGCGAAGTTTGGCCCCTGCACGCGCAGGATCGGCTGTCCCTGCCCATTGAAGAAGTTCTCGGCCGCCGCATTGTTCGATGCCGCGACGAGCGTGGTACCGGCCTTGTCCGTGAGCGCGGACTGCAGGGCGGCTTTGTAGTTCGCTGCCGTGGCGTTCGCATCGGCCCCGATCTGAAATTCGCCGGCCTGTGGCGTGCCCGTGACCGCTTTGAGGGTAGTGCCATCTTCCGTGCCGTCAGGCAGTGTGAGCCCAACGGTCACACTGTCTCCGGCGATCGGCAGGCTGTTGAACTGGACCGACAGTGACGGTGGCGAGCCGCTCGGCGGCGTCAGGCTCACCGCGCCACTGCTCGCCGTGAGCGTCGAAAGCTTGAAGCCGAATGGATGGGTTCCGTCCTCGTTCAGCGTCACCGTATCGGCTGCGACGCCGATCTGCAGCCGCCCCAATCCATCGCCGACGTCGGCCTGCTGCCGCTCCGAGGCAACCTGCTTGAACCCCGCCTTGCCGGCGGCCCCGTTGATCAGCGCATCCATCGGCGCGACAGGCGACGTATCGGTCTGGCTTCCGGCAAACAGATATCGTCCTCCGACGTCCATGTTCAGCAGATTGACGACCTCGTCGAGGTTGCTCTGCGCAAGACTCGGAACGCTGCCGAAATTGAGATCGCCGCTGCCATAGGCGCTGGGTGTCATCAGCGAGCGCGACGATGCCTGCAGATCGCTGAGCCGTGAGGTCACCTGGTCGAACATGGTGAGGCGCGTGTTGACCATCTTGATACTGTCCGAATAGCCGTTGAGCCGGCTCATCCGTGCGTGGATCGAAAGATCGAAGAACCGGTCGGTGCCCAGCCCCGAAAGCGTGCTCGCCTTCTGTCCAGTCGACAGTTGCGTCTGCAGCTCGGAGAACTGATCCTGCATCTTGGCGATCAGGTTCATCGAAGTCTGCAGCGGATACATCGTGCGATTGACCACGGTCATCGCCTGCTCCTTCAGCTGTTGAACAGCTTGTTCATCAGGTCCTGCACCACCGAGATGATGCGGGAGTTTGCAGCGTACGCATTCTGGATCTGAATCAGCCTGGCCATCTCATCGTCGACATTGACGCCATAAGCCTTATCCATTCGTTGCTGCAACGACTCCATTGTCTGCTGTTGGCTGGAATCATCGCCTTCGGCGGAAGCGGCGATCTCGCCGCTATAATCCATCGTCTGCGAGATAAGGTCGGTCACCGCCCCGGCCAGCCGGAACGTGCCCTGGTTGGACGAGGTCGGTTGTGCCGCGGCAAAGTTCATCGTCTGCAGCTGGCTGAGAATGTAGTTCGGTCGCGTCGGGTCGCCGATCGATATGCCGGTCTGGTATTGTGATAGCAACGTGTTGTTTGTCGCGACGGCCGAATTGACTCCGATGCGCGAGGCAAAGCCGCGCAGCTGGCCCGCACCATCGAGATTGTTCGTAAAATCCTTGTCGTTGGTGTCGACGAAGAGATTGAGCGCGGCCCCGCTCTGCGTTCCGCTCACCGTCACATGGCTCGTGAGCCCGGTCACGTCGGTGGTGTTGGTGGCGCCGTCGTCGAGCACCGTGACACTGGTGCCGCTGCCGCTGACCGTGAAACCGGGACCCAGCTTCGAGCTCAGCAGGTTTGCCACCGCGGTGGGGCCGCCCGAAAAATCCGCGCCGATCACTCGCGTGCCGCCCGCGTCGACATAGTCGAGCGGCAGCTTCGAGGTGTCGTCCACGCGCACCACCTTGATCGACTTCTGCGTGCCGCCGGCCGTGTAATTCAGCGTGAAATCATTGCCGTCCCGAATGGCCGCGATATCGATGCTGAGCCCGTTCTTGGTGCCCGACGTCGCGGCCGCGCCCTGCGTCGTCACCGTCGACATCGACTGCGCGAGTCCCGCCGCGATCTGGTCGAGCTGGCCCTGCGCGGTGACCAGCGTATTGTCCCTGAGGTCAATGAGACCTGCGAGCTTGCCCGAGCGCAGGACGTTCTGCTGTACCAGGTCGATGACTGAGCCCGAAGGCGTGGTCAACGTCAGCTGCCCGACATTGGACTTGCTGGGATTGATGTTGAACTGCTTGTCCGCGGTGATCACGCCCGCGGGCTGGAAGTTGAAGGTGGACGGATTGACGTCGAGAATGCCGACGCCCGTCTTGGTCATCAGCGAGACCGTGTCGTCCGGCCGGTACTGGACCGTCACATCGAGTTGCTCGGCAATCTGCGACACCAGCCGGTCACGCTGATCCATGAGCGTGGCGCGCGTCGCGGAGTCGGCGGTCTGCGCACCCAGCCGGCCGTTGACCCGCGCCAGGGCGTTGACGGCATCGTTGAGTGCGCTGACGCTGCTCGAAATCTGGGTCTCGGACTCCTGGCGCAGGCTCTGCACATTCTGCGACAGCGAGTTGAGCGTCGAGGCCATCGCCTGCGCCTGCGAGACCACCGAGGCGCGCGTGGCGAAATCGTCGGGGCTGGTGCTCAGCGTCTGCAGCGCATTCTGGAAGCTGCCGAACATCGAGTCGAGCGAGCCCGGATCGCCGGGCTTGCCCAGAAAGGTCTGCAGCCGGTTGAGCACGTCCGTCCGCACGCCGGTGTAGCCCGCGTCCGATACTGCGTCGGTATAATACGCCTGTAGGCTCTGGTCGAACGCGCGCTCCAGTCCGCCCGTGCGTGCGAACGTCGAGTTCGCGCCCATGGTGTCGATGACGCTGAGCGACTGGCGGTGGTAGCCAGGCGTTCCGGCATTGGCGACGTTGCGCGACAGGATTTCGAGGCTCGCCTGCCCCGTGCCCATGCCGGAAAGCGCGTTGGTCAGCGAGGCGCTGAGGCCCATGCGAAATTACCCTCCCAGGCCGCCGCGCCCTCAGCGCAGCATGTTGAGTGCTTCCTGCAGCATCTGGTCGGCCGTCGAGACGATCTTGGTACCTGCCGCATAGGCCTGCTGCGTCACGATGAGCTTGGTGAACTCCTCCGAGATGTCGGTATTCGAGCTCTCCAATGAAGAGCCGATCACGCCGCCATTGGTGTTGAGGATCGGCTCGCCTGAGTCGCCGGTCGCTGCAAAGATGCCGCCATCCATGCGCTTGAGATCGTTAGCGGCATTGAAATTGGCCGTCACCACCTGCGCCGTATCCACCTGCTGGCCGTTGTCGTACGACACCACGACTCGTCCATTGTCGTCGATCGCGACCGACACGAACTGACCGGCCGGATAGCCGTTCTGACTGAGCGCGGTAACGCCCGCTGTACCGTTCGGGTCGTTGAACTGCGTGATGCCATTGGCGCCGAAGGCCAGCTTGATGTTGCCCAGCGACACGCCATTGACCGTGACGCCGGTCAGGTCCGTCTCAGTAAGCGGCGGGCTCAGCGCGCCATCGGGGCCGAAGGTGTAGTCGGTGCCGACATTCGTCCACTTCGTCGAGGCGCCCACGGCACTCGAGTTGGACTGGTAGAACAGCTGCCAGCGATCGATCCCGCCCACATCGGTGCTGGCGATCTTGGCCCAGCGCAGCTGCACGTTCGCCGGGGCGCCGTTGCTGGCGTACACGGTGATCGCGCCACCCGAGATCGACTGGTTCTCGAAGTCCGCAGAGTCATCGGCACTGACCGTTGCCACGCGTGCTCCGAGCTGGGTCGAGAGCAGCACGCCGGGCTGCGTCGTGCCGTTGGTAAAGCCCATGCCGGACGTCCCATCGGTGATGGTCAAATCCTGGCCCGCGGTCGGCGTGCCCGTATCGACGACGATCTTGCCCCCGCTGATACCGACCGTCGCGGTCGCCGTCGTGGTTTGGATCTGGGTCTGCATATAGGCCAGCACTTCGGAGATCGTATCGGTGGTCGCGTCTGCGGTGCTGATCGTGTTGCCGCTCGTGACTCCGGAGCTTGCGAAGGTAAATGTCGTGGTGTTCGCGCCAATCGTGACCGAAAACTGCTCGCCGTTGGCGGCCAGGCCTGTAGACGGATCGGACCCGGTGACCGCGGCTCCGGTCGCCGTCGCATCCTTGTCGTTTGGAATGCTCATGAAATCCTGCGGCAGCATCAGTTCGCTGCCGCTGGTCTTGGATTCCTGATACGCGCCGTTCTTGGGCAGTTGCGGCAGGTTGAGCTGGTAGGTGATGCGGCTCGTCGGTGCCGCCGGCAGGAACGAGTTCGAGATGCGGATCACCTGCGGCAGCGAGCTCGAGATGTTGCCTGTCGTCGCGTCGATCGGCAGGCCCTTGAGGTAGTAGCCCGATCCGTTGACCAGATAGCCGTTCTTGTTCATCGAGAAATCGCCGCGCCTGGTATAGTAGTTCGCGCCGCCGAACACTGCGCCGCCATCGGTCTGCCCGATCGCCGGCTCCACCACGAAGAAGCCCGAGCCGTTCACCGCCATGTAGGTATTGTTGGATACGGACTTGACGTCGCCCTGCAGCGTATTGGTCGAGCGAGACTGGGCCAGCACCGAGCCCGCAGTCTGGATTTTCTGCGGCTGGTCGGGAATGAGATCGAGGAAATCGGTATCGATCCGCTTGAAGCCGGTGGTCTGCGAGTTCGCGATGTTGCCCGAGATGTTTTCGAGTGCGAATGACTGCGCCCGCAGCCCCGTCACAGCGGTGGAAAGAGCCCCGTAAATTCCCATAGCGTCCTCACTTGCCTAAGCCCGCGCCGCGCGCGCCCGTTCGGGTGGTCCGATGCAAGGCGAATGCCAGACTCTTAGCCGTTGATTTCGCTGCTACATTTCTAGAAATGCCATCGGCGGCTCGGCAAACCCATTCCGGTTGCCCGGCAGATTCTGCCGTGCTTGTGCCCCCCGGACACTTCCTCTAAACGCCACTCGACCCCTTGGGGACCGCTGACATGCTGTTCAAATCGCCGGACGAGTTTGCCGCTGCACCGCGTCACGCCGTGACGGTGTTTGGCATGGCCGGCGTCGGCAAGACGCGGCTGGCGGCCCTGCTGCGCAAGTCGCAATGGTTCCACTACTCGGTCGACTACCGCATCGGCACGCGCCACATGGGCGAAGCGATCACCGACAACTTCAAGGCCGAAGCCATGAAGCTGCCGTTCCTGCGCGACCTGCTCAAGACCGACTCCATCAAGATCGCGTCCAACATCACCTTCGCCAACCTCGCGCCGCTCTCGACCTATCTCGGAAGGCCCGGCGATGCGAAGAAGGGCGGGCTGCCGCTTGCCGAATACCAGCGCCGGCAGGAACAGCATCGGCTCGGCGAAATCGCCGCCCTGCTCGAGGTGCCGCGCTTCATTGCGCGCGCCCACGACCTCTATGGCTACGACAATTTCATCGCCGACACCGGCGGTTCGCTGATCGAGGTGGTCGACCCTGACAATGCGAAGGATCCGGTCATCGAGACCCTCGCGGCGAGCACGGCGCTCATCTATATCCGCGGCACGGAAAAGGATGCGGAGGAGCTTGTTCGCCGCTTCGTCCAGTCGCCCAAGCCGATGTACTACCAGCCTCACTTCCTCCAGAAGAAATGGGCGGAGTTCAAAAAGCTCAACGGTGTCACTGACGACGCCAAGGTGGATCCCGACAAGTTCGGTGCGTGGGGCTTTGAGGCCCTGCTGCACGACCGGCTGCCGCGCTACCAGAAGCTCGCCGACAAATACGGCTACGCCATCGACGCCGCCGATCTCGCCACCGTCCGCGACGGCGAGGAATTCGTCGATCTCGTCGCCACCGCCATCAAGAAGCGAATGCGCTAGCGCCTTCCAATGCGCTGACCCATTCCTCTTGATCGAGAGCCCATCATGCCCATCCGCATTCCCGACAACCTTCCCGCCCGCAAGACCCTCGAGGCCGAAGGCGTCGTCGTCATGGATTCGACGCGCGCCGCACGCCAGGACATCCGCCCGCTGCAGATCGGATTGCTCAATCTGATGCCCAACAAGGAGCGGACCGAAACGCAGTTCTCGCGCCTCATCGGTGCGACACCGCTGCAGGTCGACCTGACTCTGGTCCGCATCACCGACCACAAATCGAAGAACACGTCAGAAGACTACCTCAACAGCTTCTATTCGACCTGGGAGGACGTCCGCCGGCACAAATTCGACGGCTTCATCGTCACCGGCGCGCCCATCGCCCACATCCCCTTCGAGGAAGTGCGCTACTGGAAGGAGATGGTCGACATCATGGAGTGGACGCAGACAAACGTGCATCACACCATGTTCATCTGCTGGGGCGCGCAGGCCGCGCTGCACTATTTTCATAAGGCCCGGCGCTATCGGATGAAGCAGAAGGCCTTTGGTGTCTTCCGCCACGAGATCGTCAAGCCGAGCTCGGTTTGGCTGCGTGGCCTTTCCGATCGCCCGATGATCCCGGTCTCGCGCTACAACGACATCGACCGTGCGAGCCTCGGCCCAGACCTCGAGATCCTCATCGACAACGACGAGATCGGTGTGTGCTTCCTCGACGACCCCAAGCATCGGGCCGTCCACATGCTTAATCACCTCGAATACGACAACCGCTCGCTCGCCGACGAATATGACCGCGACGTGAAGGCGGGGCTCGATACCGCCCCGCCGCGCAATCTCTTCCCCGGCGGCGATCCCTCAAAGGTGCCCGAAAACCGCTGGCGCAGTCACGCCCATTTGCTGTTTCAGAACTGGATCAACGAGCTCTACCAGACGACGCCGTTCGACCTCTCCAAGGTCGGAGGTTAGACTTCACCTCCACCAGGCCATCCCGCGAAAGCGGGAATGCCTGTTCTAGCCAACCCGAGGGAAAGATCCCGCACCGGGCCGCTCACTGCGCCTAGCCCTCTGCTGCCTTCTTCAGGCCGTCGAGCATCATGCTCCAGTTCTTCTTGAACTCTGCCTTGGCCTTGTCGT